>Ga0182005_1000217_pt1 | contig 38007 bp, 34 predicted proteins | sample Sormic07211103_1_FD_123021 | JGI IMG/M metagenome (GOLD analysis project Ga0182005, IMG submission 123021) | Rhizosphere microbial communities from Sorghum bicolor, Mead, Nebraska, USA - 072115-103_1 MetaG | ecosystem: Host-associated > Plants > Roots > Rhizosphere | place: USA: Nebraska...
CTGCACCGCTTCCAGGCGGCCTTCGATGCCACGGTTGGTGAAGCGCGTGGCCGGCGTGCCGGCTTCCAGTTCGGTGTGCTCGTAGTCGGTGTAGGCGGTGCGCAGAGTGATGTTCTTCAGGAACGAAGTCGGCTGGTAAATGCCGCCCTTGGCTTCGAAGCGGTTCTGCACCATGTCGATGCGGACGTCATGCTCGTCGCCTTCTTCCTCGTCGCCATGGTCGTGATCGTGGTCATGGTCATGATCATGGTCGTCGTCGGCATGCACGTGCGCGCCGTTGGGAATGCCGTAGTTGGTGCGGTAGGTGCTGGCGGACACGCCGAAGTAGCCCTCGTCGCCCAGCCAGGTGGCACCGACGCCGCCGGCGCGGGTGCGGATCGAACTGTTGTCCAGGCGGCCGCGGCGCGGTTCGTCGGTGTCGCCTTCCTCATGGTCGTGGCCGCTGTGGTCTTCCAGGCCATCGATCACGGCGTAGCCGGGGATGCGGAAGTCATCGCCGTTGCGGACCAGGCCGTCGACATGCAGCACCACGTTGCCGCTGACACCGTCCAGGCGGAACATGCCGCTGCGCTCGTCGTTGACCGAATTGCCGCGCAGTTCGGCGCGGCCGCTGAGCGGACGGTCCGGCAGTTCGCGCGCGATGCGGCCATCGACCACGTTGACCGCGCCGCCGATCGCGCCGCTGCCGAACAGCAGGGTGGCCGGGCCCTTCAGCACTTCGATCTGGTCGGCCAGGAACGGCTCGATGCTGGTGGCATGGTCGGCGCTGACGGTGGAGGCATCCATGTTGCCCATGCCGTTGGACAGCACCGCCACGCGCGGACCTTCCTGGCCGCGGATGATCGGGCGGCCGACGCCGGGGCCGAAGAAGGTGCTCTGCACGCCGGGCAGTTTGGCCACGGTGTCGCCGAGGGTGCCGGCCTTCTGCTCGTCCAGGCGTTCACCGGCCAGCACGTCGATCGGGCGGGCCAGCGATTCGGCATCGCCCTGCAGTGGCGAGGCGGTGACCTTCACGGTGGACAGTTCGGTCAGATGACCGTCGCGATGGCTGCCGGGGGCGTCGGCGGCGCTTGCCAGCGAGGGCAGCATCGCGGCGGCAAGGGCCAGGGACAGGGCGTGGGGGGTGAGCAGGACAGAGCTGGAGCGCATAGGGCAAGGGCCTTCGGTCAATTGTTACAATATATCAATGGTGGGGCGCGCGAATCCCGTAGCAGAACGGGGGAGGGCAAGTCAGGGGGAGGCAGGGTGCGCGTCAGGATTGATGTTATATTATTCCATAACGCTTCGCCGACCCTGCTGGAAGTCATGCCCCTTTTCGCTCGAGTTCGCCATCTGCTGGATCGTTTCGGTGCCACCGGGTCATTGCTGTGCGCCGTGCATTGCGCTGTGCTTCCGGTGCTACTGGCCGCTGCGCCGTCGCTGGGGTTGTCCTTCTGGATGAGTGACGGGGTGGAGCTGGCGCTGGTGAGCTTTGTCACCCTGCTGGGCCTGTTCAGCCTGGTCTGGGGTTGGCGCCGCCATGGCGCATTGCGCGCGCTGGGCTTCCTCATTCCGGGCCTGACCGCGCTGTGGGCCGGCCTGTTGTATGGCCCACTGCACCATTCGGCCGTGCCGCATGCCGTGGTGATGACCCTGGGCGGCGTGCTGGTCGGTGTGGCCCATCTGGTGAATCTGCGGCTGAACCACGGCCACGTCCATGACGCCAGCTGTGCTCATTGAGAGCGCGCATGGTAGGCTTTCCGATCGTGCGCGGGGGCGCCTGAGAGGGCGGCCCCGCCGAACCCGTGTCAGTACGGGGTAATCAGATTTCGCAGCATTCAGACTAAGGAGTTACGACATGGGTAAGGGTGACCGCAAGACCGCCAAGGGCAAGCGCTTCAATGCCAGCTACGGCAATTCGCGTTCGCACGTCGTGAGCAAGGCGGCCGTGGGCGCAGCTGCGCCGGTTGCCAAGAAGACCGTGACGAAGGCGCCGGCCAAGAAGGCCGTGGCCAAGAAAGCGGTGGCCAAGGCCGGCTGATCCAGCCAGGCGGGTCATGAAAAACGCGGCGCCTGCGCCGCGTTTTTTTTGCCCGCGTTCCGGCGACGAAGTTGCTGCGTGCTCAGCGCAGCGCAGGCAGCAGTCGCTCGGCGTCGCCATCGTTGGGCGCCGCCGGAATCCCCAGCAGGCGGGTCAGCAGTGGGTACACATCCACGTTGTCGAACGGGGGCAGGCTCTGCCCCTGGTTGAACGCGGGCCCGCGTGCCACGAACACCGCGCGCATCGAGGGCAGGGCATTGTCATAGCCGTGCGAGCCGCGGTCGCCCGGGCCACGTTTTGCGATGCGATCGCGGGTCAGGGCATCCCAGCCTTCGTGCATCTGGCAGATGATCGGCGGAATGCGCGGGTTGCTGCCGTACTTCCAGCGCGCCGGCAGGGTCTGGCGGGTCCAGCAGTCGTAGTGGGCGTGCGCGCCCAACAGGATCTGTTCGGCCTGCGCCTGCCTGCCCGGCAGCGGTGCGAAGCCGATCGACTGGCCCACCGAGATTTCCCGGGCAATGGCGGGATCGATCATGTCTTCCGTGGCCACCACCTGGCCGGCGGGTACGCCCGCCATGCCGTGATCGGAGACCAGGATCACGTTGGTGGTATCGGCCAACCCACGCGCCTGCAGGCCATCCAGCAGGCGACCGACCGCGCTGTCGGCGACTGCCACCGCGTCGGCGTACTCGGGCGATTCCGGGCCGTGATTGTGCCCGGCCTTGTCGACCTGCTCCATGTACAGCGTGACCAGGCGCGGCGACTGCGGGCCGTGCTGGTCCAGCCAGCCGAGCACCTGATCGACGCGGTCCGGCAGGCTCACACGTTCGTCGTAGCCATGCAGCTGGCTGGGGCGGACGCCCTGGATGGCGGCCTCGCTGCCCGGCCAGGACCACACAGCGGTGCGCACGCCGGCCTTTTCCGCGCCCACCCAGATCGGCTCGCCCCCCCACCAGCGTGCGTCGGCCACCGATTCGCGCACGTGCAGCTGGAACTGGCCCAGTGCGTCCTCGTGCATGCTGTTGTGGATGATGCCGTGGTGGTCCGGTCGCAGGCCGGTCACGATCGTGTAGTGGTTGGGAAAGGTCAGCGACGGATAGGACGGCGTCATCCATTGCGCGCGCACGCCCTCGCGGACCAGCCGGCCGATGTTCGGGGTGATGCCCCGATCAAGCATGTCCGCACGCAGGCCGTCGATGGAGATCAGCAGCAGCTTCTGCTGCTGCGCAGCCACGTTCGGCGCCGTGGTCGCGGTCGTCGCGGCAGCTGGGGAGGACGGTGTCGTGGCGCAGGCGGCCAGCGAAAGAGCGGCGGCAAGCGCCAGCGGAAGGCGGACGGAAATCATCGCGACATGATAGTGCGTGGCGGTGACGCGTCGAAGACAACCGATGGCACAGGCCTGCGGTCACGCGTGATGCCCTAGGCGAACAGCGCATCGCGCCGCGTTTCCAGGCGCAGCAGGGCCGCCTTGGTTTCCAGCCCGCCACCGAAGCCGGTCAGCGCACCGCTGCTGCCGATCACGCGATGGCAGGGCAGCACGATCGGTAGCGGATTGCGGCCATTGGCGGCCCCGACCGCGCGGCTGGCGGTGGGGTGGTCGATATGCCGCGCCAGTGCCACGTAACTCCAGGTCTGGCCGAACGGGATATCGGCCAGCGCCTTCCACACCCGCAGCTGGAACGGCGTGCCGTGCGGCGCCAGCGGGAGATCGAAGCGCACGCGTTCGCCGCGCAGGTATTCCAGCAGTTGTCCGCGCGCGTCGCGCAGTGCATGGGCGTCGCGCTGCCAGTGTTCGCGCCCTTTGGCGTCGTAGCGGTTGTTCTCGAACAGGATGTGGTGGATGCCCTGGCTGTCACCGGCCACGGTGAGCGCGCCGATCGGGCTGTCGAAGGTGTCGTAGAGCAGGCTCATGAGGTCACTCCGGAAGAGGGTGTGGCCAGATGCCACAGGTGGAGAACGGCGTAGGCCCGCCACGGACGCCAGGGCTGCGAACGTGCCTCGGTGGCGCGTTCGCTCAGGCGCGCATCACCGCCGAGCACCTGTTGCAGGACCAGGTCGCCGGCCGGGAAGGCATCGGGGAGGGCCAGCGCGCGCAATGCCATGTAATGCGCGGTCCACGGGCCGATCCCGGGCAGCGCCACGCAGCGGTCGACGAAGCCGGCCAGCGATTGGCCGGCACGGAAATCGAGCCGGCCATCCACCACCGCCTGGGCGACGGCACGCACGGTGGCGGCACGGGTACGCGGCAGGCCGATCGCTTCCAGAGGGGCCTGCGCCAGCATCGCGGGGGAGGGGAACTGACGGTCCAGCCCCTCCGGCATGCCTTCCAGAGTGGCGCCGAAGCGATCCACCACGCGCCGCGCAAGGGTGGCCGCGGCCGCGACGCTGACCTGTTGGCCGAGCACCGCGCGCACGGCGACTTCAAACCCGTCCCAGCCGCCGGGCACGCGCAGCCCGGGGCGTTGCGCGATACCCGTGGCGAGCAGGGGTTCCTGCCCCAGTGTCGCGTGCACCATGCGCAGGTCCGCATCGAGATCGAAGATGCGGCGCACGCGACGCACGATGCCCGGGATCGCGCGCGGGTCGACCTGGCCCAGCTGCAGCAGCAGCTCCGGGCGCCGCGGGTCCGCGGTGACGCGCAGCAGCGAGGGACGTTCGGGCGGGCCGATCACGCGCTGATAGCTGGTGGTGTCGATCTGTTCGATGCCGGGAATCGCGCGGCGACGCAGGAAGCCGAGCATCGCGGGGAAATCCAGCGGCGGCCGATAGGCCAGGCGCAGGGTCAAGGCGCCTTCGGTGAGCGCGCCGCGCTGGCGGCGGATCGCGGTGGGGGGCATGCCGCAGCCCTCCAGAAACGCCGCGTTGAATCGGCGGAGGCTGTTGTAGCCCGAGGCCATTGCCACATCGGTGACCGGCAGTGCGGTTTCGGTCAGCAGCTGCTTGGCCAGCAGCAGCCGACGCGTGGCGTGGATCTGCGCCGGCGCCGCGCCGAGGCGGGCGACGAACAGGCGCTGCAGCTGGCGGGCACTCAGGCCGACGTGTGCGGCCAGATCGGCGACCGGCTGGTCCTGCAGGTAGCCCTCCTGGATCAGCGCCAAGGCGCGCTGCAGGGTTTCATTGTCGAGTGCGTCCTGCGCCTCCGGCGCGAGCTCCGGGCGACAGCGAAGGCAGGGGCGGAAACCCGCGGCGGCCGCGGCGGCGGCGGTCGGGTAGTAGGTCACGTTGGACGGCTTCGGCGCCGGGGCCGGGCAGACCGGCCGGCAATAGATGCCGGTGCTGCGCACGGCGGTGAAGAACACCCCGTCAAAGCGCGCATCGCGGGCAAGGCGGGCGCTTTCGCAGGCGGCGTGATCCAGGGGCAGGGCGGTCTCCATGGGGGCCAGTCTATGCCGGCCCGCCGGTGCAGGCTCGCCATTTTCGGACAGCAATGCCAGCCCCGCGCCGCCCGGTTCAGGACAGGTTGCCGCGGCGCGCCAGCCGCGCACTAGACTGTGCATCCGCGCTCGTTCTGCCGCGCATTCCCCTCGCAAGGATTCCGGGTTGTCCATGTTGCTCAAGTCGTGGTGGTTGCCGTTGTTGTGTCTGGGGCTGGCCGGTTGCAGCCAGCTGGAAAACCCTGGCAATGTCACCGCCGCCGACAAGGCCGTGCGGGCACAGACCGCCGATGGCGACCACATGGTGTCGATCAATGCGGCCGATGCGCCGCCGCCGCCGCCGCCCGCGCCCAAGCGCGGCGACCTGACCTGGCCGGCCGCCGCCCTGGAAAACGGCAAGGCGTGGATCAGCTGCGATACCGACTACGCCGGCGATGCCGGTGATGGCGTGCCGCTGGAGGCGCTGGATCGGGCCAGCGTCGATGCCGCCCTGCAGCCCTGTGCGGAACGCGGCCTGCTGCGCGTGCGCTACGTGGGCAAGATCAACCCCGGCTTCTCCGAGCTGGTGGCGCGGCTGGCCGTGGTCGCCGATGCACAGCGTATTTCGCGCCGCATCCTCGATCTCGATTCCAGCGGTGGCCAGGTCGAAGCCGCGATCGTGGCCGGCGACCGCATCGGCGAATCGAACTGGACGATCTGGGTGCGCGAAGGCTCGGTCTGCCACAGCGCCTGCGTGTTCGTGCTGGCGGCCGGCGACAACCGGCTGGTGTCGGGCAAGGTCGGCATCCATCGCATGATGCGGATCAGCTCGAAGGCGACCTCGCGCGCCGAGCTCAACCGCGAGCTCCACGAGGTCTACGACAACGTCAAGGATTACCTGCAGCGCAATGGCGTGGCGGTGGGCGTGGCCGACCTGATGATGACCGTGCCCAACCGCAGCCTGCGCCTGCTCACCGCCGAGGAGCTGCGCCAGTTCGGGCTGGATGGCACCAATGCCGTGCAGGACGATCTGGAGCGGATCAAGCAGATGCGCAAATGCGGCGATGCCTTCGTCCGCCGCAAGGATGCGTTCCTGGTCGCCTTCGATCAGGAGTGCAAGCGCGAAGGCAGCGAGCTGGACGCCGTCAACAGCTGTGGGCAGGCACTGAAGCAGCGGTTCGGTTTCCCGGACGAGACCTGCCCGGATGAGAGCCCGCTGTCGGAGATCGATGTCTCCACGCTGTTGCCGGAAACGACCGCGCCGGGCCAGCCGGAGGCGGTGGAGCAGACCTTGGGCGATGCCCGCCCGGCACCGGCGGAGGCGGCCGAGCGCAACTGACGGAGGACTCACGTCCTTCCCGTAGACTGGAGCGCAGTTCCTTCCAGCCAACGGTGTCCCTGATGCGTGTTCCGCTGCTGCTGTTGTCCGCTCTGCTGCCTTTCGCCACGCTGGCCCAGACGCCGCCCCCGCCAGCCACGCCTGCACCGGCCCCGGCGCGCCCCGCGCCCGCCGCCGCCCCTGCGGCACGCCCGGCACTGAGTCCGGCGCAGCAGGCGCAGGTGCAGAAGCAGGATGCGGAGATGACCGCGGCCGCATTGCAGGTGGCCCGCCTGATCGACGCCAACCGTGCCGGTGAAGCCTGGAAGGGGGCCTCCGCCGTGGCGAAGAAATCGGTGACCGAGCAGGCCTTCGTCAGCCAGCTCACCGCGGATCGCCAGCGCCTCGGTGCGTTGGCCTCGCGTGGCCAGCCGGTGGTGACCCGGGTCAAGTACGCCGCCGGCGCGACCGTGCCCGAGGGCCTGTACATCAACGTCAGTTTCCCCACGCGCTTTGCCAACAGTGCCCAGCCGGTCCGCGAACTGGTCTCCTTCCGGTTCGATGAAGACCGCATCTGGCGCCTGGCCGGTTACAGCGTGCGTGCCGCCACCCCCTGATTGCCGGAGCCTGCGCAGATGAGTATCGAAATCCAGATGCTGGTGTGGTCGATGCTGCTCGGCCTTGTGCATGTGTTTGCGCCTTCCACGCTGATCACCCGCGAGCGTGGGATCGGCTGGAATGCGTCGGCGCGCGATCAGCCGATGCCGCCGCCGGGGCCGTTGGCCGGGCGGCTGCAGCGTGCCCAGAGCAACTTCATGGAGACGTTCCCGTTCTTCGCGGCCGCAGTGCTGGCGGTGGTGCTGACCCAGCGCCAGGACGGGATGACCGCCGTGGCCGTGCAGCTCTACTTCTGGGCGCGCCTGGTCTACCTGCCGCTGTATGCCGCCGGCGTGCCGTACGTGCGCAGCCTGGTCTGGCTGGTCTCGCTGCTCGGGATCCTGATGCTGCTGTGGGCGCTGCTGTGAACCGTCGCTGGCGCCCCTGATCCAGATCAAGGACGCTGCCGGTGCCGCGGCGGTAAGCTGCCGCGGACACGTAACGGCAGGAGGGAATCATGCAGTCAGTGGATGTGGTGGTGGTGGGCGCCGGCCCGACCGGGCTGTGCTTCGCCCGCGCGCTGGCCGATACCGGCCTGCGCGTCACCCTGATCGAACAGCAGCCGGGTGCCGCGTTGGCCGAGCCCGCGTTCGATGGCCGCGAGATCGCGCTGACCCATGCCTCACGCCAGATCCTGGAATCGCTGGGCCTGTGGGCGCGGCTGGATCCGGCCGAGATCTCGCCGCTGCGCGATGCCAAGGTGATGGACGGCGGATCGCCGTTCGCGTTGACCTTCGCGGCGGACCCGCGCACCGGTGACGACCTGGGCTGGCTGGTGCCCAATCATCTGATCCGCCGCGCGGCGTGGCAGAGCGTGCAGGGCCAGGCCGGGCTGGAGATCATCGACCAGGCCAGCGTTACCGCCGTGACGCCCGGCAGGGCGCGCAGCACGGTGACCCTGGCCGATGGCCGCGTATTGGCCGCCAGCCTCGTGGTCGCGGCCGACAGCCGCTTCTCCTCGACCCGTCGCCTGCTCGGCATCGGCGCGCAGCTGCGCGACTTCGGCAAGTCCATGCTGGTCTGCCGCATGCAGATCGAGGTGCCGCACCGGCACACCGCCTGGGAATGGTTCGGCTATGGCCGCACGATGGCGCTGTTGCCGCTCAACGGTGACCAGGCCTCGGCCGTGATCACCCTGCCGCCGCGCGAGATCGCCGGCCTGATGGCCCAGGACCAGGGCGGATTCGGCCGCAGCATCAGCACGTTCTTCGAGCATCGGCTGGGCGCGATGCGGCCGGTCGCCACACCGGTGGCCTATCCGCTGGTAGGTGCGTATGCCCACGCGTTCGCCGGCGATCGTTGTGCGTTGATCGGCGATGCCGCCGTCGGCATGCATCCGGTCACCGCGCATGGATTCAACCTGGGCCTGCAGAGCCAGCACCGGCTGGCCGGCATCCTGCGCAAGGCCGCGGGGCAGGGGCGCGACATCGGGGCGCCGTCCGGACTGGCCGCCTACGAGCGCGGCCATCGGCTGGCCTCACGTCCGTTGTACGAGGCGACCAACGCGATCGCCACGCTGTATACCAATGACCGCCTGCCGGCGCGGCTGCTGCGCCGGGCCGGGCTGCGGCTGGCGCACGGGGTGGCCCCGTTCCGCCAGCTGATCGCGGCCCACCTCACCGGCAGGTGACGACCGTGGGTCGTCACACAGGGTCAGGGCGCGTCGCTGTCGGCGATCACGTGGATGACGGTGTCGGCGAACTGCACCTGCTGGCCCGCGCGGATCTTGCACGCCTTGCGCAGTTCGACTTCACCATCGACCAGGACCTGGCCGTCGCCGATCACGGTCTTGGCCTCGCCCCCGCTGGTGACCAGGTCGGCCAGCTTGAGCAGCTGCTTGAGCTCGACATAGTCGCGGTCCAGTTCAAATTCGAGGGTCTGCATGAAACGGGTATCCTGGGAAGGGGCACAGCGCTCGGGCCGGGCCGGGAATGGGCGCGTATTGTGCGCCAGCAGGCGACGCAACGGGATTCATACTGAAATCTGTATGCGGTGTTCAGGAACGATGCGGTATCATCGCCCCCTGAGTGAGTGAATTCTCCTCCGACCGAGCAGCGCCAGGGCACGCGATAAGAAAGGGCGCCCAAAGCGCGGACCATCCCCCTTTTTTATCTCACTGCCACGTAAAACGGCGGTGTTTCGGAGTTCCCCATGTCCCAAGATTCCACCACGCCGCTGCGGTTCGCAGATCTCGGCCTGTCCGACGCCGTCATGCAGGCGGTCGCCACCGTCGGCTATGAAACTCCCTCGCCGATCCAGGCCGCCACCATTCCCGCCATGCTGGAAGGTCGCGACGTGCTGGGCCAGGCCCAGACCGGTACCGGCAAGACCGCCGCGTTCGCGCTGCCGGTGCTGTCCAACCTCGATTTCAACCAGACCAAGCCGCAGGTGCTGGTGCTGGCCCCGACCCGCGAGCTGGCCATCCAGGTCGCCGAGGCGTTCCAGACCTATTCCTCCGGCATCCCCGGCTTCCGCGTGCTGCCGGTGTACGGCGGCCAGCCGTACGGCCAGCAGCTGCAGGCCCTGCGCCGTGGCGTGCACGTCATCGTCGGCACCCCGGGCCGCGTGATCGATCACCTCGAGCGCGGCACCCTGGACCTGTCCGAGCTGAAGACGCTGGTGCTCGACGAAGCCGATGAAATGCTGCGCATGGGCTTCATCGACGACGTCGAAGCCGTGCTGAAGAAGCTGCCGGAGACCCGTCAGGTGGCCCTGTTCTCGGCGACCATGCCGTCGCAGATCCGCCGCATCGCGCAGACCTACCTCAAGAACCCGGCCGAAGTCACCATCGTCAGCAAGACGACGACCTCGGCCAACATCCGCCAGCGTTACTGGTGGGTGAGCGGCATGCACAAGCTGGACGCGCTGACCCGCATCCTGGAAGTGGAGCCGTTCGACGCGATGATCATCTTCTCGCGTACCAAGGCCGCCACCGAAGAGCTGGCCGAGAAGCTGCAGGCCCGTGGCCTGGCCGCGGCCGCCATCAACGGCGACATGCAGCAGGCCCAGCGCGAGCGCACCATCGGCATGCTGAAGGAAGGCAAGCTGGACATCCTGGTCGCCACCGACGTGGCCGCCCGCGGCCTGGACGTGGAGCGCATCAGCCACGTGCTGAACTACGACATCCCGTACGACACCGAAAGCTACGTGCACCGCATCGGCCGTACCGGTCGTGCCGGCCGCACCGGTGACGCGATCCTGTTCGCCACCCCGCGCGAAAAGGGCATGCTGCGTGCGATCGAGCGCGCCACCCGCCAGCCGATCGAAGAAATGCAGCTGCCGAGCGTGGACGCGGTCAACGACACCCGCATCACCAAGTTCATGAGCCGCATCAGCGATGCGCTCGATGCCGGCGGCACCGAGTTCTACCGCGACCTGCTGCAGCGCCTGGAAGGCGAGAAGAACGTGCCGGCGATCGAGATCGCCGCCGCGCTGGCCAAGCTGCTGCAGGGTGATTCGCCGTTCCTGCTGACCCCGCCGGTCCGTGGTGCGCGTGAAGAGCGTGCTCCGCACCAGCGCAACGAGCGCAGCAACGACCGTGGCGAACGCCCGGCCCGTTTCGAGCCGCGCTTCGAGCGTGGTCCGCGCCGTGAAGACGACCGCGGCCCGCGTCCGCCGCGTCCGGAAGGCGACTTCGGTAACAGCGAGGGTGGTTTCGAGCGCGCCCCGCGCCGTGACATCGCCCCGCGCGGTGCCGCCGAGCCGGGCATGGAAACCTTCCGTATCGAAGTGGGCCACGTGCACGGCGTGAAGCCGGGCAACATCGTCGGCGCGATCGCCAACGAAGCCGGCCTGGAAAGCCGTTTCATCGGCCGCATCGACATCCATGACGACTTCTCGGTGCTGGACCTGCCGGCCGAAATGCCGCAGGACCTGCTGACCCACCTGAAGAAGGTGTGGGTCTCGGGCCAGCAGCTTCAGATGCGCAAGGTCGAGCCGGGTGAAGACCTGACCCCGTCGCCGCGTCCGGCGTTCAAGCCGAAGTTCGGCGGCAAGCCGCGTGGTCCGGGTGGCCCGCGCAGCGGCCCGGGCGGCAACGACCGCCCGCCGCGTCGCGACGGCTTCAAGCCGCGCGGTCCGCGCAACTTCTGATCGCCCCCGGGTGATCGCCTCGACGCCAGCCTCCGGGCTGGCGTCGTCGTTTCCGGGGTCCGCATCCCGTCGTACCGGTTTCGCGCTGCCTCAACACTGCTGGCCCTAGCCTGCGGATTGGACCATGCTCCAATGGAATGAGTTTCCACATCCGCAGCCCCGGGGGGATCGGCGATGTCTGGAGGTCGCAGGGAGAGTGGCGGCACCGCGATACCGCGTTCGACGCGGGGCCTGACCCTGCGCTTCGTCCTGTTGACCGGGATGGCGATCGGCCTGGTCGGCATCTCGGCGTTGATCCAGGAGCTGCAGGCGGCCTCCACGGCGTGGATCATGGGCCAGAGCCACTGGTCGCGTGGCCAGCAGCAGGCCACCCATGCGCTGTCGCGCTACATCACCTCCGGCGATCCCGCCGACCTGGCCGCGACGCGGCAGGCACTGCGGGTGCCGCTGGGCGATCTGCATGCCCGCCGCGCCCTGGAACAGGCCGAGCCGGACATTGCCGCGGCACGCCGGGGCTTCATCGAAGGCGGCAACGCCCGCGGTGACATCAACCGCCTGATCCTCTCCTACCGCTACCTGCGTGACCAGGCCTATTTCCGCGATGCGGTCCGCGTGTGGCGCGGCACCGATGACGACCTGCTGCAACTGGCCGCCATCACCGACCGGGTCCAGGCCGGACATGCCGCCGGCAGCCTGACCCCGGCGGTGGAGCAGGCCCTGCTGCACCGGGTGCAGGCGCTGGACCTGGGCATGCAGAACCAGGCGCGTGCATTCTCCAGTGCACTGCTGCACACCGCGGCGATGGTGCGGATGACGACCTTCATCGTGGGCGGATTGTCGGTGCTGGCGATCACCCTGATCGCGGTGCTGCTGGCGCGGCGCGTGCGCAACGACCTGACCGAGCAGGAGGGCCGCTTCCGCGCGGCCTTCTACCAGGCCACGGTGGGCATGCTCAAACTCGACGAGGGCGGCCGCATCGTCGAGGCCAACCAGACGATGGCCGATATCCTCGACCATCGCCGCGAGGCACTGCTCGGGCTGTCGTTGGCCGACCTGCTGGTGGAGGGCGAGCTCATCCTGGACGCGCACGGCCGGATCGACTGGCCGCGCCAGCTGCGCCCGGGCGAGCTGCGTTTCCTGCGTTCCGACGGCAGCCTGATGTGGGGGCGCTGGAGCGGCACCGTGGTGCACACCCGGGCGCGCGCACCGACCGTGTTCGCCCTGGTCGAGGACGTCTCGCAGAACCATGCGCTGGCGCGCGAGGTGGAACACCATGCCAGCCACGATCCCCTGACCGGACTGATCAACCGCCGCGAAATCGAGCGGCTGCTGGACCAGGCCCTGGCGGCGGTGCGTGCCGACGGCGGTACCCACGCGCTGTGCTACATCGATCTGGACTACTTCAAACTGGTCAACGACGGGCTCGGTCATGCCGCCGGCGATCAGCTCCTGCGCAGCTTCGCCGACTACCTGGTGGGGGCGGTGCGCGACGGCGACTGGGTCGGCCGCCTGGGGGGCGACGAGTTCGCCCTGTTCCTGGCCAATGCCAGCCAGGACGAAGCCAAGCACGTACTGCAGCGTGTGATCCGCACGCTCGGCCAGGTCAGCTTCCAGCATGGGGACGGCGCGCCCAAGGTCAGCTGCAGCATCGGCGTGGTGGAGGTGACCGCCGAGGCACCGGATGTGAACTGGTTGATGAGCGCGGCCGACAGTGCCTGCTACGCGGCCAAAGAGGCCGGCCGCAACCGCGTGCACTGCTACAACGAGAGCCGCATGGCACTGGACGAACGTCGGCGCGAAGCCGAGCGGTTGGCCAATGTCTCCAGCGCGATCGCCGAGAACCGCATGCTGCTGTATGCCCAGCGCATCGAGCGGGTCGGTGACCCGGAGTTCCTGCATTACGAGGTCCTGGTGCGCATGCGCAGCCCGGAAGGGGCGTTGCAGGGGCCGGCCGAGTTCATGGGCGCGGTGGAACGTTATGGCATGGCCATGGCGCTCGACCGGCACGTGCTGTCGCTGCTGTTCCGGCATCTGCAGGTGTGCCCCAACCATGTGCAGCAACTGGGCCTGTGCAACGTCAACGTGTCGGCGCAGTCGATCGCCGAGCCGAGCTTCCTGGCATTCGTCACCGACCTGCTCGAGCGCAACCGCGGCCTGGCCCGCAAGCTCTGCTTTGAAATCACCGAAACCGCGGCGGTCAGCAACCTGGCCCAGGCGCGCGCCTTCATCGATGCGGTGAAAGCGCGTGGCTGCCGCATGGCGCTGGATGATTTCGGCTCCGGGCTTTCCTCGTTCGGTTATCTGCGCCAATTGCCAGCGGACATGCTCAAGATCGACGGCGTGTTCGTCCGTGACATGAACGTGGATCCGGTCAATCGTGCCGCGGTACGGGCGATCACCGAGGTCGGCCGCGAGCTGCACATGATGGTGGTCGCCGAGTGGGTGGAATCGGCGGTGGTGGCCGACCAGTTGGCCCAGATGGGCGTGCAAGGCCTGCAGGGGTATGCGATCGAAAGGCCCATTCCGCTGGAAAGGATGACGCAGCTGGCGATACGACCGGTGCGGGCAGGCCTTCCCTCCGATGCCTGGCGGGGCATGCCATGATGCGATAATCGCCATCGGCGGCAGCGGACAGGGTGTCCGCGGGCGATCACGGGCGGGCAGGGCGCAGGTGTGAGCAACGGGGGCGGGTATTCAATCGGGTGGGCGGCGCTGATCATGGTGCTGCTCTGGCTGCTGCCATGGAGCCTGCAGGCGGCCCCCCGCGCGGGTCAGGATTTCCTGCTGCTCGGCGGGGCGACCGATGAAGTGACGCCGCAGCGTGCGTGCGCGCCGGACGTGCTGGCGCGCCACCAGGAAGTGCTCTCGATCCCCGCGCCCGCCGCCGGCTGGTCGGGCAAGCCGCAGGCCGTGGATGTGTTCGGGGTGCTGACCGGCGAAGTGCGCATCCGCCACGGCGACCGCGAGATCTGCGGCAGCATGCACGATGCCCGCACGCGCGATTCGCGCTTCCGCGCCGGGGTCGGGTTGGTGGTCGTGCCCGAGGCCGGCAATCACGAGCCGATCGTGGTCTCCTGGACCCGCCCGCTCAAGGCCCGCTGGGTGCCGACCATCCAGCTCGGCGCGCCCAGCCCGGTCCAGCAGAACGACACCGCCCGCCTGCTGGTGCGCGCGGCCTGCATCGCGGTGGCGATCGCGCTGGCGCTGTCGGCGCTGATGGGCTGGGTCACCACCCGCGATCAATCCTTCCTGGTCTATGTCGGCGCCTGTGCCGTGTTCGTGCTGTGGCAGGCGGTGCTCGGCGGCCTGAGCGGCTATCCCGAGCCCTGGCTGCCGGTGCAGGAGCGTGCCTCCTGGTGGCTGGTCGCGCTCACCGCGTTCAGCGAGGCGCTGCTGCTGCCGATCCTGTGGCGGCTCAGTGGCGGCGACCGGCGCTGGCCGCGCTCGCGCCCGGCGCAGCATCTGGTGCTGTGGGGGCTGGTCGCGATCGGGCTGAGCGTACCGCTGTGGGGGCTGGAGGGGCTGGGCGCGGTGGCCTACGTGCTGGAGTGGAGCTTCCTGGCGGTCTGCACGCTGTGCCTCGGCGCAGGCCTGTGGGGCGTGTGGCGGCGCGACGCGCACGCACTGCCGGGACTGGCCGCACTGGCCCCGTGGTGGGTCATGATCGTCGCCGATGTGCTCGGTGCGCGCTGGCTGGTGGCCTATCGGATCGAAGCGCTGCAGCTGGCGGCCACCTGGTTTCTGATGATGGCCGCCTATGCGCTCAACCTGCGGCTGGGGCGCCTGCGTCGCCAGCGCGATGAAATGCGCCAGCTGGCCGACACCGACATGCTGACCGGACTGCCCAATCGCCGTGCCGGCCTGCGCCTGTTGGCCGAGTACCTCGAACGTGCGCAGCAGCAGCCGCATGCGTTGGCGATCGGTTTCCTCGACATCGATCTGTTCAAGGACATCAACGACCAGTTCGGCCACGACGTGGGCGACCAGGTCCTGGTCGCGGTGGCGCGCGCGCTGCGCGGGTCGGTGCGCAACCACGATGACGTGATCCGGATGGGCGGGGAAGAATTCCTGGTGCTGTTGCCCGGCGCCGGGCATGCCGCCGCCGTGGCGCGGCTGGAGACGGTGCGCCAGCAGGTGGCGGCGGTCACCCAGACGCTCGGCATCCCCGCCCTGACGGTCTCGGCCAGCATCGGCCTGGCGGTGCTCAGGCCCGGCAGCGATGACCTGGCCGGGCTGCTGCGCCGGGCCGACCATGCCATGTACTGCGCCAAGCGCAACGGCCGCAACCGGATCCACGATGGCGAGCGCACCACGACGGCCGGCGATCCGGTACCGGCCTGAACCGCCCGCGCGGAAAAACGCAGCGGCGGCCGCCTTTTGCCCGATAATGGGCCGATGACAACCCGACTCAACAAGCATATCGCCGACACCGGCTTCTGTTCCCGGCGCGAAGCCGACCGCCTGATCGGCGAGCGCCGCGTCACCGTCAACGGCCATCCGGCCGGCACCGGTGCGGTGGTGGGCGAACAGGACGTGGTGCTGGTCGACGGCCAGCCGCTGCGCGCGCGCGAAGCGAAGAAGGCCGGCGGCCGCAAGCATGTCTACATCGCGCTGAACAAGCCGGTGGGCATCACCTGCACCACCGAGAGCTCGGTGAAGGGCAACATCGTGGAGTTCGTCGGCCACGAGCAGCGCATCTTCCCGATCGGCCGCCTGGACAAGGATTCGGAAGGCCTGATCCTGCTGACCAGCAACGGCAACATCGTCAACCAGATCCTGCGCGCCGAGAACGGCCACCAGAAGGAATACATGGTCGCGGTCAACAAGGCCGTCACCGATGAGTTCCTGCGCGGCATGGCCCGTGGCGTGCGCATCCGCGATGAAGTCACGCTGCCGTGCCGGACCAGCAAGCTGGCCAAGTTCGGCTTCCGGATCACCCTGCAGCAGGGCCTGAACCGGCAGATCCGCCTGATGGCCGCCGCGTTCGGCTTCCGCGTCACCCAGCTGCGCCGCGTGCGCATCGACAACATCAAGCTCGGCGCGCTCAAGCCGGGGCAGTGGCGCAACCTCACCGATGCCGAGCTCAAGGGCCTGCTGCCCAAGCAGCTGGACTGGTGATGCCGTGCGTCACGTGTTGACGCCGCACCCGGGCTAGACTGCGCAGGCACACGCTACCGCCTGCCACGATGATCAAGCCGTCCAAACCGGACAACGAAGCGCAGCGCCTGTTGGCGCTGCAGCGCTATCAGATCCTGGACACGCCGCGCGAGCGCTCCTTCGACGATCTGGTCACGATCGCCACCGCGCTGTGCGGCACCCGCATGGGCGCGGTGACCCTGGTCGACCAGGACCGCCAGTGGTTCAAGTCGCGTCAGCTGCTCGAGGCGGCTGAAACGCACCGGGACATGTCCTTCTGTGGCCACGCCATCCTGCAGCCGGACCAGGTGATGGTGGTCGAGGACGCCCTTGCCGATCCGCGTTTCTTCGACAATCCGGTGGTGGTCGACGATCCGCATGTACGGTTCTATGCCGGCGCCCCGCTGCTGAGCAGCGACGGGCTGCCGCTGGGCACGCTGTGCGTGTTCGATGCCCGCCCGGGGCACCTCAGCGTGGGCCAGCGCGAGGCGTTGTCGGCGTTGTCGCGGCAGGTCTCGCTGGTGATGGAACTGCGTCGCTACGCCCATGAGATCCAGCAGCACATGACCGACCGCGCCTGGTACGAGCAGCGTCTGGCCGAATACAACGAACTCCTGGAACAGCAGAACGCCGACCTGGCCGAGCAGAGCCGGACCGATCCGCTCACCGGTCTGCCCAACCGCCGTGCGATGAGCGCCGCGCTGGAAGCAGCCGTGGTCGATGCCGATGGTCAACCGCGCGCGACCGCGGTGGCGCTGCTCGACATCGACCACTTCAAGACCGTCAACGATCTCTACGGCCACGCCACCGGCGACCATGTCCTGGCGGAACTGGCGCGGCTGCTGCGCGCGCATTTCGCCGGGCACGGCCTGGCCGCCCGGTACGGTGGCGAGGAGTTCGTGGTGCTGATGCCGGATACCGCGCTGGCCACGGCCGAACTGCAGTGCGATTTCCTGCGCATGGCGGTGGCCGATCTGCCGCTGGGCCTGCCGCTGACCATCAGCATCGGGGTGGCCGCGCACCGCCATGGCGACGCGATCGAGCAGACCCTGGCCCGCGCCGACGCGGCGCTGTACCGGGCCAAAGGTGACGGCCGCAACCGCGTCATCCGCGCCGACTGAGGGCGGCTTCGCCTCATTCGGCGATGTTGCGCGCCTCGGAGGTCGCCAGGATTTCCGGGTGCTGGACCTTCCTGCGGCGGTTGAGCAGCGGGTGCAGGAACACCGCCCCGACGATGATCGCCACGCCCGCATAGAACAGCGGCGTCAACTCGCGCTGCTCGCTGAGCAGCACCATCGCCAGCAGGATCGCGTAGACCGGCTCGAGGTTGGTCACCAGCTGCGAGGTATAGGCGCTGATGTGGCGCAGCGCCACCAGCGCGAGCGCGAATGGCAGCAGCGTGCACAGCCCGGCCAGGGCCAGCAGCAGCAGGCCGTCGTGCAGGTCCGGGACCACCCACAACGGACTGGCCAGGGCCGGCAGCAGGAACGGCAGCGCCGGTGCCAGCAGGGTCAGGGTGAGGGTGCCCGCACCAAGTTCCAGCGCGGTCACGGTCAGCGGGTCGGCGTGGCTGACCAGGCGCTTGTTGAACGAGCCGAAGATCGCCACCAGCAGCGCCGACAACGCGCCGACGAGCACGCCCAGGCGCATGCCGTCCGGCACGCCACCGACCACCAGCGCGACGCCGGGCAGTACCAGCAGGCCGAAGGCCAGCTCGCGGAACTGGAAGGGCCGCTTGGCCACCCACGGTTCGATCACCGCGGTGAACACCGGCGCCAGCGCGATGCAGGTGGCCGCGACCGAGGCATTGGCCAGCTTCACCGCACCATAGAAGGTCAGCCAGTGCAGGGCCACCAGGGCACCCACGCCGCAGTAGCCGGCCACCAGGCGCGGCGACAGCTGGCGCAGGCCGCGCCAGACGCGTGGCACCAGCGCCAGCATCGCCACCACCAGCAGCATGCGCCACCACACCAGCGGCAGGGCGGGCAGGGTGATCAGCTTGCCGAGGATGGCAGTAACGCCCCACAGCAGCACACAGAAATGGATTTGCAGCAGGGCTCTGCGGGTATCGGTCATCGGCATCCGCCTATTGTGCGGCAAGCCGCGCCGCGAAGGATGCCTTCCACGCGCTCCTCTGCACGGTCGTGGCATCCTGCGGCGATGACACGCCTTCGCATCGCTCCCGTCCGTGCCGCCCCGACCCCCGCGCTGCGCGCCTGGGCCGGCCTGACCGCGGTCATTGCGGTGGCCTCCCTGCTGCTGCAGTACCACCTGCTGCTGCGCACGCCCGGCCTCGGGGCGGCGGACGCGACGCTGCGTTACCTGGGCTACTTCACCATCCTCAGCAACATCGGGGTGGCCGCGGTCTGCCTGGCGCTGGTGCGTGGCCGTGGCGACGGCCTGGCCGGCCCCGTCCCGCGCGCGGCGGTGGCGTTGTTCATCGGCATCACCGGCGTGATCTACGTGATCATCCTGCGCCCGTTGTGGCACCCACAGGGCGCGCAATGGTGGGCAGACGCGGGACTGCATTACGCGGTGCCGGTGCTGTACCTGCTGGGCTGGCTGGGCGGGCCGCACGGCTGCCTGCACCGGCGCGGGCTGTTCGGCGCGCTGGCGTTTCCGACGGTCTATCTGGGCTGGGCGCTGCTGGTCGGCCGGCTCAGTGGCCAGTACCCGTACCCCTTCCTGGACCTGGGCACGCTGGGCCTCGTGCTTGTCCTGCGCAACGTGCTGGCCGTGGCGATGGTGTTCGTTGTCTGCGGCGGGCTGCTGTGGTGGCTGGATGGCGCGCTGGCGCAACGCCGCCGGCGCGGATAAGCGCGTCAGCCGCCGCCGAGCTGCCGCAACTGGTCGCGCAGGGCCATCGCCGCGCCGGGATTGCGCTGCTTGGCCGCCCCGATGAACAGCACATAGACCTCGCGTGGCGGCGAGGCAGGCACCTCGGCGCCGAGATGGGGCAGGTCCGGATTGTCCTCGCCCTTGGCCCAGCGCATCGCACGCAGGCACCACTGCTCCATCGCACGCGCCGGGTAGCCGGCGCGCAGGTTGGCGCGCGAGCCCATCAACCGCGCATAGAGGAAGTCGGCCGTGGGGTCGGCGAAGCTGGGATGCTCGTCCGAGCCACTGAACACCAGCGCGGCGCCATGCGCCCGGGCGGCGGTCAGCAGCCCAGGAGTCCACGCCGCGGGATTGCGCACCTCCAGTGCGTGCTGCAGGCGGTGGCCGTCGACCTTGCGCGGCAGCATCGCCAGGAAACGATCGAACTCGGCCGCCCCGGCCGGATGGCTGTCGCCGAACTGCCAGATCAACGGGCCCAGCCGGTCCTCCAGCGCCGCGATGCCATCGATGAAACGCTCGGCACGTTCGCCGACCGTGGTGAGGTCATGGGTCTGGGTGATCGTGCGCGGGGCCTTGGCCGAGAAGCGGAAACCTTCGGGCGTCTGTTCGCGCCACTGGGCATAGATGGCCGGCTTCTGCGCACGGTAGAACGTGCTGTTGATCTCGATGCAGCCCAGCTGTTGGCTGGCGTAGGCCAGTTCCTCGCGCTGCGGCAGCCCGGTGGGATAGAACATGCCGCCGCGCCACGCCGGGAACACCCAGCCGCCGATACCCGTGCGGATGGAACCGGCCGCTGTGCTCATGCGCTGCCCGCGGGGTCGGCCCACGGATCGCACCTGCCGGACCACCACAGGCAGCCTTCCACAGGCAGCCACACAATCGCGGCGTGCGCATCGCGGTAGCGCAGGCGGGAAATGCTGGTGGCGATTGTCGCGGCGGGCGCGGTCATGACGGGCCTCCTTCTGGCACAGGCGAGCCTGATCCGGGCCGCGTTACCATCGTGCGAAACCGGGGCATCGCGACTCTCGACGCCCCCGCCACACGCAACCGGAGACACTGCTTGAACACATCCTGGATCGGAGGCGCCGTGCTGCTCGCATGCGCACCCTTGGCATCGGCCGCCGTGCCGGCCGAACTGCAGCGGCTGGACGCCACCATCGAACGCGCCCGCACTGAGTTCGACATCCCCGGCATCGCCGTGGCGGTGGTCAAGGATGGCAAGGTGGTGATGGAGCGCGGCTACGGCGTGCGCGAACTTGGCAAGCCGGATCCGGTCCAGGCCGATACGCTGTTCGCGATCGCCTCCAACACCAAGGCGTTCACCGCCACCTCGCTGAACCTGCTGGCCGAGCAGGGCAAGCTGAAGATGGATGACCGCGTGATCGATCATCTGCCCGGCTTCCGCATGTCCGATCCGTACGTGACCGGCGAGATGCGCATCCGCGATCTGCTCTCGCACCGCAGTGGCCTGAGCCTGGGGGCGGGCGACCTGCTGTTCTGGCCGACCACCTCCTACAGCAACAAAGAGGTGGTGCAGCGTCTGGGCAAGGTGCCGCTGAAGGCGGGTTTCCGCGATCGCTATGCCTACGACAACATTCTCTACGCGGTCGCCCAGCAGGTGATCGAGCAGGTGTCCGGGCAGACCTACGCCGACTTCCTGCAGCAGCACATCTTCACGCCGGTCGGGATGCGCGGCACCCGCTACAACGCCGACCATCTGCAGCCCGGCGACAACGCCGCGGTCGGGCACGCCAAGTACGATTTCAGCCAGCTGCGCACCGTCGCGCCGCTGACCTGGTCCAACAATGCCGGCGCCGGCGGCATCTATTCCAGCGTCCACGACATGGCGCGCTGGATGAACGTGCAGCTGGCCCAGGGCACGCTGGAGAACGGGCAGCCGCTGTTCACCGCCAAGACCCAGCAGGCGATGTGGCAGATGATCACGCCGCAGGTCGTGCCCGAGCCGAGCGTGCCGCAGCTGGCCGCGGCGCGGCCGAACTTCGCCGGCTATGGCGAAGGCTGGAGCCTCAGCGACTACCGTGGCCAGAAACTGGTCTGGCACACCGGTGGCTGGCCGGGGATGGTGTCGCGCGTGACCCTGGTGCCGGAGCACAAACTGGGCATCGTGGTACTCACCAACCAGGAAGTTGGCGCGGCCTTCAACGCGATCACCATGGAAGCGCTGGACGCTTACCTGCAGGCCCCGGCCACCGACTGGGTGGCCGCGTATGCCGCTGCCGTCGCCAAGTCACAGGAGAAGGCAGACGAAGGCTGGGCAAAGCACCAGGCCGCGCGCGATGCGAAATCCAGGCCGTCGCTGCCGCTGGCGCGCTACGCCGGTGGCTACCGCGACGCGTGGTACGGCGATGTGTTCGTCGAACAGCAGGGTGGCAAGCTGCGCCTGCGCTTCGGCAGCACCGCGCAGTTGGTCGGCACGCTGGAGCACTGGCAGCACGATACCTTCCTGGTGCGCTGGGATGATCGCTCGCTCAACGCCGATGCCTTCGTGAATTTCAGCCTCGATCCGGACGGCAAGGTCCGCGAGGTGCGCATGCAGGCGGTGTCTTCGCTCACCGATTTCAGTTTCGATTTCCAGGACCTGCTGCTGATGCCGATCGCCGTGGAGGCCAAGGGATGAACCCCGCCGCCGGCGTGTGATGGGGGTGAGAGTAAAAGGGCAGGCCGCGGTGGGATAATCGCGGCCTGTTTTGTTTTCGGTGCACTGCGATGTTCCGCTGGTTCGAGTCGATTATTCCGGTGTTCCCGCCGATCGATGCGCGCATGCCACCCCGCAAGGTGGTGCCGTTCTATATCCATTATCTGCGCCCGGTCTGGCCTGTGCTGTTGGCGACCCTGATCGCCGGCCTGCTGCTGGCGCTGGTCGAAGTGGCGATGTTCGATTTCCTGGGCCGCATCGTGGACATGGTCGCCGAGCAGCCCGGCAGTGATTTCTTTGCGCGGCATGCCAACACACTGTTGTGGATGGCCGGCATCACCCTGATCGCACGGCCACTGCTGGTATCGCTGCACAGCCTGCTGGTCAACCAGGCGATCGTGCCGGGCTTGAGCAACCGCTCGCGCTGGCTGATGCACAACTACGTGGTGCGGCAGAGCCTGAGCTTCTTCCAGAACGACTTCGCCGGCAGCATGGCCAACCGGGTGATGCAGACCGGCACCTCGCTGCGCGAATCGGCGGTGCAGATGGTCGATTCGGTCTGGTACATCCTGGTCTACACCGGCACCGCGCTGTACCTGTTCGCACAGGCGGACTGGCGGCTGATGATTCCGCTGGCGCTGTGGATGGGCAGCTACGTGGTGATCATGTGGTACTTCGTGCCGCGCGCCAAGGAGCGCGCATGGCTTGCCTCGGAGGCGCGTTCCAAGGCGATGGGCCGCATCGTGGATGGCTACACCAACGTGCCCACGCTGAAGCTGTTCGCCCATGGCGGGCGCGAGCAGGCCTACGTGGCCGAGGCGATCGGGGAACTGGCGACCAAGCACCGCGGCCAGACCCGGGTCACCACCAGCCTGGAAGTGACCATCGCCGTCGTCAACGGTTTCCTGATCGTGGGCACCTGTGCGCTGGCGCTGTGGCTGTGGAACGGAGGGCACATCACGGTGGGCGCGATCACCCTGGCCACCGGCCTGGTGATCCGCATCCACAACATGTCCGGCTGGATCATGTGGACGATCAACGGCATCTTCGAGGATGTCGGGACGGTGCAGGACGGCATCACCACCATCTCGCAGCCGCTGACCGTGCAGGACCGTGCCGATGCCGTGCCCTTGCAGGTCAGCCAGGGCGCCGTGCATTTCGACCACATCCATTTCCACTATGGCAAGCGCGGCGGGGTGATCGCCGGACTCGATCTGAACGTGAAACCCGGCGAGAAGATCGGCCTGGTCGGCCCTTCGGGTGCCGGCAAGTCGACCCTGGTCAACGTGATGCTGCGCCTGTACGACCTGGAAAGCGGGCAGATCCTCATCGACGGCCAGGACATCGCAGCGGTTACCCAGGAGAGCCTGCGCCGGCAGATCGGCGTGGTCACCCAGGACACCTCGCTGCTGCACCGTTCGATCCGTGACAACCTGCTCTATGGGCGCCCCGATGCCACCGAGGAACAGCTGCATGCGGCGGTGGCCAAGGCGCGTGCCTCGGCCTTCATCGACACGCTGGTGGACGGGGAAGGGCGCCGTGGCTACGACGCGCACGTCGGCGAGCGCGGGGTGAAGCTCTCCGGTGGCCAGCGCCAGCGCATCGCGATCGCCCGGGTGCTGCTCAAGGATGCGCCGATCCTGGTCCTGGACGAAGCCACCTCGGCACTGGATTCGGAAGTGGAAGCGGCGATCCAGGACAACCTGGACGAGCTGATGACCGGCAAGACGGTGATCGCGATCGCGCACCGGCTGTCCACCATCGCGCGCATGGACCGGTTGGTGGTGATGGACCAGGGCCGCATCGTGGAGACCGGCACGCACGCGGAGCTGATCGCGGCGGGCGGGCTGTATGCACGCCTGTGGGCGCGGCAGACCGGCGGTTTCGTGGCCGCCGACGCGTAGGTCCACGCCTGGCGTGGATGCATCTGGTTCCGTGACAAAAAAAACGGCCCGGGATCCCCGGGCCGTCTGCAGGCTCATCCACGCATGGCGTGGATTTACTCGATCGGCTGGTCCAGCATCAGCTGGCGCGCGAAGCGCACCGGCGGAGCGCCGTAGGACAGCATCTGGTCGTGGTAGGCCTTCAGGTTGAACTTCGCCCCCTGCTTGTCCTGCACGGCCTTGCGCGTGTCGAAATGTTCCTGCGCACCGACGAAGTAGGTCGGCAGCTGCGCGGAGGTCAGCTGTGCACGCACCCACTTGCCCGAGGCTTCGCTTTCCTGCTGGAAGGCGTCGTGGGTCATCAGGTGCATCGCCTGCTCACGCGTCCAGTTGTCCACGTGCACGCCCTGGTCCAGGATCGCGTTGGAGATGGTGCGCAGGTAGAACTTCAGCTGCACCAGATGGAACAGCGGATCGTTGTCCAGGTAACCCTGCTCCTGCATCATCCGCTCGGTGTAGACCGCCCAGCCTTCGGCGAACAGCCCCGAACGCAGCACCGCGCGCAGCGTCGACGGGAACTTGCCCGAGTGCCAGCCTTCCAGGTAATGGCCCGGCGTGCCTTCGTGGATGCTCAGCAGGTGGATCATGCGGCTGTTGTATTCGCGCAGGAACGAATCGACCTGCTTGTCGGTCCAGTCGTCCGGAATCGGCGAGACCGCGTAGAAGGTCTTCAGGTTCTTGTCGAGCGGGCCGGGCGAATCGCAGTAGGCCACGGCCACGCCGCGCTGGAATTCCGGCATCAGGATGATGTCGACCGGCGAATCGGGCAGCGTCATCAGATCGTGCCTGCGCACGAATTCGGTGGACTGCTCCAGCGCGGCCTTGGCATCTTCAACGACCTTGTCGCGGGCCGGCTTGTCGGCATACGCCAGCTCCAGCGCGGCTTCGATCGCGGCCTGCTGCTGCGCGTCGCTCGGGTTGGCCGGCAGCGCCGGGGCGCCGGGCTTGTCCTTGAGCACGGTCTGCGCGATGCCGTACATGTCCTGGCGAACGCGCGTGAGTTCGGCACGCGCGCGCTCGCCGATCTCGGCGCGCGAGAGCGAGGAGTTCAGGGCGAACTTCAGCTTCTGGTCGTACAGGTCGGCGCCGATGCGGAAGTCACCCTTGGCGTTCGGCACCAGGGTCTTGTCCAGCCAGGTCTGCTGTTCGTCGACGGCCTTCTTCAGGCCGTCGATCGCGGCCTGCAGACGCTTCTGGTCTTCGGCCGGCAGTTCACCGATGTGCGGGGTGATGAAGGTATCGACGATGCTGAGGATGCCGCGGTTCTGCTTGGCCACGGTCTCGGCATGGATCTTCGGCACGCGGGCCGGGTCGAGGTTCTCGCGGGCCTGGGCAAAGATCTGCGGCAGCTTCTCCATGCGCGCGGTCGCCGACTTCAGGCGGTCGGGCAGCGGCGCGAACTCACGCGCCATCAGGCCGTACAGCGCGCTGCCGGCCATGCCGTTGTACATCTGCGGATCCCACTTGGGCGACTGCAGCACTTCCGCGGTCCAGACTTCGGACTGCAGCTGGTTGCGCAGGATCGCCGCATCCACCTGGTTTTCGCGCGAGAGCTTGCTGACATCGATCTTGTCCAGATCGCCCAGCAGCGCCTTGTACGCGGTCAGCACCTTCTGCTGGCCGGCGGCGCTGAGGTCGTCGATCTCGCTGTCGTAGCGATGGTCGCCGATCTGCGTGGCGCTGATCGGGGACAGCTGCATCCAGGTGTCCAGGGCGCGCTTGGACAGGTCGGCGAAGGCCGCATCGACCGCGGCATCGCCGGCCGGGGTGGCCGCTTCGGTGCCGGTGGCGGGCGTCGGGGAGTCGGCCTGCTGGCAGCCACCAAGGGCGGCGATCAGGGCGAGGGCAAGCAGATGCTGGCGCATCGGTGTTCCTGTACTGGGGACAATCCCCGAGCATAGGGCCGATGGCCGCCTTTGTCCCCGTGCCATTGGATTACCATGCGCTGTGAAATTCACCGCCGTTGATGGAGCTGCACTGTGACTGGATGGACACGAGGAGCCCGCGCCGGGCTGGCAGGGATGCTGCTGTTGGGCCTGGTGGCCTGTGGCCGCAGCGGGCAGAACTACGCCGCCGATGCGGCTGCCGGGGCCGTCGCGTCGCCGGAAGGCGCGTTCCTGGCCTACGAACACGACATCCGGATCCAGCTCGATGCCCAGCGCATCAGCGCACGGGTCAAGGCGGTCTCCGAGGCCTGCCAGAGCAATCGCTTCGGTGACTGCGCCGTCCTGCAGGTGGGTGAGGAGGGCGGTGAAACCCGCTCCGGCTCGATCCGCGTGCGCATCGCGCCGAAGGGCGTGGAACCGATCATCGCCCTGGCCGGTGAAGGCGGGGATGTCGCCTCGCGCAACACGCATGCCGAAGATCTGGCCCAGCAGGTCGCCGATACCGCACTGACCCAGACGCGGTTGCAGAAGGAACACGCGCAGCTGCAGGCGTATCAGCAGCGCAGCGACATGAAGGTGGCCGACCTGCTGGCGGTCTCGCAGCGCCTGGCGGAGATCGAGGCCGGGCTGGAGCAGGCCAACAAGGACGCGGCGCAGCAACGCCGGCGGATCGACACCCAGCTGGTGACGATGAACTTCGAAGGCCCTGCCGGGCAGCGCAGCCGCAATGAGATCGGCAAGGCGTTCAGCGAGTTCGGTGCGATCTTCACCACCAGCATCGCCTTCGTGATCCGCGCGGTCGCCGCGCTGCTGCCGGTCGGTGTGGTGGTGTGGGCGGTCGGTGCGGTGGTCGTGGCGCTGTGGCGCCGCCGCAAGCGTCGCAAGGCCGCAGCCGCCGCGCGCTGATGAAACCGGTCGTGCCGCGCCTCAACGCGCGGCACGACGGTTGACTCAACCTTCGTCCTGCTCGTATTCGACGAAGACATCCAGTTCCAGCGCCAGCTCCTGCACGGCATCGCGCACGCGCTGGGCGCCGAGTGCATTGCCGACTTCCACTTCCAGTTCGTGGGTGCCCGGGCCGATGTCGTCGGAGAGGCCGGCCGAGCTGGAATCGTCGTCGTCCATATGCGGCATCAGGTCGTCGGTTTCTTCGACGTGTTCGATCCCCTCGATGCTCTGCAGCAGGTCGGTGATGGCACGTGCATCGTCTTCGGTGCCGGTGATTCGCAGTCGCAACAGGGCCATGGGTCGAGCCTCGGGGAAAGGGACTCCAGCCTAGCCAGCGGACGGAAAAGGCCGGGTGAGGACGCGCGACCGAGCGCGACGTCCGGTTCAGTCGTGCCGGCCATCCGCAGGGGGCAGCCCGAGCAGTTCGTCGGGCAGCGCGGGCAGCGGGGTGCGTTCGTCCAGCGCCTCGCGCTTGAGCCAGTCCATGAACGCCTGCGCGGTCGGGCTGAGCGGGCGGTGCTCGGCGTGCACGACGTAGTAGGCGTAGCGTGCCTTGAGTGCAGGCCCGGGCAGGCGCACCAGCTCGTAGCGCTGCAGATAGGGCTGCGCGATGTGTTTGCGGGCGAGCACCGCGCCGATGCCGTACACCGCCGCGCGCATCGCATCGGTGCTGTCGCTGAAGGTGTGCAGCGACGGCAGATCCAGCCCGCGGACGCCGGCAGCGCGGAACCAGTCGCGCCACCCCTGCGGTGACATGTCGCTGAGCAGCGGCAGGGCGCCGATCTGTGCCGGTTCGCGCAGCGTCGAGACGCCCGCCAGGGATGGCGAGGCGACCGGGCACAGTTCGTCGTCCATCAGGTGATGCGCGGTCATGCCGGGCCACTGGCCCAGTCCGTAGCGGATGCCCAGCTCCGGGCCGGTCTCGTCGAAGCGGACCAGTTCGGTACTGGTCTGCAGCTCGATGCGCATGCGCGGATGCAGGTGGGTGAAACGCGGCAGGCGCGGGATCAGCCAGCAATACGACAGCGATCGGATGGTGGTGAACCGCAGCGGCACGATGTCGGCCTGGGGATGCAGGTTGCCGGCCACCGCATTGAGATCACTCAACGCCGCCGCGGCCGCATCGGCCAGCTGGCGGCCCTCCGCGGTCAACCGCACGCCACGCGCATGGCGCTGGAAGAGGACCGTGCCCAGCAGGTCCTCCAGCCGCCGCACGTGGTGGCTGACCGCGCTGGCGGTGAGGTGCAGTTCCTGCGCGGCATGGGCGAAGTTCTGGTGCCGGGCGGCTACCGCGAACACGCCGAGGGCGGGCAGCAGGGCAGGGCGAAGGATCATGGTCGAGACCCAAATCATATTTGTGGCTTGCACGGATACTACGCGCTTGTGGGGGCGCAACGGCGGGCGGATGCTGTCGCCCCTCCTCCCTGGATTCACGCGCATGTTGCCGTCCCTTACCGCTCGCCCCGCGTGTCTGCCCTGCCTGGAGGGACGGCCATGAGCGGGGCGCCGCTGGCCGCCGGCACGGTCGAGCGCGATTGGCGCACGCCGCTTGAGCTGACCGTGCTCGGCGCGATCTGGGGCTGCTCGTTCCTGTTCATGCGCGTGGCCGTGCCGGCCTTCGGCCCTTACGCGCTGGTGGAGGTGCGGCTGCTGCTCGGCGCGCTCGTGCTGCTGCCGTTCCTGTGGCAGGCGCGGGCGCAGTTCCCGGCCCGCCGCTGGCTGTGGCTGGCGCCGATCGGCCTGATCAACTCGGCTATCCCGTTCGTGCTGTTCGCCTGGGCCGCGCAGCGCGCCCCGGCGGCGATCGGTGCGATCTGCAATGCGATGACGGTGCTGTTCGCCGCGCTGATGGCCTTCCTGTTCTTCGGCGAGAGGATCGGCATGCGCCGCGCTATCGCCCTGCTGGTCGGTTTCGCGGGGGTGGTGGTGCTGGCGACGGCCAAGGTCTCCGGCCTGAGCATCGGCGCGGCGGTGCTGGCCGGTGCACTGGCGGCGCTGCTGTACGGCCTGGGCGTCAATCTGGTGAAGCGTCACATGACCGGCCTGCCGCCGGCGGCCTCGGCCGGCGCCACGCTGGGTTGCGCGGCGATCCTGCTGCTGCCGATGGCGCTGACCCACTGGCCGACGGGCCCGATCCCGATGCTGTCCTGGGCCTGCGCGATCGCCCTTGGCGTGGTCTGCACCGGCCTGGCGTTCCTGATGTTCTACCGCCTCATCGCCCGGATCGGACCGGCGCGCGCCTCGACCGTGACCTATCTGGTCCCGATGTTCGGCGCGCTGTTCGCCTGGTGGTTCCTGGGCGAACCGGTGACCGGCGCGATGATCGTGGCGGGTGTGCTGATCCTTGGCAGCGTGGCGGCATCGCAGCGATAGGCCGGGGGGCCCGCGTGCAGCCACCCATGGGGTGGCTCTACCGGGGCATCCGGATGCTGACGCGTCTGTTATCCCATCCTCAGCGCACCGGCACCGGGATGTTGCACAGGTCGATGTGGCCCGCCGGGCGCTTGTAGAAATCATCGACGCGGTTGCGGCGTGCTTCGGTCGCATCGGCGAAAGTCTTCGAGTCGGTGCGCAGCACCTGCAGCTTGGGGCGCTGCGCCGCCGGGACGTCGCTCGCACGCTGGATCGACTGGATCGCGGTGCGCTGCGCCGGATCGGTGTAGAAGCCCATCGGCGCCGGGCCGCGCGGCAGGGCACTGAGCAGTTCCATGCCCTGCAGCACGCGGCCGACCACGGTGATGTTGCGATCCAGCTGGCGCGGTGACTGTCCGGTCACCACGTACAGCTCGGCGCCGATGCTGCTGTCTTCTTCGTTGTTGCGGCCGGCACCCAGCGCCCCATAGCAATGCGCCAGCCAGGTCTTGCCGTCCCTTCGGTCCTGGCCCACCGGGAAGCCGTCGACGAAACCGGTCTGGTCGGCCCAGCCATCATGGTCGGGCAGCAGGCTGACCTTGAGCCCCTTGCTGTCGCGCTGGAACTCGGCCGGGAGCTTGCGCGTGGCGCTGCCGAGCGGCTTTGCCTTGGCGGCATCATCGGCGTCGGCATCGCCGAACTGCACCACGAAATTGTCTTGCGCGCGGTAGATGCTCTCTCCATCCCAGAAACGCTCGTGGGCGAGGGTCTGGATGTTGGCCACGTGCCGCGGCGCGAACGCCGGGGCCAGCTCGATGATGACGCGGCCGGCCGGCAGGTTCATGTACAGCAGGTTGGCCGGGTCGGGCGTGCGCCAGTCGCTGTCCGGCGAGGCGTCCAGGATCTGCTGCGGGCTGCGGTAAGGCGTGGCCGCGCTGGCCAGGGTGGGGAGCAGGCAGGCCAGGGCGAGGGCGAGCAGGGCAGGACGACGTGGCGACATGGCGGACCCGTTCAGGAAGGTAGTAGCCCGATTGTGCGCGAAGCACGCCAGCCACGGCCAGCCGGCCATGCCCACCGGCACGGTGACTAACGACACATCCGCTATAGCGAACTTCGGACTAGTGTGGACTCCACGCTAGCGGAGACCGCCATGAGCGACCACGACCTCCACCTGAAGAAGTTCCAGAAAGAGCTCAGCTCCGGCACGGTCTCACTGGCCCTGCTGGCGGTCCTGGCCAAGGCCGGCGAGCCGCTGTACGGGTACCTGATCGCCAAGGAGCTGGAGCGGATCGGCGAGGGCGTGCTGAGCGGCAAGCAGAGTGCGCTGTACCCGGTGCTGCGCAACCTGGAAGGGGCCGGGTTGCTGGAAAGCCATGTTGAACCGTCAGTGGCGGGTCCGCCGCGCCGCTACTACCGCATCAATGACACGGGCCACGAAGTGCTCAGGCAATGGACCGCCGCGTGGCGCGCCACCCGTGATTCCGTCGATTCCGTCCTGGAAGGGGTAACCGAATGAACATCGAGTCCGTGGCCGGTCGGGCCTTGCCGACCACCATTCCCGCGTATCTGGCCCAGCTGCGCGCGGCGCTGCACGACGCCGATCCGGCGATGGTGCAGGACGCCCTGTACGACGCCGAGGAATACCTGCGTTCGGAGCTGGCCGCCCAGCCCGGCCGCAGCGAGGCCGAGGTGATCGCCGATGTCGCCGGCAGCTATGGCGCGCCGGAAGAAGTCGCCGACATCTACCGCGAAACCGAGATCACCGTGAACCGCGCGCTGCGCACGCCCAGTGCCGGGACGGCGCCGCTGCGACGCGCTGTGCCGGCCGGTACCGGCGCGGACGCGGTGCCGCCGCCGCCGGCCCCGCCCCGGCCGCGCTCGGCGCTGGCCCGCTTCTTCGGTGTCGCGCTGGAGGCCCGCACCTACGGCGCGCTGTTTTACATGCTGCTGTCGCTCGCCACCGGCACGTTCTTCTTCACCTGGGTGGTCACAGGCCTGTCGCTGTCGCTGGGCCTGATGGTGCTGATCATCGGCATCCCGGTGGCGGTGCTGTTCTTTGGCTCGGTGCGCGGCCTGTCACTGCTGGAAGGACGGCTGGTGGAAGCACTGCTGGGCGAGCGCATGCCGCGCCGGCCGACGTACTCCGACCGCAGCCGCAGCTGGCTGCAGCGCATCGGCGACATGTTCACTGACGGGCGGACCTGGCTGACCCTGCTGTACTTCGTGCTGATGCTGCCGCTGGGCATCGTCTACTTCACGATCGCCACCACGCTGTTGTCGACCTCGATGGGCTTCATCTGGGCACCGGTGGCGGCGCTGTTCTCCAGCAGCTACGTGGGACTGCACATCGACGGCAGCCAGATGCTGCCGGTCTGGATCACACCGCTGCTGGCGGTGGTCGGCGTGCTGCTGCTGTTCGCGACGCTGCACCTGGCCCGCGGCATCGGCCGCCTGCACGGGATGATGGCCAAGCAGCTGCTGGTGCGGCTGTAAACCAAGGTCACAGGTCGGAAACCAAGGATCCGGTAGTGCCGGCCGCTGGCCGGCTCCAGGCAGCGGCCAAGGATCCGGTAGTGCCGGCCGCTGGCCGGCTCCCCAGGCTGCTGGATGAAAGCGCAGCCGGCCAGCGGCCGGCACTACCCACAGCGTGCCCCCGGAGTCGGGGGCGTTCGTCAAGCGTTCTACCGGCGCTGCAGGTACCGACCGTTGGTCGGTACGGATCGCTCAGCCCGCCTTGCGGCGCAGCGGCGTCACGTTGCTTGCGATCTTCGCGGCCTTCTTCGGCTTGCTCGCCACGGTCTGCGCATGGGCGGCGAAGAAATCGCGCACCTTCGGGTAGACCGTCTCGCGCCAGCGGCGGCCGCTGAAAATACCGTAGTGGCCGGCGCCCTCGACGATGAAATGTTCGCGATGCGCGGCCGGGATGCCGGTGCACAGTGCCTGCGCGGCTTCGGTCTGGCCGAGGCCGGCGATGTCGTCCAGCTCGCCTTCGATGCTCAGCAGCGCAGTGCCGGTGATCGCGGAGGGATCCACGCGTTCACCCTGCACGTACCACTCGCCGCGCGGCAGCAGGAATTCCTGGAAAACCACGCGGATGGTGTCGAGGTAGTACTTGGCCGGCATGTCGAGCACGGCGTTGTACTCGTCGTAGAAACGACGGTGCGCGTCGGCATCTTCCATGTCGCCCTTGACCAGGTCGGCGTAGAAATCCCAGTGCGAACTGAAATGGCGGCTGGGGTTCATCGAGAGGAATCCCGCGTGCTGCAGGAAGCCCGGATACACACGGCGGCCGGCACCCGGGAAGGTGGCCGGTACGGTGTGGATCACGTTGTTCTCGAACCACGACATCGGGTTCTGCGTGGCCAGGTTGTTGACCGCGGTCGGGCTGCAGCGCGCATCGATCGGGCCCCCCATCATCACCAGCGAACGGGGCGTGGTTTCGCCACGGCTGGCCATCAGCGAGACGGCGGCAAGCACCGGCACGGTCGGCTGGCAGACGCTGACCACATGCAGCTTTTCCGCACCCAGGTGGCGGATGAATTCCTGCACATAGGCGATGTAGTCATCCAGCCCGAACTCGCCTTCGCTGCCCGGCACCATGCGCGCATCGACCCAGTCGGTCACGTACACGCGGTGGTCGCGCAGCAGGGTACGCACGGTATCGCGCAGCAGCGTGGCGTGGTGACCGGACAGCGGTGCCACCACCAGCACGAACGGCTGGTTGAGCATGGTGTGCAGCTGGTCGGCTTCATTGCTGTGGCGCTTGAAGCGCAGCAGTTTGCAGAACGGCTTGCTGATCTCTTCGTGGACGACGATCGGCACGCGCTCGCCCTCGACGTCGATTTCGTTGATGCCCCACTCGGGCTTCTCGTAATCCTTGCCGATGCGGTGGAACAGCTCGTTTACAGCGGCCAGGCGATCCGCGCCGGGCATCTGCGACCACCAGTGACCTTGATTGGCGAAGAACTTCGCGTTGGCCTGGGCCTGGTGCACCCACGGGGCGAGCAGGTTGCGGGTCAACTCATGCAGCTGATAAAGCATGACGTCCAATATGTATGGTCTTATGTTGCCGCGCAGCATAGCGCACCCGTCGCGCGGGCGCGTTAATACGGGTCTTGTCTCAATTGTTATCGAGACTCAGGGAGCGCCACGTTCAAGCGCGGCCGCATGCCCGGCCAGCGCCGGCGACAGCCAGCAGTGCGAGCCCAGCGCGGTGAAGCCGACGCGCTTGAGCTGGCTGCGGTACCAGCGGGCCGGGCGCGCCTGGAAGCCTTCGTGGTCGCCGTCGAAGTCGTCCTCGGCGGTGAACGCCTCCAGGAAGGCCACACCGGCGGTCAGTTCGGCGAAGCCCTCCAGCGCCGGGCGCAGCTCGCGGCTGGGCACGTAATGCATCACGTCCGAGCAGACCAGCAGATCGACCGGCGCGCACGGGCGCAGCCACGCGAAATCGCCGACCCTGGCCGGGTGCAGGTTGCGGCTGCGACCGTAGCGGTGCACCGCGTAATCGCTGCTGTCGAACCCCAGGTACTGCACGCGCGGCCGCAGCTTGAGCAGCGGCGCACGCCAGGCACCTTCGCCGCAGCCGATATCGAGCACGCTGCGGATCGGTCGTTCCAGGTAGTACTCGGCACTGGCCACCGCGAGCGCCACCTTGCGCGCGAGGCGCGCGGCGCCACCGGTCTGGTCAGGCTGGTACCAGCGCTGGAAGTAGGCGGCGTCGTAGGTCTTGTCCATGGAGGATGTGCACGTGGGTGGAAGCGGCGCCTATCGTACGGCGTGGCGCACGTGGATGCGTCGTTGAGGTGTGGCGATGTGTCGCGTCAGCCACCCATGGGGTGGCTCTACCGGGCATGCGAGAATGGCGGCCAACCTACGCCAGCCGCGGGAGCAAGCGCATGCAGAGTTACTACTGGGTCAAGACCTTCCATCTGCTGTTCGTGGTGGCGTGGATGGCGGCGGTGTTCTACCTGCCGCGGATCCTGGTCAACCTCAGCGAGACCGCCGGCCAGCTGCCGGTGACCGAGCGGCTGCAGCTGATGGGGCTGCGCCTGTATCGGTTCGGCCACATGATGTTCGGCCTCGCGCTGATCCTGGGCCTGGTGCTGTGGCTGGGCTACCGCGTGATTCCGGATTTCCCGACCATGGTCGCCCCCGGCGCGGCGGGCTGGCTGCATGCCAAGCTCGGCCTGGTGGTCCTGCTGCTGGTGTATTACTCGTGGACCGGGCGGCTGCTGAAAGGCGCGGTCAAGGGCAGGGTGCTGCCGTCCTCGCGCGCGCTGCGCTGGTTCAACGAACTGCCGCTGGTGCTGTTCATCGGGGTGGTCTGGCTGGTGATCGCCAAGCCGTTCTGAGCGATGCACAGCGGCGGCACCGGGCACCGCCCGGCTACCTCGGGCCGCGTGCGAAACCGGGTAGTGCCGGCGTGCAGCACAAAAAAAGCCGGGCGCCTGCGCGTCCGGCTTTTTCGTCTGTGCCGCAGCCTTATCAGGCCACTTCGTAAGTCCCGTAGCTGCGCAGGCGCTCGTAACGCTTCTGCAGCAGCTCATCGACCGGCAGCTTCTCCAGCACGTCCAGCTCGTTGAGCAGCACGGCCTTGAGGCGCTTGGCCATCTGGTTGGGATTGCGGTGGGCGCCACCGGTCGGCTCGCGCACGACCTTGTCGACCAGGCCCAGGCTCTTCAGGCGCGGGGCGGTCAGGCCGAGCTGTTCGGCGGCGTCCTTGGCCTTGGCCGGGTCCTTCCACAGGATCGAGGCGCAGCCTTCCGGGCTGATGGTCGAGTACACGCTGTATTCCAGCATCACGGTGCGGTCGCCCACGCCCAGTGCCAGCGCGCCGCCCGAGCCGCCTTCACCGATCACGGTGCAGACCACCGGCACCTTCAGTTCGGCCATTTCCATCAGGTTGCGCGCGATCGCTTCGGACTGGCCGCGCGATTCGGCGTCGATGCCCGGCCACGCGCCGGCGGTGTCGATCAGGGTCAGCACCGGCAGGCCGAAGCGTTCGGCCATCTTCATCAGGCGCAGCGCCTTGCGGTAGCCCTCCGGCTTGGGCATGCCGAAGTTGCGCTTGATCTTTTCCTTGGTATCGCGGCCCTTCTGATGGCCGATCAGCATCACCGAGCGGCCACCGATGCGGGCCAGGCCGCCGATGATCGCCTTGTCGTCGGCGAAGGCGCGGTCGCCGGCCAGTTCCTGGAACTCATCGCAGATGATGCGGATGTAGTCCTCGGTGTACGGGCGGGAGGGATGCCGGGCCAGCTGCAGCACCTGCCAGGAGGTCAGGTTGCGGAAGATCTGCGCGGTGCGCACCCGCAGCTTGTCCTGCAGGGCATGGACCTCGGCCTCGACATTGACCGCAGGTCCGGCGCTGGCGCTGCGCAGTTCCTGGATCTTCGCCTCCAGATCAGCGATGGGTTGCTCGAAGTCGAGGTAGTTCGGATTCATCGGAAACCGTCGTGAAGAAAAGAGGGAAAGTGTAGCCGAATGCGCCGAAAAGCCCCGTACGCCGTCGTCTGGAAACCGACGGTAGCGCAGCGGGGCCAAGGGCGCCAGTCAGGTCAGGGGACGACCAGCGCCGCGCGGCCCATCAGCGTGCTGCGGGTCTGCACGAAGCTGTTGTAGCCCTCGTTGGCCTCCTTGGACAGGCCCGCGCCCAGCGTGGCGGTCGCGGCGGTGAACGCCATCTGGGCCTGGAAGGCCTCCTGCTGGAGCTGCAGCTGCGCATCGGCGGTGGTGGCCTGCAGGTAGCGGCTGTACAGCTCGCGCAGCGGGCCGGCATGGGCTTCGAAGGCCGGATCCAGCGCGGGCAGGGCGGTCGGCGCGGCGTCCAGTGTATAGACGGGGGCGACGTAGCCCTTGGGCTGCTGGCGCGCGTAAGCGCCCGGCTGGCCCATGCCCGCTTCGACGTATTCGATGAAATCCGGGGCGGTGAAGATCTTCGCGTTGATCCGGCCGCCGCTGGCGTCCACGTGGGACACGGTCTGGACCTCGGGGAACGGCTCGCGGACGCCGAAGCGCCAGGCCTGGTCGATGAACAGGTCATGGGTGGCCTGGTACGGCCCTTCGAAGGTCACGCCGCCCAGCGCGATCCGGTTCTTCAGGCTGCCGAAGTGCTGCAGCTTGTCCTCGCCGGTGACGTAGATCTCGTTGGCGATCACGTACTCGGCCAGGGTCGGGTTGATCAACCCGCCCTTGCCGCTGGCGTAGACGATGAAACGCACGTCGCCCAGCTGTTCGGTCTGCAGATGATGTTCACCCGGTTTGAGCTTGACCGGCCGCGAGGCGTGCGCGGCGATCGGCAGTTCATTGCCATCGATGCGCAGGGTCAGTGGCGTGGCGCCCGGGTTGTCGATCTCGAAGGTCTGGGCGGGGCCGGAGCAGCCGGTCATGGCGACGGCTGCACTCAGCAGCACGGCAAAACGCTTGATCAAAACAAAACACCTGTGTTGCAGCAGAAAAAAGGAATCAGTTCGCCCACGGCGGGCTGTAGCGCACCTTCACCGTGCGCACCGCGGGATCGGCGCGCAGGGCGTCGACCAGGTGGCTGTCCACGCGCACGGCGATCTCGCCGGCAACGTCGAGCATGCCGGCCACCGGGCCCTGCTCCGAGCCGAGCAGCAGGTCCAGGCGCAGCGGCGTGCGGCCCGGGCGATGGCGGTCGAGCAGTGCGTTGACGCGGTTCCACACCGCGCCGTCCTGGCGCAGGTCCACCCGCAGCGACAGGCGCGTGGCGTAGTTCGCGCAGATGTCTTCGTAATCCCAGACCTGGCGGATGCGCAGCGCGTAGCCGCCGTTGAACTCGTCTTCGCGCAGGCCGCCCTTGACCACCAGGATGCGGTCCTTGGTCATCAGGTGCCCGAACTCGGCCAGGCCATCGGTGAAGGCGCTGCATTCGACGCGGCCCTTGCCGTCTTCGAGCTGCATGAAGATCTGGCTTTCGCCCTTGCGGCGCACGCCGACCACCAGGCCGGCGAGGATCACCGGAGTTTCCTGGCGCCAGGCGCGCTTCTCGCCGTCCTTGCCCGGACGCGCCGGCGGGATCAACTTCTCCAGCTTGCCCAGGTCGGTGCCGACCAGCTCCTTGACGTCATCGGCGTAGGGATCGAACGGATGGCCACTGAGGTAGAAGCCCAGCGTTTCGCGCTCGCCTTCCAGCAGCTGGCCCAGCGCCCATTCCTTGGTTTCGGGCAGCTCCAGCTGCATCGCGGTGGTGACCGGATCGGGTGCGCCGAACAGCGAGTTCTGGCCGGAGGCCTTCTCGCGCGCCATCTGGTCCGTGGCCTTGAGGACCTCGGGCAGCTGCAGCATCAGCGAGGCGCGGTTCTTGCCGAGCCCGTCCATCGCGCCGCAGTTGATCATCGCTTCCAGCGTGCGCCGGTTGAGCTTGCCGGATTCGGCGCGCATGCAGAAATCCAGCAGCGACACGTACGGGCCGCCACGCTGGCGTTCTTCCACGATCGCTTCGCAGGCACCCTGGCCGACGCCCTTGATCGCGCCCAGGCCGTACACGATGGTGTCGGCGCTGGAGGCTTCGAACATGTACGCGGATTCATTCACGCGCGGCGGCAGCACGGTCAGGCCGAGGTTGCGCACTTCGGCGAGGAAGCCGACCACCTTGTCGGTGTTGTCCATGTCCGAGGACAGTGTCGCGGCCATGAACTCGGCCGGGTAATGGCGCTTGAGCCATGCGGTCTGATAGCTGACCAGCGCGTAGGCGGCAGCGTGCGACTTGTTGAAGCCGTAGCCGGCGAACTTCTCCATCAGGTCGAAGATCGCGTCGGCCTTGGCTTCGACGACACCGTCCTTGGC
>Ga0182005_1000218_pt1 | contig 37751 bp, 34 predicted proteins | sample Sormic07211103_1_FD_123021 | JGI IMG/M metagenome (GOLD analysis project Ga0182005, IMG submission 123021) | Rhizosphere microbial communities from Sorghum bicolor, Mead, Nebraska, USA - 072115-103_1 MetaG | ecosystem: Host-associated > Plants > Roots > Rhizosphere | place: USA: Nebraska...
CCAAGGCCGGCGCAAGCACATGAGCCAAGTGAAATCCTGTGGCGAGGGAGCTTGCTCCCGTTCGACTGCGCAGCAGTCGCATCTCCATTGCATGCGGTGTATCTGACACATTCAGGCGGCCGACTATGGGGCCGCTTCGTGGCCCAACGGGAGCAAGCTCCCTCGCCACAGTTTTTGTGTTCTACCCCAAGAATTACTTGCGCGGTTTGATCCGCGCAGTCGCTTCGGCCACCAATGGATCATCCGGCCAGTAATTCGTGGTACCAAATGACCGCTCTGAAGATTGACACACCCTGCCCCCCAGAAACTCGGGGGTTGCCTTGATCTGGTAGCGACACTGGTTGACTGTCAATTCGAACACCTGTGATTGACTAAATCACCCGGCAAATCCAGTATTATTGACACCCACAAAACGCACGCCTCCCCTACCCCACGCAGACCATTGACACCCCCTCTTATGAGCACGGAAAGCTGGCACATCCATGAAGGTTTGTCAGAACAGCATTGTGCCTCCTCAGAAAGTGCGGGTGACATGTGTAGTCGCTCCGCATCGCCCACGCCCCAAAGTAACCCCGCCGCCACAGATGTTAGTCTCTACTTTCAACAGAACCACCTCGCTATACTTCGGAGAATGGCATAGTGCCTTTATACTCTTTCAGCCCCCGCGCTGGCTCAGCTACCTAGAGACCAATTCAAGAGCCAAAAAGTATCTGCTAGAACCCCAGGCCGCTACGATGGATGCAGCGGGAGGATTTCAGAGGCTACGGCCCCTTTGGATATTTGAGTTATGGATGGCGTTATTTTCAAGCAAGCCGGTCAATACGCAATGTGCTGCATTGAGACCTTCTCCGATGATTTGAAGGAGACGCTCAGGGCAAACCTAACCAGGATATGCCACGGCGCCGATCAGGCTAGCCGGAGCATGGTGGTATTCAAATACGCGGCCACCCTTAAGTCATTCTGGGATCGCTACTCCACAAAGGATCAGAATACCCGCACGGGCATGCTGGGGGAGCTGCTCGCACATGTAGTAATCCTCGAGATGCTCGACGACTTTGATGTGGTTTCGCCCTTCTTCAATATGGAAGAAAAACACATCAGAAAAGGCTTTGATCTCATTCTTTATCAGCCATCGTCCAACGAGGTCTGGATTACGGAAGTGAAGTCAGGGGGAGCCGGGACGAAAACTTCGTGTGCAGCCAGCAAGACCATGCTTGCCAAGGCACGTGATGACCTCAAAGGTCGGCTCGCGGAGTCAGAAATGAATCATTGGCTGAACGCCATGAACGCCGCTCAGAAATCCATCAATGATAAGAAAACCTACAAAGAATCTGTGCTCGCCATCCTGGGCATGGAAGGTGACAAAGCCTACGGAAACTCCGCTGTGGCATCAGACAATAATGTAGTTCTAGTATCCGTTTTGTTTAACGATGTCTCGCATCAAATCATGGAGACTAGCATTGCGGATTTCACCACTACCTTGATAGCGACTCCTATTTTTAAAACCGTCTTGGTGTTATCGCTTCATAAAGGAACACTCCAAAAGCTGGAAGACTTTCTCCGGACAGAGGCAGGATGCTAAATGCAAGAGCTGACTATCAAGGAGCTGGCGAAGACCCGCTTTAAAGATATTTATATGGATCTTCTTCGTGGAAGCCAGATGTCCGACGGGGACACTGTGAAGCTTCTGGCGATTGCAGTCTTACTACTTAACCACCAAACGCCCGAAATAAAGCGCCTTGGCTATCGGATCACGTTGTTTTATGGAAATCTTACAGGACGATACGAGCCGCTTTATGACGTAGCAGTCAACAGCGGCCTACTTCCAGTAACTGCGTTTATCGGTAAATCTTTTGAGCAAGACGAACGACTAAGCAGGTCTTTCATCCAAAACATTGTGAGCAGCTACGTAGATACCTTCCGTGACCAGGGCATGGTACTGACTGAGCAACAGGACACACTGAGAACCTTCGTCCAGGACGAGTACGAGAATTCGTCAGTCGTTATTGCCCCGACCTCTTACGGAAAGTCTGAGCTGATTATAAAGTCCGTCAAAGAAAACCCATCAAAACGCATACTTATTTTGGTGCCATCGAAAGCATTATTGGCCCAGACGAAGAAACGGCTAATTTACGCAGACATCCCGAAGCTGGGCAAGGTTGTAACCCACCCCGAGATGTACTCGCCCGACCGAAATAATCGGATTTTTGTGCTTACACAAGAACGCTTGAATCGGCTACTTAACGAATACAGCTCCCTAAAGTTCGAAATGGTTTTTGTCGACGAGGCTCACAACCTCCTTCAGGGAGATAGCCGCAATGAACTCCTGGCTACAATGTTATGTATTTTGGGTGCTCGAAACCCCCAGACCTCATTCAAGTTCCTGACCCCATTCCTCTGCAATGAACTCAACGTTCGCGTTCGCTACTTGGATATGACGCCCAAAGGTTTCAGGGTTGACGAATATATCAAGTCAGAGCGTTTCTACGTTCGAGACTTCAGGACTGGCAAAAACGATGGCAAGCTTAAGTTCTACGATCACTTCCTCAACCAATGGTTAGAAATAGACAGAAAGTACAGGAATTGCTTCGATCTAATTAAACGCGAATCGCTAGCCAAAAACATCATTTACGGAAACACTAAGAAGCGTATTGAGCAGTTCGCACTTGAGCTTGCCGGGACGTTGCCTGACATTGAGTGCCCACTGGTTCAAACAGCTTGCGATGAACTTGAAGATGCATTCGACAAAAGGTATCGGTTGATCTCTTGTTTGCGCAAGGGCGTGATGTACCACCACGGCTCCATCCCTGACACCATTCGACTGTATCTGGAGAACTTGTTCCACCAGTCCAAGGCCATGAAATATCTGGTGTGCAATTCCACCCTGCTTGAAGGTGTCAACCTTCCTATTGAGCGACTTTTCGTCTTTGACTATTCGAAAGGACGAGGAAATCTGACACCCTCCCAATTCAAGAATCTGATTGGGCGTGTGAATAGGTTCAGTGAGGTGTTCGCACCCGAAGCGGGAACCACACTTAAAAAGCTTGAGTCGAGCATCTACCTCTTGGGCGTAGATGGCTACACAAACAAAAAATCTAACCTCCTGTCATTTTACGAAAAAGCCGTGAACGTCTCGAAGGTTGACCAAGACAGCGTAAGTAACGTTCTCCTCGAGGCGACCACAATCTTGGATGGCGAGGTGGCAGACCGTCATCGTGACGCTGTTGCAAGACTTGAGAACCTTCAGCCAGGTGTGGTCACTGGCCAAAAATGCAAATACGTGAAAACGGAGGTTGGCCGTCTACTTATAGCCAACAGCGTTAGCGAAATCGATGTATTCACTTCCGAAGAAGACATCGACGATTCCATCAGCATGTCGGTTGAAGCAAATGGTTTGATCGACAATGCCGACCGGCTATTGCTGGAAATTAAGACGTGCTTCATCGACAAATTCGATGACAAGCGAAAGTATAGCGATCTGAAACGACTCCAGAATAAAGCGACTATCGATTTCTACGCCATGTTCCTGGACTGGAAATTGAAAAAATACAGCGTCAAGCAAATTCTGAGATCTACGCTTAAATACTGGCGCGAACTCCCCGATAAAAAAGGGACAGATTATGTTTACGTGTCGAATTGGGGCGACACTAAATACGGTGATAGCCATTATACGTACTGGGTTAGAATCTCAACCAAAGATGATGTAGAAAAAATCAACCTCGCCATCGTTCGACTCAAAGAAGAAGATGACTTTTTTGATAACAAGATATTCAAATTTGTAGAGGTTCTAAATGGTGTAGGCGCTGTTGATCCCGGTTTTTACAAACGGATCAAGTATGGCACCACCGACGACGCAAAGATCAAATTGATCCGCGAGGGGTACAGTCGCGGACTGGCCGAGTTGCTGCTGGATCGATACCCCCGGTACGTTCGCCTCGATAACAATGGCGAAATACAGGTCAGCTCCAGGGTCATTGGGCTCATGAGGGACAATGAAGAGAGCGACCTGCTCATCTTTGAAGCCCAGATGAACCTGAAGGTCGTCCCTGAACCATCTGCATAACGCCGACGGGTATCACTGAGACTAGGCCCAGCCCTCTTGGTTTATGACTAGGAGGGTGCAGCAGTCTCTCCCTTTTATTTCGGTGACGGTTTGAGTCACGTGCTAAACACGGACAGACTCAATCCCTATAAGCTAGATGGGGCTTTCCCCCTCAGGAGTACGGCTGTCGTGATCCAAACCCGGTTGCGCTAGGTTTCGGCCTTACGGGCGTCCACCCTCAAGCCTTTGGCCCGACTTGGGCCGGCGTGCTCCGATTACGCTTTGACCAAAAGCCACAAGACGATGCCGTGGACAATAACGAGGTAACTTTTGCCGAGAATGAGCGTGCAGAGTTATTCCGTCGGGCTCAACATGCGCGCCAAGTGAGATACTAAGCGCGCAGGCTGACACAGGTCATTTAAAGGTCGCGCCAACCTTGGTGTTGAAATTTTTTACTTCGACAATTTCTACTTCGCACTTGCCATCAGAGATGGATTTCCAACCATGTTGAGATGCGAGTTCCATCATGATTTTCTCGATTACAGAGTTAACCTCAGTGGCGATCTGATCCTGAGATGGATTAGATGCAAGCTTTGCCGTGCCCTTACTATTGTGCGCAAGGGGGCTGCCATCAACAACGCCTTCAAAAGCAAATTTAAAGTCCACCAGGGTTCCCAGTGGAATGTCAAGCTCTACAGTTTTGTTCATCCCGAATTCCTTAAGTTTAGCTACGGCTGGCAGTCTGCCAGCAAACCTCAGCTTATCTATATCACGGGTGATCCGGCGCTTCCAACCGAGCCCCTGTAAAACCTGCTACCCAGGCGTGGCAGCCCTCTCAAGCTACGACCCCCATCGGCATACTCGTACGCTTGGGTGAACCCGTCCTTGCAGTAGATGGCTCAATCGCTAGGTAAAGCTCTGGCTTATCATAGCTCCGCTCGGGTCACGCCCTTTTACAACGTCGAGCACGCACTTACGAGCTTCTTGCATGTTCTTTGGGCGGTACACCTCGCCCGCCCGAGATCTCGCTTCAGCCAGAGGTAGATCAGTAGCATCTCGGTTTTGCTGTACGAGATACCGTCCGGTTGATGCGGTCGACTGCATCCCCCGATGCAAGGCTAACCTGCCCCTCATTTGCCGCATTGGGTTTTCAGGATTTGCGAAAACCATGCAACCCCCTCCCGATGACACAGCTAAACGCTGGTGAAAATAGCGCCTGCAATTGGTCGTGACAGCACGATCAAGAGATACACAGCGAGCGAGGTCGCGATGACGAAGCAAATAAAAAATGGCAAACAACCCTGGTCGGGGAAAAAACTGCCGTTATACCGACTGTTGCCCTCGAAAAAGGAGGTGGGCAACTGATGACTAAAAAGAACTGAAAAAAATACTGCTGAGCCTGGGCGTGGGGATTTTGAGTGGCTACATTGTTGCGCTGCTCCCGCAGCCGAGCAACCTGCCGAAAACCGAGCCCCACTTGCACCCGCAGCTGATGTACGTTCAGTACGAGGAGCCGGCAAATGCCGGCGACCAAGTCCAGGTGAGAATGCGATGGTAGACAGGGACTGAAATTCGGATTTGGTACGGACAGTTCGCGAGTTCAGGCTGATTCATCTTTGTGAGGTATCCACTTTGGCTTCGCTACTCGCGAGCCGAAAACGAACCGACCTATTGAGACTGTCCGGGCGCCGAGCTCCAGTGAGGAATGGTCGAATACCGGCGACAGCGCACTATGCGCCTGGATCATTTCCTCCTGTCCTGGTTGTTGGGCAATTACAGCTCCATAGCCGAAGCGACATGTTTGGGTGTTTAGAGAACGCACCCATTCAACGTCTGGTATCTCACCATGCATAAGCCCCTCCGCGCAGTAGCGCTCTCGGTATTCTTTCGCTCCAAACAACATCATCTGGGGGCTTATGGGGAACTGAATCGCTATAGGCCCATCAGGGGAAATGGCATAGGGGTTCTGACTTTCGAATGGGACAGACGGGTCGTACCAAGCGACTGGATTGTCGCTCGTCAGAAACGGCACGTCCGACGTGTTGTGGATAATGGCCAAGCCAACCGAATCGAAAAGCTCACCAATTTTGTTGATGAGGCCTGGCATCGCGTGAATGCTTTGATGGGGGTCGATGGACACGTCGACCTTGTCGAAGATGTCTTCAAAACCTGGGGGCGGCTGGGGGAGTTTTCCATTCCTCACAAGCGTTTTCATAGTGTCCTTAACGGTTGCCGCCAATACTGCCTCAACTGCATCTCGCGCCGCAGGCACACGGGCTCGCTGCAGCGCAACAAATTGGATGAAGTGATCAATATCGTCATTTATGGATTCTTTCCGAGCCAGCCTTTCAACGAGAGCTGGCCATGCGGACTCTACTTCACAAAAAATGTCCTCGAGGGTGTTATTGTCCTGACCGCCTTCGGGTAGCGGTTGAGAATAGTAATAGCGCTCAAACTGCGTTGTATCGGGCTTGGCAGGGAGCGCACGTTCGGGATTGTCCTTGCGGTAAACGAGAACCTGGCCATCTTTATTCGCGAACGCTTTTAAATATGCTTTGGGAACAAAGTGGTGGCGTTTTTTTTGCTGGATAGCGTTCACTCCTCATCTGGATATCAATAAAGAACACGGCTCGAATTGAATGTCTTGACTGCTCAATATCAAGGAATCAGAGCTCTTCATCTTCACCACGAATCCAGTGATGATCATGAACGATCAGGGTTCCGATAATGCCATCCGTTTGCTTTCTCCGGATTTCCTCGTGCTGAGAAATTGCCAGTGCGAGCATCTGGATTGCAGATCTTGCGACCCGAAGCGCCCGCAGTGCCTCATCGATAAAATCTGAGTGGTTGAGATGCTCGATTTCAGGAGCTTGCCTCGCTCGCGAGGGATCTCCAAAGTCATGAAGCACTACGAATCGGTGCGTACCCGAATTCCGCAGATCCTTCTGTGAGCGGAGAATTCCATCTCTACCATCATAGTCTTCTGCCAGCTCGGCCAAGCCGTACATTGCGTATACGCCTGCACGAATCAGTTCCTCTACTTTTTTTGCGAGTGGAGTACCTGTTTTTTTGTCTTCGGAATCTCTCCACAGCCTTCCAAAACTTACTTTTTTGGGAGCTAAACCAAGCTCAAAATAGTAGTTTGCCGTTACGGCCACCTTGTCGAGCAGGTCAAGGGCTACTCGATGTGCCAGTATGAGTGCCGAGGTATCAGGGCCGTACATTGCATAGTCGAGAGTGTCTGCAAACTGTCCTGTCCTCGGCCAAACGCTTTCATCACTTGCACGCCATGCCAAATCTCGGGCTAGCAGAAAATCGCTCTTCAGCATATTGAACATGGCAAACAATGGCGGTGGGCTGCCACCCATTTCTGGCTCACGCTCGAGAATACTTGGAAGGGTAAGCCAATCGAGATTACCCAAGGATGGATCGACGAGTTCTACAGCTGGAGCAAGTGTAAGACGTTCCTCTTCCACCCATCTGATGAATGGATTGGTGTGCTCAGACCGAGATGGCGGATCGCTTAGCTCACTGGCGAGTGCTTCAACCTTGGCCGCTACGCTTGCCCCGGCGTACTGGACAATTCGCTCCTTATTTCGAAGTGCCTGCTTGGCTAGCATCACTGCTTCCATGCGCGTTAACTCTGAGCAGCCTCCACGTTGAAAAAGCCACATCAGACCCAATGCTGCGCAGAACGCGGCGACGCCGTTCGTTGGATCAACCTTCAGCGCGGAAAGGCGTGCGTCATGGGCCTCAGAAAGCCGATATGTTTTAGAGAACAGATTAGCGATGTTCGTCCAAGCCTGTGTGCGTAATTCCACATCGGCATCTACGTCTTGCAAAACCCTCCAATAGCATCGTCGGGCTTCTGCTCTGTATGCGCGGGTTTGCTCCTGATGATCTAACCATTCGGAATCATCGCCCCCACAATTTGCTGCTTCCACGAGCCCGTTTGCTAAGTTGTAGGTGATATCTGCCGTCGGATATAGGTTATGAAGCTCGCGGTATAGTTCGAGGCCCTCATCAATTGCATCTTGGCGCCTAAGCGAGGCGCCGGCATTAACCAGAGTCGCTGCACGCAGGGCGATCATATTAAAACGATTCGGCCCATCTAGAACGATTTCACGAGCTTCTTGCACTGCAAGTGTGGGGTCAGCATCCACCAAGGCATTGAGGTGTGAGGAGAGCTTTGAGAATACGCTCAACATGTGTGGTGCCTCCTTCAAAGTGAACGATTCGCCGAAGCCCTTACCCCCAAGATGAACAGTGATTTCGGTCGTAGGGACGTAGTCATTGGTCACGAACTCGCTCTGAAATCCCAAGAAGTGAAGGATGCTCAGCTGTAAGCGCTCATCTTCAACCGGGAGCTTGCCTACCCGGATAGAGCGAGATGAATATCCCATGGGCCGAGTTAAATAACTTCGCCGATTTGGCTTAAAATAGCTCGCTCAACGACACGAATACTGATCCTGTTTCAGCGGCTGCTCGCACCTTACGGTCGATGACATCTGCAAAAGGTATCTGCTTTTCCAGTGCATCGTGAATATCCTTGCCTGAAATGCACACTAGGCTTTTGCCACGCCCGAAAGCTTCCAGTCCAACGTTCGTGAAACCGTAATAGCTAATAAAAACTCCTCGCGTCCAAGCGGCCTTTTCGCTGATCTTACCCTGAAGGATATGGAGCTCACCTGCCCCAACAGGATTGACCACCCACTTGGCCTCAACGAGGTAGATATCCCCGCGACACAGAAAGCTCCCGTCTATCTGTTCACCCGTATTCCGGAATGGGGCACGAGGCTGGAGATTGGAGGCTTCGAACAACTGCTGCAGGAACGTTTCAAAAGCGTAGCCACGGGCTTGAGGTGCGAGTTTATGAATATCCAATAGGGCCTGCTTCAGATGAGCCGCCTGATCGATGCTGACCTGGCGCACTGCAGCGAAGGGATCGCCTAAGACGTCATTACTTGGCGAGCCAGCCTCCAAGCCTCGGATCAAGGTTAAGAAACGCCCCTCGGCATTCACCACAGGCTCATCTTTGCGCTGGTTGGACAGAGCGGCCTGACGATACCGCCAGAGTGACTTCAGCGCTCGTGCACAGGTCGTCGTATCCGCAAGTGTGAGAAAACAGCGGAGGCGCCTCGCCTTGGAAGTACCGTCCGCAGCAAAAAGCGGGTCATCAATGTCAATCTCCAGCTCTCCAAGGAAGAACTGGGACAAGGTACGATTTGAGAAGTCCAGCACGTACCCCTGCTCCATCTCGAAAAGAAGGTCGAGGAGCTTCATATCCAACGGTTTTATCTTCGGCATGCTACCCGTCCTTGACCAAGCACAACGAAACGAGCATACGACATTGCCAAGGAAGACCCAATGGACTGAAGCTTAGACGAGCTCACTGAAACCTGGAATAGCGGACAAAAATGATGAGTGACACGAATCGTCTCTGGCAGCGCGAACGAAAACGGCGCTTTGCATTGTGGGATTTAGAAAAACTGCAGCCTGGATCTGATCGTGCGATTCAGTACCTTGCGATTCTTGATGAAATTGAGCGCGAAGATCGAGATGACCCCATTGGTGATGCAGTCGCCATGTCGGTTGAGGAGCTACGAGAACGTGTACCAGAAACCGAAATCGTGGAAGTCAGTGGAGCCCACTTTGTAGTCGTGCTTGACGAGCACATACCAGAACCGTGGAAGACTCGTTTCGAAGAAGCGAGCACCGGGTCTACTCGACTGCGGCAAGGCTGTTATGCGGGTGATTGGCGACGCTTTTTACGACTATGGACAGCCGAGATGCAGCACCTCGCAGCGCATAGGGAGAAGCGTTAGAACCTGATGGGTATTCGTCAGCCTGAGGATTGTCAGAGGACGCCAGGATGATGGAACCCATCTAATAGTCCGCCTGCCGAGTCTCACACAAGAACTCCCCTCTCCAGCTGGCCGATAAGATCGAAAACAGCTTTCGCCTCCACTCTCGTCCCCAGCATGTCGAGTGGACACTTCGATCCGAGCCCTCGCACCGGCGAGCTCATCCATTCCGTTGCAGCTGCAACGTCGTTTTCGAACAGGGAAAGGGCTTCCTCAAAGACAGCTACCAATGCGACGAGGCGGTCGCTTTCTACGGCGTTGAACCGCCCTGCTTTCGCTCTACGCGCTAACGTCGAGGGTGCTATGCAAATCGCCTTGGTGATAACCACTCGCTGCGCCTGCAGAAGGCTCGCTATCCGATCTAGGTATTCGAATGGCAGTCCTTCGTGAACCAGGTCATGAAGCATCGTGCCGCGTGATGGGAGCTCTAGGGTCATCCAAAGGCTCTGAGGGGGCTGGGGCCCTGGTTGGAATTCCTTGATCGATGACAGCACTTTCACCTCCATCTGAAAAACCTACCACCGAGCCGGGCCAAGTGGCCCGAATTAGCGATATCCCCCATTGCCCGCCACGTAGGGTCTGTCAGACTCAGGAAGACATGGTATCGAGAGGCGGGTTTCATCCTAGCCTGTGAGCTTTCGTGACTTCCACGAATTGCTATGCGCCGCTTAGCTCGTTTCGAAATCTACACTTGTTGCATGACAAGCGCTTCAAGCATGGATAGTGTCAGCGCCATGAATTTTCAAAATCCGGCCCTCCCCGATTCGATTCCTCCGTCGATACTGGCGAGCGCAGACCTGCTTGTAACAAAAACTGCTTTCCTCGCTGGCATGGTCTCACCTGAAACGGCTGCGTGCTTAAGCAACCTGCTGATGGACTCTGACGCCCATTATTCAAGGATCATCGCCGGGTACCCCACAGAGCCAGAAGTTCTGAAGAATGCACTTAACTCAGCGAACCAGCAGTCCTCGCTGGAGAAGGTACCAGAGCTTCGTCGACGTATCGTTGCGGCGCTAGCCCACCACTATCGCCTTCTACAAACTCCAGCTGGGAACGGGGCAGTGGCGAGGATAATCGCTCGCCAGCATTTGGCTCAGCTCTCGTTACATCCGCAACTCTGGTCACTTTCTCGCGGCTTGGCTCGAAGGCAAGAGGAGTATCACGCGGCCCTAAACACAACTGATAGAACTCAAGGTGTTCAGCTTGCTGCTGGTGATCAGCGATCTGAAAAAGCCCTTCTCAGCTTCATCGAATTCATGCTTGATGTCTGCCATGAAGAAGTGAATTACATGACTACTGCCCTGAATCGTCGCGGGCTTCGTGAGTCCGTCACTCGTGCGTACAGCGCAAACTCGCGACTTTCGGAAGCAGGCGTCAGACCAGAAACAATGCCTGCACTCCTAGCACTTTTGATTCAGGGCGCGTTACCTCGCACCGATTTCGAAACCTTTACCGGTCTTCCATCTGAGATAGCGAGCGATCAGCTAAGCAGGTTGATCAACCTCGGCGTCGTGGTAAGCCCTCCATCTAACCGCCATGGGCTGGAGATTGGTTTACCTGTTTGGTTTACTCAGGAGATTTTTTCGGGTTTGCAGTAGCGTTGTCAGCTCATAGCCAAGAAGAAGCCACATTGAGCCGGGCCTATTTGGCCCGAAGCGGCGACCTTCGCCCCCGCCGCGTAATCACCAGCTCGAGCCACAACGGCGCATGGGTTGCCTAACTAGGATTCTAGTGGACTACCTACCATTCAAACAGAGTTCAGCCGGATAGAAACCAGCCATCGGCCTGCAGCTTTTGCTTGTTGTCTCCAAGGTATCCAAAGGCTCACGTCCCATTGCCTCCATCAAAGCGTTAGAAAGCCACACTGCGTCGTGCATGCTGAACGAATAGCACATGAAATCGAAAACAAGCTCTACTCCACCGTCCTCAACCGTGTAGACCCTCACCCGCTCAGTTTTGTCGCTCTCATCCATCGCGAGCTCAACAACATAGATTTCATCTTCTGTCTCGTGGCAGTTAAACCTGCCATTGGCGCAGTAACTCCACTCTCCGGAAACTCTTTTACGATATGACCTTTCAAGCATACATTCGCGATTTGCTGGCGTTGGCACAAACCCTGCGAGATTTCCTACGGTAATGAGCACAGCATCGTAAAGACAGCGTGCGATATCCTCTGCTACGGCGTCACCGAACCTAATAGACATGATGTCTACATTTACACTGACGTAGTTATCTCCCTGTCTGGATACCTGGCACGAATACATTTCGTCATCCTCACGCCCTAGCCAACATATGAACTCGCGCTCTGCAAAAAACACTGTCGGTTGCGCACTCTCTTCACTCATACATGTCCCCATCACTATATTCTTAAACTTCTAATCGGACGGTTTGAGGGCTGGCTTTAACTTAGATGCAAAAATATTCTTCGTAGGAACAGATTATTATGAATACCGTTGCATATTACGCTGCTCTCGTTACTGCCTGAGCCAGGCCCCTGCGACCGAAAAAGCAACATTTTCATCTAAAGTAAAAGCTTGTCGCGCGTAGACTCGAAGTCTCAGCACCCAGCCTTCATAGGCTCTAGACATGGCTTCGGCGGTCTCACCCCCTTACCGTTGTGAATGTTCATACTGATTATGTTGAGTGCGAATAAATCCACGGATACGCACGCATGACAAAATCGCCACGGCTCAACGAGTCCATCTGCATCTACTGCGACGACGTGTGCACCGATGTACCTTGGCGACCTTAGAGCTGGAGAGGAGCTACGAACGTTTGCTACACGGTATCCAAACGCAGCCGGGACATCATGGGGGTGGCTACGATGCAAGGCAGCTTGAGCGTGATGCGGGCTTAGCCGGGTGCCCTTCCCGGGTCGAAGGCTTGCCACATTTCAATGCCAGGAAATGGCATGCCGGCTTATATGACAATCGACCGAAAGGACTTATGCAAACGGTGGAGTCGTTGGGCCTGAAATGGCAGGGTACCTATCACCGAGGAATCGACGATGCCAAGAACGTTGCATCCATCATCATGGAGATGCTCGGCTGATTAGGTGAGCCGGGGCCATTGGCCTGAAGAAGCGCCCCCCATTTACGCCATCCTGCAGCTTAGCTATGGGCATGCGATGACTCGCATGGAAGCAAGCGCCTGTGAGCGATTCGCACAGCGATCTCTCGATGCCGGAGCTCTTCGTCATGACTCATCGCAATCAATCTCCTACCTGCTGGAAGCTCCTGCCAAGCGTTGGTAAAGACCGGCAAGAAGCCGGGCATCGAGCAAGGCATGATGCGGAAGGTCGGGAAGTGTAATGTTACCGATATCGTCGGCTTCTAAATGCCTGAACAAGTGGATCAGATTGGTAGGCCTGTTCTCCACATGGCTCGGCCACTTGTGATTGAAATATGCAAGCTGGCAGAAAAACTCCCAGTCCCATTCTGGAGCGTCCGAGCAGACCTCAAGTTGACCGTCGAAACCGCCCAGGAAAACCCTCAGCGCGGCTTGAACTTCCACGAGTGACATTCCGTACCGAGGCTGACTCAACTGCGGCAAGACATGTTGGATTACAAAGTCACTGCAGTCTTCGACCTGATAGGTATCGGTCAGCTCTACATAGAACTCGTCACTGGCTTCTGAGACCAATGCCAAGGAGATCAGCTTCGTATTCTGGTTGAGCTGAGTGAACTCACAGTCCAAAAATAGCTTCATCACCTTTCTTCCTTTATGTGAACTCATCCGTACTCGAGACTGCGTTGTATCCTTGACTAGGGCAGGCACCAGATGTGTGAAGGGTAATGAAGAATGTCCGACTAATCCGCCACGGAGAAAGTGCTGCCAACGCTGGCAAAGCCAGCCTGGATCACGCGACTATTCCTCTCACGCCGAAAGGTGTTGAGCAAGCATACCTAGTGGCCCAGTCATTCAACCATGCTCCTGCTCTCATAGTCGCTTCTCCGTTCTCTCGAGCGCAGGCAACCGCAATGGCGACCTTAGCTGCCTTCCCTGCTACCCCGTTTGAAACCTGGCCCATTCATGAATTCACTTACCTTGAGCCAGTGCGGTGTAGCAACACGACCCTTGCCATGAGGCGGGAATGGGTCGAAGCATATTGGTCAAGGTCAGACCCAGCATTCAGAGATGGTGAAGGCGCCGAATCTTTTTTGGACTTCATATTTAGAGTTCAGTCTTTCCTGGATCAACTGGCAGAGCATCCCGCCCGGGACATCGCGGTATTTTCACATGGTCAGTTCATCAATGCCGTCGCTTGGCTGACCGAGCGAAAGCCGCAGCCCATTGATGGTCGAGCAATGGCGGACTGGCGCGAATACGAGATCACGAACCCCGTGCGCACCTGTTGTGGCTACCTGCTAGACAAGCATCCGGCCGATCCTGGCTGGCAAATTAGCCATCACGTGGGCCCACATGGCTCTCGTTCAGAAACCGTTCTGTCGCCGTTTGGGAAATGATCATTTCTACGGCGCACTTATAACTAACGGCGACTCTAGTTACTTTCCTCCTCGGCCTGGAAGATTTCGATGAGCTTCTGATTGTAGTCATCCAGGTAGCTCTGAAGACCATCCCGGTCGATCAGCCGCACACCAGCTGTGCTGGCCAATTCCTTTGCAGACTTCGTGTAGTACGAGTTGGTAACCACCATAGCCTCGTCGCATCCGTAGAAGGCCTTGGCAGAAATGGCTTGCTGGACAGCTGCGTTACCTACAGACCCGGCATAATTCTTCGCCTGGATCACCATGTTTTTTCCGAAGCGGCTAACGAAAAGATCGGCACCTTGATCAGCAGTCTTTTTGGTCTCTTTAACGTCATAGCCAATGGTCTGAAAGATCTCGACCAGGAAGGCTTCGAACTGGAAGCCGTCCATTGCATCCACCAGGTACATAGTGATGAATTGGTTCGGATTGAAATGCTCGAGTTGTGATCCCAGCCGCTCGACGAGGATATCGAAATAAATCTCCTCGCACAGGCTCAAGCCATTCCGAAAAACCTGTATCGGAAGCAGTGGTACGCCAGATGTGGAGGCTGCTTGGGGGTTGAATTGGACATTGGGAAATGGAACGTCATTTTCCCAGAGGTAGTAGTAGAACAAGGCCAGGTCAGACCTGAACGTTGTACCGGCCTCTTCAATCCAGGAACGTAAAGTGTCGACCAGATCGGCTCGAATGTGGCGGGTCAGTTCTCTTGAGAAACCCAAGTAAACCGAGTTGAACGCAGTGGTCTGCAGCAACTTATCTAAGAGAGATGGTAGACCTTCTAGCTCATCAAAGCCCTTGCGAATCAAAACCTCCCTGAACAGCTCCCTCTCGCTGTACACGCCATCCAATCGCGGCCCAGGCACACCCGCGTCATCGCTACTGCCTGCACTTTCGCGAGTGGTGTGAATGAAGTTCGTGAAGTAAGGCTGCTTCAGCTCCGCGTATTTTCTCAATACGTTGTTCAGAAGATCGTTGAGCTGGGCTTGCTCCTTCTTTTTACCGAAGAAGTCTTGAATCAAGCCTTTGGATCTGTATTGAAAGTCGGGATAAAACGAAGGATCCAGTGGCGTGAGGTGTCGCAACGTGAACTCTGATGACGGCGAAACTTGAGAGCCCATGCACCATGGGCATGCTGTTTCGAAGGTAGTCCTGTTGCATCCATTGCATTGGTAAATCATCGCGCCCACTCCTTCCCCAAGACATCACGCGCCTTCGCGCACATCCGGTTCACGACCATAGCTCAGTGCCATCGCTCAGTCCATGAGCCTATCTTCACGCAACGCGCCTGAGTCGGGATTACAAATGCCCCTCCCATTCAATGATCATCTTTAACTACTCAATGGCCCTGCTAGCTCTGCTTACGGCAAAGTCGTTTCTGACACTGGGTTGAGTCGCATTGCTACGCCAGTAAATGCATTCTAGTAAAGGAGCCCCCTCACAAAGGAAAAACCATATGCTCAAAGCGGCAGCTCGATTCGTTGTAGGCTCGATCAAAGAAGAATTTGGACACCCCTCTTCCTTAGTAAAACTGATTGCCAAGGAACCGGGCCTCAACAAGCCATTGGTTGAATACGACAAAGGTATTTCCAGCGATGAGGTCGTGAAGTGGCATGAGTTCGGCAACCTTTTTTATGAACGTAGCCGCCCATGCCAAGGTAGCCTCAACGGATTTGGGCACTGCCCGGGCGCCTATCGAAACTATGGTGGCGTGTCGGTACGTCGTGAAGACTTACTCAACCTCGGCACGACTAGAGAGGTGGAGAAATGGGAATGCGACATTCAGGACGTAGATGGCTTTTCGGCTTCAAAGTCAGAGCTCCACTTGTTCAAAAGCATGGATGCGATGGTGGAGAAAAACTCGAAAGAGATGATCGATGAAATCACCCCAGATAAACTAGCCGAGAACTTGGCTTGGGATGAAATCCGAATCATCAGCCGTGTGGATCATGACTTTTTTCAGACGTGGTCGTGGGATGGACGAGTTTTCTTGATGAATAGCGGTGGCTCCCATCATTTTGCTGCATCTAAGTACATCGCCAAACGCCTCACCATCAAGGTACCTCTAAGCGGTAGATACCTAGTTCACAGCATCAATCAGGTGGCTTTGGAGAGCCTCACTCGAGATTTCGAAATCTTCGTGATGTCGTCTCATCACAGGCATCAAATGGGCTTTCACAGAGCCATGCAGAGCTTCAAGGCAACCTACTACTGGAAGGATCTGCCACGTCCATACAATGATCAATGTGCGGTTTTCCTACCGAAAGCTGAGAGAAGGTCAGCCAAAGTCGCCGAAATTTTACACACGTCAGCTTTCCAAGACCTCGGCCGCTATTTGAAAGATATCAGCACGCGCTGATTGGAGAACCGCATGGGACTTCCGGCTATTTTAAGGGAGTCCTGTTCGCGAAATCACAGCCGTCCTGCGACTGCTTTCTTCAACGCATCCAGCCTTCGCTTTACCCCTATTTTTGGGTTCAAAACGAAGGCTTCCTCATAAACCTGGATAGCCTCATGCAGCTCATCCAGCACCTCATGAGCGAGCCCTTGCACCTTTAGAGCATTTGGTGTCCATGCGGGGTTGGAGTCGGCTCCAAGCGACCTAGCTCGAATCACAGCTTCAAGAGCTTCCCGAGCACGGGATTGGCAAATGTCGGGCTCGTTCAGTATCTTTTCAGCTGCTCGGATAATCCGACTGTAATCGGATGAATTAAGGTTAGCCTTGTCCAAATTCTCCGCATCGACAAAGTTACCACCCCTGTCATACCGGAATTTACCCACTCCCTTCACGTCTGCAATCAGTAGCTTTCTGTCCTCGTCGAATGCATAGCATTCAATGCCTCCGGTTCGAGGGGTTACGCAAAACAGTTCCTCGCCGGTCTGTAGGTCGAACAGGAAAATTTTGTAGCTGTGCTCGGTCTTGCTATTGGCTGTCGCGCAGTATGCAAGCTTCCCATTTCTAGAGATGCCACTGTCGAGAATATTGGCCGTCAACTCTTTGGTCACGATGGGATTGCCTTTGTTGTCGAAAACGTTGAAGGTTCCTGACAGCGTATTTCCAAAGTGCCAGTCCTCAAGACTGAATGAACCATTGTCTGCGACAGATCCATTATTGGGCCTTTGCATCTTTCCATCCACGAATACGACATCACCTGCCAAATCAGCCAAAACAAATTCGCCAAGCCCGCTTTCACGATGCCCTCCCCTTTGAGCACCGGGGTCTGAGTCCCTCCATGAAATTGCCCATTTTTTTGATTTGGACAGTCGGTAGAGGCCACCGTAGTCAATCGAACTGACATTCATGAAGGAGTTGCTCAGTTCTATTATCTGCCGGCTGCTACTGACCATTTCTTTGTTTGGCAGGACAGCCGATTTTTTTCCGAGCAACCAGTCGAAAATCCACATTTATGCCAGCTCCATATTCTCAGAAAATTCAGAAGGTTTAACGCCTGCCTAGAACGCTATTTATGAGTCACCGAGTAGGGAGAAAATTCTGCCTGCATGGACAGGAAGCAACAGCTCGGATTCGACTCTGTTCCACCGTAAACTTATCTCTTCGTCGTCAGCACAGGCCAAGAGGTCATGGGCGAAAAACGCTTCAAAGCCGCTACCAGATGCAACATCCTCATCACCAAGCTCATACAGTCCTTCTGCTCCCAGCAATTTCTTCACCATCAGAGGAAAAAGCCAGCTGCTGAACAACAAATGGTTGTGACGTTGCCAAACAGGAGGAGCTGACGCCCCGCGTGGGCCGTGAGCGGCGGCGTTTCTCGCGGAGCAAAAATCTTGCACCCATGCATCGAGTGGCCTAGCAACGTGATTAGGCCATCTAGCCCTCCAGATCGCCTCACTAAATGCCCCATCCGCCCATACAGGAGTGCCGGGAAGGTCTGTCTCAAAATGCTCCCGAAAGCGACGGCGCAGATCACCTGTTTCGTGCGTGGAATCCAACAACGTTTCAAATGCGACCCGCATCAAAACCATCTCTGAGCGCTCTCGCATGGATGGCGCGTCAGTATTGGCCCGAAGGAAAGAGTCGACGGCCTCATCAATACGACTTTTCAGGTCGCCATCGGGCAGCCCTAGCAGAGCTAAAACCAGTGGCGTATCCAAGGCCAATGGCAGTTGCCCTGCGACATGATGAGGTCGAATGAATCTGGGCACCTCAGCTGATCCGACGTAATGCTGCCCGTACCCGTCTCGCCGCCGAGTAATTAACGTCGTATCTCCAGGTCGATCTTGTGTAAAGCGTTGAGCCACTGCTTGGTAGCCATCAGCATTGCAGTAGTCAGAATGTCCCCCAAACCTTCGCTCGGCTAACGCAGAAAATGCCAAATAGTTTGCCATCTCCAAACGTGGGGTAATTTGATCCTCCGGCAGATCTAGCCCTTCGATGTCATTTTCCCAAGTAATAATTGTGCTGCGCATGACATGCGCGCTGGTGCGAGAGGGGTGAAAGTTTTGATCCCCATAGCTTCCCAGAATGGCATCAAGCACCTCCTGACCAAACCCATGGAGTTGTCCTGGTGCCTCACCACGTACATACGGTATCAACCTCATGCTACCTAGCTGCACTTCCTCCACAGTTGTAATCCAGGGAAGAAAAAATAGAACAGACATGCCATCTCCTCAGTGCGTAGATGGAAGGTTCGCAATCATCGAATTGCCTATCTGACCTACATGATTGACCTTAGCCTAAAACCTGACGGTGTAATGAGCGTGATTCCTTTGTTCCTCCGTGCACGCCAGTGCGGTCAACCTTAGCGAGTGCGAGTAAAGTAGGTTCGATCATTGGCAATCGGAAAGCCAGATCTACCACCACTCGATGGGGTGCGTCGCTACTCAGCCGTGCGGATCGCTATGGAGCACGGACGGCTAGTGGTCTAAATGAAACCGGACACCCATTTACCTACTGAGTCTGAGACGCGGGATTACCTACCTGAAGCGCGCTCGACTTCAAATCCAATCACCGAGCTACGGTTGTGGGGTGAGACCGAAAGGAGCTAATGCCCATCGGTATACAGTCTTTGTTGAGCTCCTAGCCCCACGTGCCGACGCAAGACTACCCCACCCCAGGTAGGCAGAAATCCAGCATAGGCAATGCTTCGCGAGAAATAAGACTGGGTCAGTGACATCTCGGCCACTGGTTCAATTCGGCGTCAGCGCCAACCCGCAGCGCAAAGTGAGGTCTGCGGGTGTTACCGCATCGCCGAAAACGGGGAAAAGCGAGTAACACGGAAACAAGTTGTCAGGCTTTGGCCGACTGGAAAACCAAAAAATCAATCAAGTCATTGATTTTAAGAGGTTTTAAAAAGCTGGCACGGATCCCGCACTCTCAATTGCATAACAAGAACAAAAAAAGCGGCAAACCTGATAAAAATAAGACATAACGACTCTGACATAACAAAAACAACACGGCAGAGACGCAGCGAACAGATTTTTTTGGAGAAGATGTGCTTTTCAGGGTGCTTTTCGAAGTAACCCGCAACCGGGCAGAGAACAATAAAACTACCTTCAGGTAGCTCCCGAACTGGTTGGATCGCTCAGCGAAAAAGTAGATCAGCGCTTAAAAAAATACGTTTGCTCTTTTTCCCGGATGGGGATCGACAAAAAAACAGCGGTAAAGGGAAACGGTTTCCAAAAACAAAAAAGACCGCCCCTCAATAATAAAAAAGAGCACGCGCAACGACAAAATTAAAGGGGAGCCTCGGCTTCCCTTTGTGCTGTCTAGCATTTGTATTTCCACCGACTAACCCTCTATTCCACCCCCTATCCCTGTGGGAGCGAGCCTGCTCCCTGGCCTTCAAGATCAAACAGAATCTCGGGCGGCGCGGTTCAGCGGAGGCTGCTGGTCATGTTCGCGGTGCTTTGGACACCTTCAGCAAGAACGAGAATTTCATAAACCTAACGCTCACCGTGCTGATGGCACCCGAGTGATCGGGAATCCATCTCGCTAGGACAAAAACCAATTCACAGCACCAGTAGCGCCTCGTGGATCTCAATGGCCGGAATAGCTTCTTCCTTGCGCTTGTTGGCAAGCCAATGCCTTGTTTTGCTCACATCGAAAATCTGTCCCTGTTCCATCAGCGTCAACACGAGTGCATCTGCAACTCGATAGCGACCACAGGCCGGACAATCTCTCTCTTCCCATGGGCCATGACACTGAATACGTTCAGCGACACCTGCACAAATAAGACAGCTCATGGGATCACCATTATTTTTTATTAGTTTGTAGCTGATCCGTCTTTTTTCAGCCGTTTTAATCTAATAACTCACCGCGTGTTCAATTACCAGCCCTCCAGTCATAAGTCGGGAGATCACTGACTTGTTACATTGAGACGTATCTCAGCACGGTACCGAGTCCATGGATATCTGGCTCAATAGCGGGATCTGTCCTTACGAAGGAAATCGCCGATGCCAAGGGCTAAATTCGCTCCTACAACAGCGCGAGCGACTGCCGATCAGACGCCGATGCTGGAGTGATTCATATGCCTAAGCGCGAGCCGGAGGACGGAGGCGTTCCTGGCCTTAAGCTTGATGATTATCCGGATCCGTAAAACGTGCCACGGAGAATCTACGGGCGGGAACTGCTTGCCGGCTCATAGCAATGGAGGCCACACGTGAAAAAGCAACGTATGAAAATCATGATCGAAGAATGGGATGGTGATGGTGCGATTCGAAACCCCGATGAAGCGCTGCAGGAGCTGGAACTGGATGCTGCCGACGCGGTGTATCTGATCAAGCAATTTGTCGGCAACACACGCTGCCTAGCCTTATCAAAGACACCTCAAATTGCCGATCGAATAGACGAGCTGACTGACGCGTGGAATAGCGAACAGAAAGGTATTGCCTAGGACAAATGGGACAGCTCAAAGCTTTTTCTTTGAATCATTCATGCCAAGCCTCTCCCTGGGTATCTGAAGGCTTTGGGGATGAGCCGGGCTATAGCCCGAAGGAGCGATAGCCCAATTAACTTTACTCATACAAGCTCTGCCCTCGCCAACTCGCAATCCGTTCGAGATATACGAAGGATAGTCCTTCGTGATCGAGATCATGAAGCCTGATGCCGCGTGTCAGCAGCTTGAAGGGAATCCAAGTACTCGGTGGAATCTCGGGCTGAGTGGATTGCCACCAGATCGTCGCGAGACCGATTAAGCGATGGTATTGAAGCTCATGAGTAGTTCGCCCCGCCAGCCGCTTCAGGGACGAGCTGATTGGGCTGCGGCTGGCGAGGCGAACTCTCAAATTGTAGTTCAACTATTCTACTTTTACTTACGCTCTGAAACGTCGACAGGGCTATCACAGGGCTGCTGATTTGCCCCGGGGTTCGGCTCCACTCGGGTAAACACGGGGCTATGGAGTACGCGGTGCATTTTCTGGCTTGCTTTTATTTTCGCGCTCAAGCGCCTAGCCCAGTCAGCCCCAAACGCTTTGCCTGCCTTGACCAGGTTCATACCAACTACAGCGCGGCAGGCAATTCCAATCGCGCCCGTTGGAAGTCTTCGTAGGATTTTTCGGTCGTCATCTCAGCGCTCTCAGCCTAAGGGACTTAGCCAGACTGTCGAATGAAATGGGCAAAAAAAATCCAGGCTGTAATGGAACCTGTAATCAGTTCCTACTTCTAAATACCGAATGACAACTCTAGTCGTTGCACATACGTCCTTCACCGGCAGCGGACGGTTTACCATGCTCAATCGACCACTCATCCTCACGATGTCGCTCATTCTCCTCATTTTTGGATCGGGGGCAGCGTTTAGCCTGGCCACTCTGTTCCTTTTAAACCCTTCCTAGATAGTCCCTTTAGTACCTGACACTGGACATTGTCTCGGGGGCTTCAGCAATCGACAGCATCCGGTCTTCAGAATTGCTGTGCTGGGTTTTACGTCGAGCCGGGCCATGAGACCCGAAGCAGCGACATTTAGGAAATGCCTCAGCAAGCCACCTACTGGTAAGCCGTTCTCCCGCGAAGACGAGCGCAGTGCACTGTCATAAATTGTCTCGGTTGAATCCTGCGTCGTTCTTGAAGTCGCCTTGCTTTGCCGGTATTTGTAGGACACCAATCTCATGCACGGAAGCAACCATGCACGCAAGATTCAGAGTGATTGAAACCACCACCCTGGACGATGGCAGCAAGCACTACAGGGTGGTTGATCTTGTGGAGGGAGGTTCAGCTAGCAAGCATGGTGTTTTCAAGGTTAGGACAGAGGCAGACGCTGTTTGCTCGACATTAAATGCGGAACATCCAAGGCAGTTGGCAGTGCGTGATGTTGCACTGCATAGCACCTACTGAGTCGGTGCAGCTGGTATTGCTATAGGGGGCGTTACCAAGTGGGAGATCTGATTGGTGAGTTGGATGGTCAGCTCCTTGATGGCTTACAGTTTTGCGCCAAAGCCTATGCATTGTTCGAGGCGCTAAGAGCAGAACCCGGTGGCATTGAGCGCCTACGACTGAGGTCGGGCAAGGATGAGAAACGTCTTCTAGACGAGATTTTACCAATCTGCCGCTATGTCCAGACCTACTACAGGCCCGGACGCTACATTTCCGTTCGCTGGGTCAACGGAAGTCAGTCCTACGATGCTGAATTAACCCAGGCCGGAGACTACGTCACTCACGGGTACTACGAGCAGAACGCCTTTCTCGAAATCACTAACGCAATGCATCCAAACGAGTATTGGATATGGGAGCTATTGAACCAAGGAAAAACTGCGTTTGCACCCGAAGGAATCGACCCAAAAAGAGGGACACCTCTTACGTCTGAACCAGTGGTTTTCACCAACTCTGAGCATGTGCTTGGATTCGTGCCTTTTGTTGTTTCCTCTATCAGAAAAAAAATGGACATTCCGTACCCAGAAAACACGTCGCTGATCGTTCAATGCCTTCTGAATAACTTGTACGTACCAAGCGATTGGCAATTGCTCGTTTCCGAGGTCGAACGTGAAATTGTTGCAACGCCATTTTGCGAGGTACTTCTGATGGATAGTCTTACGCAGCGCGCGGCTCCATTGGCATTGCAGGCGCTTTGATGCAAGTCTTCCTATCTTCAGTTTTTCCCCTGCTACGCTGACCTCTTTCAAGGAGGAATCACGATGTCGAACGCAGACCTACTCCCGTCCCTACTCTTCAAGATCAATCAGAACCAGCTAGCCCTTGAAGCCGCGATCATGGAGCTGACACTCTGGGTCGAGCAGCGCGGATCAGCGGAGGTCGCCGGCAACGTTCGTGGTGCTTTGGACACAATCAGCAAAAACGAAGAGTTCATCAACATTACGCTTGCTGTGCTGATGACGCCGGAGTGACGGTCAGATATCGGCCAGAAGTCATTCGAGCGCCATCGCTGACGTACCGGTTTTCCTAAAACAGTGGATTTAATGGGGTATGTCCGGCACGACAAAGCGTGCCGGTCACTTTTACCACTGCTGTTTCACTTTTTAATGGAAACAATCGTGGCTTTGTTGCCCTCTAGCCGAAAGGAGAACGTCACACGGTCTCCAGTTGTCATTCCTGTCAGTTGATCCTCCGTTACGGAAAAAGCCATAGTCATCGGTGGCCATTGCACAGCTGGAACAGCGCCGTGAGCGATGGTCACCGTATGCTTCGTAGTATCGATAGCCTTGATCGTTCCGTCGGCGGTGGCTACTGGAGCCTGCTCTGTTTCTTGCTTCATCTGCATGCCCTCCATACCGTCCATTTTCATGCCCGGCATGTCCTCTGCCAGGGCAGAAAAAGACAGCGTAACTACGGTGCCAGCAGCTGCAATCAGGGTCAGTTTCATACGACTTTTCCTTGAGGGGAGTTGGGTTCAACTTGGAGGTGACGGCGACGCATCAGGCGATACGCTGCCGGAATGACAAACAGGGAGAGCAAGGGTGCCGTGACCATACCGCCGACCATGGGCGCGGCGATGCAGCTCATGACTTCGCTGCCGGTGCCGCTGCCCAACAGGATGGGCAACAGACCGGCAATGATCACGGCCACGGTCATGGCCTTGGGTCGAACGCGCTGCACAGCGCCTTCACGAATCGCCGCCACCAGCCCGCGCTCAGTGCTGTCGCCGAGGTCTTCACGCTCGGCCCAGGCGTTTTTCAGGTAGAGCAACATGATCACGCCGAACTCGGCAGAAACCCCGGCCAAGGCGATAAAACCCACCCCGGTGGCGACCGAAAGGTTGAAGCCCAAAAGATAGAGAAACCATGCCCCCCCAGTCAGAGCGAATGGCAATGTGACCATGATCAGCAAGGCCTCATCGAATCGGGCAAACGTCAGGTAGAGCAACACGAAGATGATCAGCAGCGTGGCAGGCACCACCAGTTTGAGTCGTGCGTTGGCCCTTTCGAGAAACTCGAACTGTCCTGAGTAGCTGAGGCTCATACCGGGCTGCAACTTGACCTGCTCATTGACGACCCGGCGTAGATCGGCGACCACCGAGGCAATGTCTCGCCCGCGCACATCGATATACACCCAGCCTGAAGGCCGTGCGTTCTCGCTCTTGAGCATCGGTGGGCCGTCGCTGACCTTGACCTTCGCCACAGTGCCAAGGGTGATCTGGCTCCCCAGAGGGGTGTAGATCGGCAATTGCTCCAGGGCGCCGAGCGAGTCGCGCCACTCCCGTGGGTAACGTACGTTGATCGGGAAACGTGCGAGACCTTCAATGGTCTCGCCGACGTTTTCACCACCGATGGCACCTGCCACGATGGACTGCACATCGGCGATGTTCAGCCCGTAACGAGCAGCGGCCTTGCGGTCGATATCCACGTCAATGTAGCGGCCACCGGTCAGTCGCTCGGCCAGGGCCGAACTGACACCGGGCACGTCCTTGGCCACTCGCTCGACTGCCTGAGTCGCGGCATCGATCTCCGTCAGGTTGGTGCCGGCAACTTTCACTCCAATTGGGCTCTTTATACCTGTCGCCAGCATATCGATTCGGTTTCGTATCGGCGGTATCCAGATATTGGTTAGTCCAGGGACTCGTACCACACTATCAAGTTCTTCCACCAATTTTTCCTGGGTCATGCCCGGACGCCACTGCTCGTGCGGCTTGAATTGAATGGTGGTTTCGAACATCTCCAGCGGTGCCGGGTCGGTTGCGGTTTCGGCACGGCCTGCTTTACCAAAGACGTGTTCAACCTCTGGAACGGTCTTGATCAGGCGGTCGGTCTGTTGCAGCAATTGCGCCGCTTTCTGCGCCGACAATCCCGGCAGAGCAGAAGGCATATAGAGCAGGTCGCCCTCATCCAACGGCGGAAGAAATTCTCCACCCAAGCGCGACATTGGCCATAGGGCACTGACAAAAACCAATAGCGCCACCAGCAGCGTGATCTTTGGTCGACGTAAGACTGCGTCCAGGGCTGGCTGATAGATCCGAATCAACCACCGGTTCAACGGGTTCTGTTGCTCACTGGGGATTCGTCCTCGAATCCAGTAGCCCATCAACACTGGTACCAAGGTCACTGACAATCCCGCCGCTGCGGCCATGGCGTAGGTCTTGGTGAAAGCCAGTGGGCCGAACAAACGCCCTTCCTGTGCTTCCAGGGTAAATACCGGGATGAACGACAGGGTGATGATCAACAAACAGAAGAACAATGCAGGGCCTACCTCCGCTGCCGCTTCAGTCATTACGTGCAAATGATGCTCACCCTTCAGTTCCGCCCCAGGATTGGCCACGTGCCAGGCCTCAACCTTCTTGTGGGCGTTCTCAATCATCACCACGGCGGCATCGACCATCGCGCCGATGGCGATGGCAATCCCGCCCAAAGACATGATATTGGCGTTGATGCCTTGGTAACGCATGACGATGAAGGCAATCAACACACCAACCGGCAGGGAGATGATCGCCACCAGCGACGAGCGTAAGTGCCAGAGGAAGATCCCACAAACCAACGCGACAACGATGAACTCTTCGATAAGCTTGTGGCTGAGATTTTCCACAGCGCGGTCGATCAGCTTGCTTCGGTCGTAGGTGGTGACGATTTCAACCCCAGCCGGCAAACTGCTTTTCAGCTCGTCGAGTTTGCTCTTGACCGCAGCAATGGTCTCGCGAGCATTCTTGCCGCTGCGCAAAATAACCACGCCGCCGACAGTCTCCCCCTCACCGTCGAGTTCGGTGATGCCACGCCGCATTTCCGGCCCCAGTTGGATCGTGGCGACATCACCAAGAGTCACCGGCACACCGTTCGAGCCCAGCTTCAGCGGGATCGCCCGAAAGTCATTGAGCGTCTTCAGGTAGCCGGAAGCCCGCACAATGAACTCGGTCTCCGCCATCTCCAGCACTGCACCACCCGTTTCCTGATTGGCCTTGCCGATAGCGTCGGTCACCTCAGTCTGGGTGATACCAAGGCTGGCCAGTTTGAGCGGATCAAGCTGCACCTGGTATTGCTTGACCATGCCTCCCACCGTAGCGACTTCTGCAACGTTGGGCAGAGTCTTGAGTTCGAACTTGAGGAACCAGTCCTGAAGTGCTCGAAGCTGGGCTAAATCGTGACCGCCACTGCGATCCACCAGTGCGTACTGGTAGATCCAACCCACCCCTGTCGCATCCGGCCCCAACGCCGGTTTGGCGCTGGCCGGCAACCGACTTTGTATTTGGCTCAGGTATTCCAACACCCGCGAGCGGGCCCAGTACAAGTCAGTGCCGTCTTCGAACAGCACGTAAACGAAGCTATCCCCAAAAAAGGAATAACCACGCACGGTCTTGGCCCCTGGTACTGAGAGCATGGTGGTGGCCAACGGATAGGTCACATGATTCTCGACAATCTGCGGCGCTTGTCCTGGATAAGGAGTGCGGATGATCACCTGAACATCGGAGAGATCCGGCAACGCATCGATGGGCGTGCTCTGCACCGACCAAATACCCCAAGCCGTGACGAACAGTGTCGCCAGTAGCACCAGGAATCGGTTGGCCACCGACCAACGAATGAGAGCAGCAATCATGGCTGGCTCCCCGATTTACTCAGGCGCTCGACACGCAAGCCATCATCGGTCTGGCTCACCGCGACCCTAACCTTGTCACCAGCCTTGAGGCCCTGCATCAGCGCCGGACTGGCGAGAGGGAACGTCATCGTCATGCCAGGCATGCCCAGCGTCTTGAAGGGGCCATGGGCGAGCGTGACTTCTTTGTCGTTGATCTCAACGATCTGCCCATCCGCCTCATGAAAACTGGAGGCTGCTTCACTGGGCGGAGACTCTTTCTCCGAGCTTGCAACGATGCCCTTGAGACTGGCCTCCGAGTCGAGCAGGAACTGGCCAGAGGTCACCACCTTCTGGCCTTCTTCCAGACCTTTCACTATCGCCGTCTTGCCATCGCTTTCCTGCCCGAGTTGCACCTCCACGGGACGGTAGCGGCCCGCGTCTTCGGCGAGCATCACCAGAGCACGTCGGCCAGTGCGAATGACCGCCTCGCTCGGCACCCACAAGACACTTTGCCCGGTTGAGCTGTTTAGGCGTACGTGCGCCGTCAAACCCGGTCTGAGGCGCCCGTCCGAATTGGGTAGTTCCACCCGCACGCGAAGCGTGCGACTGTCCGGATTGGTCTCGGGCAAAATCGCGCTGACCTTGCCATTGAGCATTGTCCCAGGGAAAGCTGGCAGACGGGCTTCGACTGGCTGTCCCACGGTGATAGCTGCGGAGTCCGATTCTGGAACAGCCACGGCTAGCCACACACTGCTCAAGCCATTGACGCGCGCCAGAGTGTCGCCAGTCGCCACGGTCATCCCCGTACGAACATTCAATTCTTGCAGCACACCACCGATGGGGCTGGTGAGCGTCAGGTAAGGTTGAACCTTACCGCCACGCTCTACCTGGGTAATCAGTGTTGCCGGCATCCCAGTGAGCCGCAGTCGCTGGCGGGCCGCAGCCAGCAGGTCGGCATCACCGTTGCGCTTGAGTGCAAGGAACTCTGTCTGGGCGGCGGCCCACTCTGGCACCAGAATATCCGCCAACGGCGCATTGGCTTTGAGCACATCGCCTGGAGCATGGGCATAGACCCGTTCTACAAAGCCTGCGGTGCGTGCCTGAATCACGGCGACATCCCGTTCGTTGAACGCCAAGACACCTGTCACGTCGAGGCTGGACTCAAAGTTTCCACGCGTGACAGTCGCAAAACGCAGACCGAGATTTTGGGTCAGACTCGGATCGATACTGACGGTCGCACGATCCCCGACGCCGCCGGCGTACTGGGGGATCAGTTGCATGTCCATGAAGGGGGACTTACCCGGTTTATCGAACTTTTGCTGCGGGTACATGGGGTCGTACCAATACAGGGCCTTGCGTTCATCCGGTGAATTGAGGCTCTGCTCCGGGGCGGTATTGGGTGCTTCATTCATGCGTTGGTGAGCAAACCAGTAACCACCGACAGCACCCAATGCCAGCGTGATGATTACCAGCAATGCCCCGTTCCATTTTTTAAGGATCATTGGCTGGACTCCCCATAAGCAAAATACAGACGCGCACTGGTCAGTGCTCGCTGCTCTTCCACATCGACCTGTTTGAGGCGGACTTCAATGAGTTCACGTCGGGCGGCAACAACGGCGTTTAAATCGCCTTTACCAGCGCGATAACTGGCCATGCTGAGTTCGACCTTTTCCCTGGCCAGCGGCAACAGGCTTTGCTGGTTCCGGCTTACCGCACGATTAAGGCGCTCATAATCAGCCAGTTCGTTTTCCAGTTGCTGAGTGTGCTCGCGTGACAGGGCATCACGCTCAGCCTCAAGCTGACTGAGTTCAGCCTGTTTGGCTGCGATTTTGGGATTTTGCCGAGAGTCAGGAAACAGCGGTAGATCCCAGGAAAATTGCACACTGACCATGTCGCCAAACTCACGGCCACGGCGCTGGTAATCCAGCTCCCAGCTCCAGTCCGACTGCTTCTCCGACTCGGCTTCACGAACCTTGGCTTGCGCTTCACGGGTCATCGGCGCAAACGCTGCCAACTCGGGATGGTGTTGCAGTTTATGGGCGTAGCTTGATGGATCGACTGGCCATTGAGGCAAGCTACCCACAGGCTTGTCGTTGGCGGCGGAGCCTATCCAGCGTTTGAGGGCCGCTCGGGCCTGCATGCGCTGGCGAACCAGATCGTCCTGTTGCTCCTCCAGTTGAGCCGCTTCTTGCTTGGGCGTCACCGCATCGGCGGGTTGAGCGCGGCCACCGGCAATCTGGGCTCGGACGGTATCGGTCAGCAGGCGGTTCTCTTTGTAGAAGTCCTGAAACAGCGCATCTTTGCGCTCAACTGAGTAGCTGCTGATCCAGGCCAACGCCGTGGACTGGCGTACCTTTAGGCGCTCGACTCCACGCTCTGCCGCAGCTCGATCAATGGCCGCATCGGCGACCTCAATGCGTGCTTTGCGCTTGTCGCTGTTGGGCATCTCTTGCCTGAGCCCGACCATTTGCATGGTCATGAAGTCCTGGTCGATGCTCCAGCGATCTGGGCCGCCGATGGGGTAGTTCTGCACACCTGCCAGCAACTTGGGATCGGGTAATTCACCCGCTGGAATAGCCGCACTGCTGGCAGCCTGAATTTTGGCGTCTTGTGCGATCAGCGACGGTGCATTGTTTTCAGCCAGCCGCAACGCTTCATCGAGTGTCAATGCGGCAGCGAAGCTCGGCAATGCCAGTACGCTTGCCGCCAGACCGACCACGAGGGGCCAACCTGTGCAATAGCACTTGGAGTTCATGTTTACGATTCCTGTGATCATCCACTGCGCGCGTCAAAAAGACATGCGCGCAGCCAGTCCATCCCGCTAATGCGGAATGAGGCTCAATGTTGGACAGGAATCAAACGCGAGGCGGTCGCCATACCCCGGATGGGGTTTGTACGGGCAGGGAATCGCTGAAGAAGGAAACCACTACGGGGCTAAATACGGTTACAGGAGGCTTGAGGATCGAAACTTGCAGCATGCCACCCGTCTTGCATTCCTGGCCCGGCTTGCAGGGTTTGCCATGCTCCGTCGGGCTTTTCATGTCGTTACAGCAGTCCATTCCCATGTCGTCCATCATCGCCATGCCCATCGTCTTCATCGGGCAAGGTTCTGTCGGCGCCTGAACACCCGCCATCCCGCTAAGGGGAAGCGCCAAGCTAATAACGAAAATGAGGCAAAACCGCAGGTAGCGTTTCATGGGCTGGAGTGTAGTGGCTGAAATGGGCTCTTACAATTGGATGAAGTTCTCACAGCCTGCCGAAGGCCCTGATTCAGGCGATATCACCGCATCTGAATTAAGCCAGGATTATCGTTAACACATGACTTACGCAGCATTGAGCTGGAAAGCGACTGGCTGGTATTGCTCGCTTCTGTCTGTCGCTATCGCCATATTGGGTCATTCTCTGCCGGTTAAGCACCGCAGGTATGCCGATAAACTTGTTCATGACGTGCCTGCGACATGTGCCAGTTCAGGCTCTACCAACTACCCCACGGCGCGCAGCGCGCAGACGTTCACTCCGTCATGTCTGCCGGTTCAAAATCACCTCGGCTTGCCTAGGCAAGGCGATAGAAATTACAGCGGCCAGCAGCACGAAGAGCGAGGAAACCCACAAGCAAGTCTCCAATCCGTAACCCTGATAAATCCAGCCGGACAGCACGGTGCCGAGCAGTCGGCCCAGGGCATTGGACATGTAGTAGAAACCGACGTCTAGCGATACCCCATCTTCTTTCGCATACGAGACGATGAGATAGCTGTGCAAAGAAGAGTTCACCGCGAACAGCGCGCCGAACACCATCAACCCACCCAGCAGCACAATGTGCGGCGACCAACCCGTCGAGAGACCGAGAGCGATTGCTGCAGGCAGGCCCGCTAGCAAGGCCGCCCAAACGAATGCAGCCTTCCCATCCGGTACGTGGCCACGCTTCTTACCGGTTATGTTTGGGGCCAACGATTGAATGATGCCGTATGCTAGGCATCGACTAGCCGCGCGGGCCTCGCTTACGGGTCAGGCAGAGTGAATGCCTTCCGCCGATTGTTGCTCCCATGGTGGGCATGGTGACCAAGCCTCCACGAGCTTATCGATGAAGAGTCGAATTTTTGGAGATAGGTGCCGCTTGCTAGGGTAGATCACCCGAATAGGCTCTGCGGCCTCTGCATACCCCGCGAGGAATTGAACGAGCTTGCCGCTCCTCAAATCGTCGTTCACCACGTAGGAAGGAAGAGTCGCGATACCCAGACCAGCGACAGCTGACTGGTGCAATGACTCAGCACTGTCCATCTGTAGCCTTCCGCCATGAGTAACGGGCACAGAGCTACCATTCACGCGAAAATTCCAAGGAAGCAACCTCCCACCGCTCACGAAATGCAGGCACTGGTGCTCGGATAAATCCTCAGGCGTTTTAGGCTCGGCATGCTCAGCCAAATACTTGGGTGACGCGCAGGTAATCATTTGTTGGTAGGCCACGGTGCGCGTTAGCAACCGAGAATCTTCCTTCGGTGGCCCGATGCGCATGGCCAAATCAAATCCCTCATCGATCAGATCGACCAGCCTGTCAGAAAAGGTGATATCCACGCTCAGGGAGGGCCAATCCTTAAGACAGCACTCAATGTGCTGAAGGACATGAAGTCTACCCAGCGCAACCGGCAGACTCATCCGCAGTCGCCCACTGGGTGTCGAACGGCGAAACGCAAGGGCATCCTCCACATCGTCCAAATCCTGAAGAACGCCCACGCAGCGCTCATAAAGAACCTGACCGTCATCGGTCATGCTCAAACTACGAGTGGTGCGATTCAGTAGACGTACCTGTAAACGAGCCTCGAGCCTGACTATCGACTTCCCCACCGCAGAGCGCGTAAGGCCAAGTTGCTTTGCCGCCGCAGTGAAGCTTCCAGCGTTTACCGAGCTTACAAACGCGGCGATATCATTCAGGTTATGGAGTTCCATACGGCCTCAGTGTTCTCAACGTTCGGGCGGCTTAGCACCTGTTATGGGGAACCCTATTCCCCAATACTAAGCATAGTATCTCAATTAGCTAATCCACTCCCAACGATCAATTGAGGTCATTATGAACACTAAAGTCCAAGCAGCCGTCCAAACCTGGGCCAACAGCCTTAGCGATCTGGTACCCGTTCTTAAGGGAATCGATACCACCACAAAGATGAGCGACATCCGCGACTCCTACGCAAAAATGCTCGCGCAAAATCCAGCGCCTGCTGGCGTCAAATTTGAAGCAGTCGACATGGGTGGCGTGCCAGGCACACTGGTAACTCCGGACGAGATCAAAACCGATGCAGTAGTGATGTACATCCACGGCGGGGCGTACATTGTTGGCCGTCCAGACGGATACCACGGCATCGGCGGTAACTACGCAAAAATGCTCGGTGCTCGCGTATACATGCCGGACTACCGCCTTGCCCCTGAGCACAAGTTCCCAGCCTCTATTGACGACACATTGCGCGCCTACGAGTGGTTGCTTGAGCAGAAAATCCCAGCTAACAAGATTGCATTCTCTGGCGAGTCGGCTGGCGGCGCGATGGTTGTCAGCGTCATGGTTGCGGCTAAATCGAAAGGGCTTCCATTGCCTGCGGTTGGCTCCTCCATCTCGCCATGGGCGAACCTTGAACACACCGGTGCTTCCATGAGCAACCGTGAAGGTCTGGATCCTCTGAACTCCAAGCCTGTCTTGGACATCCTCGCCAGAGCATTCCTAGGCGACACATTGGCCAATCATCCTCTGGCCTCACCTGTGTTCGCAGACGTCACCGGTCTTCCACCAATCTTGGTGCAGATCGGCGAGAACGAGCTGATGTTGAGTGATGCAATGCGCCTTGCAACTCACCTGGCTGATAACCGCGTTCGAGTTAACCTGGAAGTATGGCCTGTGATGTTCCACGCCTGGCACTTCTACGCCACCATGCTGCCAGAAGGTCAGCAGGCTATGGAGAGTTCCGTCCGCTTCATTGAGGCTGCTCTGGTCGACGCCAACCGCTGAGTTGAAAGTCAGAGCGCGACAGCTTTCCCGGTTGTCGCGTTTCTACGGTCTACCCCAAAAGGCCGGCTTCACCGGGCAAACAACTGGCCTTGGCAATGTCGTTATGACGTTGTGGCTACTCAAAGGGACAGGCACATCTACCCTAAAACCCTTCTTAAAAGCGGAACGATGCTCCGTAAGCTGTATCCGGCAAATGGTTAGCGCCATCGGCCCGTAGCCGCGAACGGAACGTACCGCTCTGAGGCTGGGTACGATATAAGCCACGTTTTTGTAATTCAGGAATGACCAACTCAACAAAGTCTTCGAGGCTGCCTGGGCTAATCAGCGGGTTGAGCATATAGCCGCTGGTGCCGGAAATACGGGCGTGCTCTTCAATCCGATCGGCCACTTGTTGCGGTGTTCCCACCAGAATCAGGTCACTGCCCCGGGTGACGTTGGCAAAGCGCTGTTTGACATCGCCGGCGGTCAAAGGCTTGCCACTGCCATCGGGGCGCATCACATAGGAGGTCATGCCTTCGGTGTGAGTCGACAACGCGTCACCGTCCGCGTAGCGGCTGATGTCAATACCGGTATCGCCGGCATAACTCACCAGTTGCGCCTGCAAGTGATAGTTGCTTTGCAGTTCATCATATTTCCATTGGGCTTCGATCTCGGTCTTAGCTGTGACGATCCGAAGTACTGTCAGTGATTTAACATCCTCAGCGTGACGACCCCGTGCCCTGGCCTGCGTCCATATATCTTCCAATCCTTGGCGAATCTCCAGGGGGTTGGACTTGGCGATGAAAATCAGTTCGGCGTGCTTCGCCGCAAACTCACGACCACGGCCTGACCAGCCGGCCTGGATCAGCAAGGGTGTGCGTTGCGGTGACGGCGACGTCAAATGCGGCCCGGCCACCCTGTAATGTTCGCCAACATGATTGATCGGTCGCACGCGATCGCCCTTGGCATAGACCTGGCGAGACTTGTCGGCAACCACAGCATCGTTTGCCCAACTGCCTTCCCAAAGTTTGTAAACGACATCGAGAAACTCCTCGGCGCGTTCATAACGATCATCGTGCTTGATCATCTGCTCAAGGCCGAAGTTGCGAGCGGCACTGTTCAGGTAGGAGGTGACGATGTTCCACCCGACCCGGCCATTGGTCAGGTGATCCAGCGTGCTGAAGCGCCGGGCATGGGTGAAAGGATGCTCATAACTGGTGGTAACAGTGACACCGAAGGCCAGGTTTTCCGTCACGGCGGCCAATGCCGGGATGATCATCAACGGATCGTTGGCAGGTGCTTCCACCGCCCACTTCATGGCCGCGTCGGCATTTCCGCCAAACACATCGTAGAAGCCCAGCACATCACCAAAAAACAACATATCGAGATTAGCCTGATCGGCGATGCGTGCCAGGTTCGACCAATAGCCCAGCGAGTTGATCGACAGTCGCTCATCAGCTGGGTGCGTCCAGAGACTCGGCGCGCCGCCACAGCCAACGCTCGCTTGTTCATACAGCGCAAACAACAGGGGTTTTGGATCGGACATCTTGGTACCTGTACAAATCATTGAATTTGGCGGGTCACCGCTGATTCTTGAAACCTTTGCCGTAGTGGCGTTCAAGACGGTTCTGTATCAACTCCAGTCCAATGGACAGGAGCCAATAGATCACGGCTGCGGTGGTGAGCATTTCGATGTAGCGGTAGGACGAGCGACCGTACGACTGCGCCAGAAACATCACCTCCCAGACGCCCATCACAGATATCAACGATGAGTCCTTGAGCATTGAAATGAACTGACTGGTTGTCGGGGGAATAATCGTGCGCATGGCTTGCGGCAGGACGATGTGCAGGAACATTGCCGCCGGTCTCAGCCCCAAGGCCATCGCCGCTTCGCGCTGTCCAGGTGCCACAGCCATGATGCCGGCACGGAAAATCTCGCTGAGGTAGGCACCATAATTGAGCGAGAGCGCAATGATCCCGGCGCTAATGGCGCCTGGAACAACACCCAACTGCGGCAACCCCAGGTAGATCAGCAGGATCTGGATCAGCAGCGGAGTACCGCGAAAAAAAGACGCATAGAAACTGGCAATACCGAAAGCCACTGCACTGCGAGACAGGCGAGCCAGCGCCGTCACGAAGCCAAGGAGCAACGAAAGCCAGATCGAGCAGAAGCACAAAAACAGCGTCAGCGCGGCGCCTTGCAAAAAACCGTCAGGCCCCAAATGTACGCCGACCAGGTTGGGCAACTTCTGCAGAATGATCGAGAACTTCAGGTCGAAGCTCATGAAAAACATGACGCACAAGCCGAACAGCGCTGCCCAGGTCAAATACAAGCGAGTGCGAAAACCAAGTAGCTGGCTGAAACGAGGCTTCTCGGTTTCGGAGGCGACAGCCGCCTTGGCCGGGTGTGGATTGAGGGCTGTCATTGGCTGATATCGGCACCGATCCACTTCTGTGAAATCTTGCTTAATGTGCCGTCGGCCTTGAGCTGGGTGACGACCTCAGTGACTTTCGCATTCCATTGCGGATCGCCCTTTTCAATCGCTACCACGTTCGGCTCTGCATACAGTGGGTCGCCAGCAATTTTAAAGCGAGGATCCTGGACGATGCGTTCGCGAGCAGTGATGAGGTTGGTGACCATGGCATCCAGGCGCACGCCCGTGCCCAAGGCCAGATCCTGGAAGGCCACCGTTTCGTTGTCGTATGGCGCGACTTGTACGCTTTCGAATGGATAGCTCAACGGCTTGTCCTCGGCCCCCTCAATCACCAGATCCTTGTTCAAATAGGCTTCATAAGTCGACGCACTGATCACACCGACTTTTTTACCTGACAGATCCTTGCCCGTGACAATGTCCTTATCTTTGGCATTCACCACGATCACGGCCGGTGACTGGTAATACTCCACAGGGAAGTCGAATACTTCGGCCCGTGCCTTGCTCGGGGTCATCGAGCAGACGCAGATGTCATATCGTCCGTTCCAGTGTCCGGCTGCGATGACATCCCAGGACGGTGTTTGCAGCTTCAGCTTCACCCCTAGCCGTTGCGCAACAGCCTTGGCGACATCCACGTCAAAACCGTCCAGCTGGTTCTGTTCATTGAGAAAGGAGAATGGCGGATAGCTTTCCATCAGGACGCCGGTCAGCTCCCCGCTGCTGGTTACGCGATCCAGCGTGGCGCCCGCGAAAGCCGTCGAGCATGTAGCCAGTAACGCAAAGCCAAAAGGTAAAAGCGCCGTAGTTTTCAAAGACAAGTGCTCCAATCAATTCAGAAAATCTGAATAGATTAAAACGCACTATAAAAATGATTTGTACTGCATTTATGGAATAACAGGCTGTGTTCAAGCTATATGGATCTAGCGATTCAAATGCTCGTCGTTTCATACCTCGCGATCTAAGTATGTGATCAAGTAAAGATCAGCTCCGAATAAATTCCGGTCAATAAAAATGGCCCTCTCGGGCCCTTTTTGTACTCAAACCAAGATCACTTGGTCAGCCAAGACTCAACGGTGTCGGAGCCGTACTCAGCTTTCCATTCTTTCAGTTGATTGTGGTTGCCACCTTTGGTTTCGACGACCTCACCAGTGTGAGGGGTTTTATAGATCTTAAACGTAACTCTATCCCCCACCCTCGGCTAACTCGCTCGGGCAGATTAACTACCTGCGAACAGATCCTGACTCAAATCACCGTGACAGCCGCATTCAACATCAACACCACAATCAAACCGACCACGGCTACGATGGATTGAACCACCGAAATGGTCTTGGTGGCTTCGCCCATAGTCATGCCGAAGGATTCCTTCACCATCCAGAAGCCTGCATGGTTCGCATAGTTGAAGAACAGCGAGCCGCAGCCTATCGACAAGGCAAGCAGAGGCAGGTTAAGGCTGGGATCAGCACCTGCAAGCGGCGCCAGCAAGCCAGCAGCACCAACGATACCTACAGTGGCAGAGCCGGTAGATACCGAGAGCAACATCGCGATCAACCAACCCAAGATCAGCGGAGGGAATGCAGATTGCTGAGTCAGGTGCACAATGGCGTCGCCCACCTTGGCGCTGGTCAGCAGCTCCTGAAAGGCACCACCGCCGGCGATGATCATGATGATTGAGGCAATTGGCTTGAGGCTCTTGCCCAGGGATTCGCGCAATTGCCCCGCATCGCCGCCCCTCGCGAGTACCAGACTTGCCCCTGCGAACAGCACGCCTAGGAGCATGGCTATCAGGGGATTACCCAAGAAACTAGCCATTTTCAGGAACGCATTGCCGTTGGGTAATACCATCTCAGCGACGGCATGAATCAGCATCAGGATCGCCGGTAGCAAGGCTGCCAGCACGCCAAGCCCTACGCTGGAGCTTGGTTGATCGTCGGCTTTTTCAGCTAGGGTAAACTGATCCAGTAATACCTGATCGGGCCGAGTGCTCATGCGCGGCGAAATGAATGCGCCATAAAGCGGGCCGCCTAAAATCATTGCAGGAATAGCCGCAA
>Ga0182005_1000219_pt1 | contig 37730 bp, 27 predicted proteins | sample Sormic07211103_1_FD_123021 | JGI IMG/M metagenome (GOLD analysis project Ga0182005, IMG submission 123021) | Rhizosphere microbial communities from Sorghum bicolor, Mead, Nebraska, USA - 072115-103_1 MetaG | ecosystem: Host-associated > Plants > Roots > Rhizosphere | place: USA: Nebraska...
TATATATCTCCTTTATACCCAAATGCAATGGACTTACCATCGGGAGAGATGGCGGGATAACGTAGCCACAATGCATCATCCTGAGCATGAGATGCTAAGGCCATGCAGCAGGCTGAAAAAGCTAACAGTAATTTTTTCATATAAAATGGCGATTCAGATTGTTGTTTACCTTTTAAAGATAAATCAATGAAACCTTGTTGCCATTAAAGAACTGGATAAAAGGTAAGTAGCCTACAGCAAGGGTTTTTGCAGACATACACTGTTCTCCATCTGCTCGTAGGGAGGGTATTTGTCCATGAAGGTGTAACCGGACTTCTGATAAAGTGCAATGGCTTCCGGCTGTCGTTTACCCGTTTCCAATACAGCACGGGTAAAACCCTGGGAGATCGCCCAGGTTTCCAGCTCTTTTAGTATACTGTAAGCAATACCCTGACCACGCATAGCAGCATATACAAACATCCTTTTGATCTCTACGGAATGATTGTAGAACGGGCGAAAACAGGCACAACCTACCGGTAGCGCATCCACATATGCCACTACAACGGTAGGTATGTTTTTAACTTTATCGAGGACTTCGTAATCCTGCTGTACTTCAGGATACCTTAACCAAAGATCTTTGTCAAGGGCGATGATCAGTTCCTGAAAATGCGGATCCTCACTGTTCGTTCTTTTGAGCGTTACCATATCCGCCTAATTTACTATTTCTTTTCCCATATCCAAAGTATACGAGAAAACCTAACAGCAGCCATACCAGCAGACGGATCCAGGTATCCAGTGGCAGAGAAAACATCATTACCAGACAGGTAATAATCCCCAGTATAGGAACCACTGGTACGAACGGAGTTTTGAATGGACGGGGAAGGTCCGGTTGCTTTTTGCGGAGGATGAGGATGCCTATACACACCATAACAAATGCCAGCAAAGTGCCAATACTACACATCTCTCCTACTACCGAAATCGGCACCAGCCCGGCAAAGAGACTGATAAAAATACAGAGGACAATATTGGATTTCCATGGGGTAGCAAACCGCTTATGCAACTCAGCGAATACAGATGGCAGTAACCCATCTTTACTCATAGAATAAAATACCCTGGATTGTCCCAGCAGGTCCACCAATATCACGGAGGTATAACCGACCAGAATAGCCCCTATTACGGCGAGAAATAATCCTTTATAGGGCGTATGAGCAATGGCTACGGCTACCGGCGCAGGGTTGTCTTTGAACTCAGTATAATGGGCCATCCCTGTCATTACATACCCAAACAATACAAAGAGAATAGTACAGATGATCAGTGATCCCAGGATCCCTATTGGCATATTCTTCTTTGGATTGCGGGTCTCCTGCGCCATCGTTGCCACAATATCAAAACCGATGAATACAAAGAACACCACACCCGCTCCTCTCAAAATACCACTCCAGCCAAAAGAGCCAAACTCTCCTGTGTTCGCAGGAATAAACGGATGATAGTTCTCAGGATGAATATACTTCCATCCCAATGCAATGAATACCAATACCACCCCTACTTTCAATGCCACTACAATCGCATTGAACAGGGCAGAACTTTTGGTACCTCTTATAATAATAGAAGTGATTGCCACAATAATTAATACCGCAGGCAGATTGATAAACCCATGCACAATAGAATGATCTGCCAGTTCTATTTTTTCAAATGGAGAAGCCACCAGTTGAGGTGGTATATGAATATTATAGGTGCCGAGAAACTTGACAAGATAACGTGACCAGCTAATGGCCACAGTAGCTGCACCCACTGAATATTCCAGCACCAGGTCCCAGCCAATGATCCATGCCCACAGCTCCCCCAGTGTAGCATAAGCATACGTATACGCACTGCCGGCTACCGGTACCATACTCGCCATCTCCGCATAGCAGAGCGCGCTGAAGGCACAGCCAACCGCTGCCAGGATAAATGAGAGTATCACTGCAGGCCCTGTATTATTGGCCGCCGCTATACCGGTGAGGGAAAAAAGCCCTGCACCAATGATAACGCCAATTCCAATGGCAATGAGGTTTACCCCTCCAAGACTACGCTTTAATGTATTACTGCCACTTTGAGCAGCTTCCTGTTGCAGGCTGGCTATTGATTTTCTTATCACAGGTATGATTTAATTGTGGCTGCAAAGGTAAGACATTGCGACTACTCTACAAAACAACTAGACTTAACACCAACAGGCCATCCTGCATTTATTATATCATCCAATACCATCCCCCTTATTTACCGTTTATAAAGTTTCCGCATTCTTTAACATCGGATTAACTAATAAAAAATGCGTGAGTTGTAAATTTGTTTTACTAAAATTATTATTTCATAGGTATAGGGATATCAGACAGCTGCTCTTTTAAGGGTGGCTTTATTTTTTTAAACCATTTCCCTTCATTGCTGTTACATTAACAGTAAAACCAACTTATGGCAACACTCAATCCTTACCTCAATTTCAACGACACCTGCGAAGCTGCCTTCAACCTGTACAAATCAGTATTTGGTGGAGAATTCGCAACCATCATGCGCTTCAAAGATGTTCCGGGCGAAAATCCGCCACCACCTGAAGATGCGGATAAAATTATGCACATCTCTCTTCCACTTGGTAACAATGGAACACTAATGGGCAGTGATCGCCCCGGCCATATGGGCAAGACAACTTTCGGTGATAGTGTCACCATCAGTATCTCTGCTCAAAGTGAAGACGAGGCAAACCAACTCTTCGGAGGATTATCTGCGGGTGGTACTGTAACCATGCCGTTAGGTAAACAATTCTGGGGTTCCCTGTTTGGCATGCTGACTGACAAATATGGCATCCACTGGATGGTAAGCTATGATTACAAATAATAAGACTGCGGCGCGGCATAGTTTGGCATTCATTATGTTCACTATACACCAAAAGTTAATATTATGAAAAGCGTTAAACTGGCCTTCTATGCCCGCCTGGCCCTGATATTACATGCGCTTATCCTGTCGCTGCTACTGATGCATCTTGGTAAAACGGTGATCATTCCCCTTTTCTTTGCTTTGCTTATCTCCTTTGCCTTGCTCCCTGTATGCAGGCAACTGGAAAAGTGGGGCCTGCACCGTGGCCTTGCCGCCGCGATTTCTGTCATGCTCTTTGTCATACTTATCGGTTCATTCATAGATATTCTCAGCCATCAGATCGTGAACTTTACGCATAACCTGCCCGAACTGCAAAAGCGGCTTACGGATAGTCTTGCCGACGTGCGCCTCTGGTTGCTCAATACCTATCACATAGATTATCAGCAACAAACTGACTATCTCCGAAAATCTACCAGCGGGCTTCAGTCTACCGCTATGAGCTCACTGGGTGCTACATTCATCGGGTTTGCAGAGGTATTTATCCTCACCATCTTCTTCCTCATCTTCACGTTTTTCATGCTGTACCATCGCCGCCTGTTCAAACGTTTTGTAATGGCCCTCTTCCCCCAGGAAGAACTGCCGAAGGTAGAAGAAGTGCTGGCCAGTGCCCGAAAAATGATCAACCGGTATATTATAGGTCTCCTCTCCGAAATGTTCATTCTCATTATCCTGTTGGTATCCACACTCGCCATATTAGGGATCAAATATGCCCTGCTGATCAGTGTAATGGCTGCACTGTTGAACGTAATACCCTATCTGGGAATTTATACTGCTATGGCTATCAGTATGTTCATCACTTTTGCAAATGGAGAACCCTCTCAGGCATTGACGGTGGGAATCGTTTTTATCATTGCTCATTTTCTGGACGCCAATGTCATTCTACCCCGCGTAGTAGGGGGTAATGTCAAACTCAATCCCCTGATAACCATTATAGCTGTGCTCACCGGCAAGCTGGTTTGGGGTATTCCCGGCATGTTCCTGTTCATCCCCCTGGCTGCCATTATCCGTATTATCAGCGAAAAAGTAGAATCACTACAACCATGGGCCATCCTCATGGGAGAAGAGAAATAAGAAACTTTCCCGCCCGGCTAAGAATTGCAATAATTCCCAAAATAATTCCGGGGCTACTGACATACTGTTGTCACCTGCCTGTTCTTACTTTGTTATAACAAAACAAACCTAACATGAAAGAAACGACCACCACTGTAGCCACAGAAACATTTATGACCCCGGCACAATTGCTGAAACACTGGCAGTTGCACCGTAACCTGACCCGCAAGATGATCAACGCTTTTCCTGAAGACAAGCTCTTTAGTTATTCTGTGGGTGGCATGCGTCCATTTGCTGAACTGGCAATGGAATTCATAGGTATGGCTGTTCCAACCCTGACAGGCATTATCACTGAAAAATGGGAACGTTTTAAGCATGAGGAAGCACCATCCACCAAACAGGAATTACTGGACCTGTGGGATGAGCAAACTGAAATCGTTAATACCCTCTGGCCTAAAATTCAGGCGGAAAGGTTCAATGATGTCGTATTAGCATTTGGACAGTGGGAAATGCCAGTGTACCTGTTAGTGATGTATGTAGTTGACAATGAAATACATCACCGTGGACAGGGATATGTATACCTGCGCTCACTGGGCGTTGAACCTCCTGCTTTCTGGGACAGAGAATAAGATAATTCGCCCCATTCTAAGATCTGACAAAAAGCTCCTGCTAAATGGCAGGGGCTTTTTTTATGTGTTAATGAAAAAGGTAATGTTCTTATTAGGAGTTAAAGACATGCCTGGCGGCCACCTTTTCATGGGTTGTATTAGTCAACTGAACTCACGATGTATGCACCCTGCTCTTTTGCTTTTTCATAAATCGCTTTCAGCTCCAGCAGTTCTGTCGCCATGTGCTGTGCATTGAAGGTCACACCGTCTCTTTCATCGTCCGTCCATACCTGGCCGGGTTCTATGTCATGCTCATTCAGCTCTGCATGGTCAAAAAGCGCGATAATATTACCAGGTTCGATCGATGCCAGCAGATCTGCAATCTCCGATACAGTAGACGGATCATTAAAGTACAGCGGTTGCTTGTCAAAATCGAAATCGTCAGGAAGGGCGTCAATATCGATGTTTTCAAAATCGATCTCCTCTCCTATATAAGCTTCAGGATAAAAGATCTGTCTTACAATAGAGATATCTTCAGGTCTGCTACCCTTGGTAATCAGAAATAATAACCCCTCAAAAGATTTCTCAAAAGTTGTTTTTTCGCTGGCAATATTGGCCACCGGATATTCAGGATTGTCTCCAATCTTGGAAAATTCGTTCCTGTCCACGAGAAATAGTGTAGCACTTTGTCCCATAAGAGCGTTTAAAGATTCCGCAAATTTATTTGAAGATATTAACATTTGCCAAAAAACGCAAAAAGGATATTTTAGTGGGGATTAAAAAACCAAAACGCTTCTACCTGCGGCAGAAGCGTTTTGGTTTGTAAGCAGGCCTGCGGCTGCTAAAAATACTTTATTTAATAATCCCTACTTCGGCAATCCCCACATACTGCTTACCATCCAGTGCCGCCGGCAACACGTGTACCGGCTCAAACCTGAAATACCTCGCATTCACCGGCTTGTCCAGGTCAATACGCTGCTCGATCGGGTTGGCCTTGATATTGGAAAACTCCCCTTCTTTCCTAAGTTGCCAGGTCTTCCCATCTTCGCTGGTATACACCTTATACTTGTCTACCAATCCTTTATCCTTCACAGGCACATAATTGAACCCTACTATTCTCGCCGGGAACTGCATATCCACAATTACACCCTTAGGCGCAATCTTCCTGAATGTGCTCATGTCCATCTGCACCGCACTGGTAGGATCCCCGTCAATAGCTGCGGAGAACTTCGTATCATGCGATTTCCACTGCGTCTTGTCTACGATCAGATCTTTGTTCACAGTAGCGGTCTTCACCTCCGGTGCTTTGAACAGTGCAACATCACTGAGACAGATACTCGCAGCTCCCTTCGTAATACGGATCCTTACCTTGCTGGCAGTCACCATACGATCGCTACGGATCAGGCGGCAATAACCAATAGCCGTACCCGTCTTCAAGGTTGTCCACTGGTTATTTTCCCACACATCCACTGCCCAGTCGTCTATGCGCTGACCCAGTTTAATGTTCTCACGGAGACGAATGACGTTAAATGTTTTGGTACCTGCCAGATTCAGCACCAGCTCACCAGTGTGCACGTCATCTTTCGTACCCCAGTAGGTGTATGGATCGTTGTCAAGCACATTCGCTGCCGCATAGGCCTTATCCTCACTTCTCACATCACTGGCTTCCACAGTTGCGCCGGCTGCATAGTTCACACGGTACATTTCTTTGATGATATCACCAAAGCCTTTCAGCGAAGCCACGTCAATTTCATTTACCTGACCACGTTGATCCGGAGGTACGTTCAGCAGCATCGTGGTACCATGACCTACAGATGCAAAATAATGGTTCAGGAGATCTTCCGGTGTCTTCACCTTATTATCTTCTGTGGCATGGTAAAACCATCCCGGGCGAATGGAGAAATTTGTTTCTGCCGGCATCCATTGTTTACCATTGCGGGTACCATTCAGACCCAGTTCGTACAATACCTGACCCGGCGCCGGATTGGAAGAATCCTTGTCACCGATCGGAGTATAAGTTGCCCAGCATGGATCACCGGAGAAACCAGTCTCAGTGCCTACCCAGCGTACATCCGGTCCGATATCACTCATAATTACGGCTCCTGGCTGCAGTTGTTTTTCCAGTTCCCAGGTTTCCGGCCAGTTATAATAAGAATAACGGTCAATCTTTACTTCTTTGCGTGCACCCCCATAATAACCATCGCCGCCATTCGCACCATCATGCCAGATTTCGAATACCGGACCATAGTTGGTCAGCAGTTCCTTCAGCTGCTCGCGATAGATGCGTACATAATCCTGTGTACCATAAGCGGCATTATTTCTATCCCAGGGAGACAGGTACACGCCAAACTTGATACCCTGCTTCTTACAGGCTGCTGAAAATTCTTTCACCATATCACCCTGGCCATTTTTCCAGGGGCTTTTGGTAATGTTGTGGAACGTAGTTCTGGTAGGCCACAGACAAAAACCATCGTGGTGTTTACAGGTCAGGATCAGACCAGTTAAACCCGCAGCTTTGATGCTTGATACAATCTGATCTGCGTTAAAATTGGTAGGATTAAAGATCTTTTCATCTTCGTCGCCATAGCCCCATTCCTTGTTTGTGAAGGTATTGACAGTGAAATGTACAAAGGCGTACATATCCATGGCCTGCCATTCCACTTGTGGTGTGGAGGGTAGAACGCCGTAAGGTGCGGGTGCACTTACCTGTGCGTTGCTACAACTGGCCCCCATTATCAGCATGGCTAACGCCAGTCCTGAGCTACCTATAAATTTCTTCATGTAGTAATGCTTTTTTATTTAGACCTGTGTTCACATGAGCAATAAAAATAGGCTGTTTTATCAAGGAAATAAACTATACGGAAAATAGTATTACCTATACTCAAAATAATATGAGGGCCCGTATATACGGACCCTCATTACAATTCAAATCCATATCAGTTAAAAAATATATCTCAGCCCCAGCTGCATCTGCCATCTGGAAGGCAAATCAGGACTGGTGGTAAAGGTCTGTGTTTGTCCGGGGTCGAACTGGTAAATGGCTTTGCCGTCTATATCCTTGCCGGTATACGCCAATGGCTGATAGTAGCCCGTGGTGCTCGCGTATTTACGCAATCCCCATTTACTGCTGATCAGGTTACCCAGGTTCACAATGTCCAGGCTTACCTGGATCGTGCTGGTATGTTCCTTTCCTTTCAGGTTGAAATCCTGCATCAGGCGAAGATCCAGCTGACTAAACCAGGGTGTCATACCATCGTACTTACCGGTATACTGCCCCCTGTGTTTGCTCAGGTATTTATCCTGCTGAATGAAACGCTCCAGGGCAGCTCCCTGTGCAGCAGCATCCTGCACATTACCATTGGCGTCTGTCAGGGTGGTGAAATTCATTTTGCTGATCTCTGATGGGGAAGGTACATACAGCAGGTCATTGGCTGCTGAACCATCGTTGTTTACATCACCACCATATACATAGGAGTAGCGGTTGCCGGAAGTCCAGTTGCTAAAGAAGGAAACGGTAGTGGCATATCTGCCTTTACCATACTCAAACTTTTTGATGCCCGCCAGTGTGATGCGGTGGGTATTGCCATATAAGGAATGAGATTCTTTTGCTTTATTTGCATTGCCCAATACAGGGTTACGGTCAAAGGCATCCCCGGAGATCTCGGCAGAGATGGAGCTTGCATCTTTCGCAACCAGGTAGTTATAACCCAGCATCAGGAAATATCCATTGCCAAATGTTTGCTGTGCCTGAAACGAAGCATTGAAGGAATAACCAATCTTTGTATTCGTAAATACATAGGTCGCTGTATTCCCCTTATCTCCTGCCTGGTATACCTCTCTCGTATCACCCGTACCAGAGTTTAAAGTGCCGGTGGGTGTACCTAGCCCGTAATCTCTTACCATCATGGAGTTCAGGTCTTTTGAATATGCCAGGTCACCAGTCAGGATCGTTCCGGTAGGTAATTTATAATCCAGCCCTACATTCGAACGCCAGATCTGTGGCCATTTGAAGTTACGCGCTGTCACATCGTAATACCCGGTAAATGGATTACCGATCTGGTTCCCTATCCATACAAATGGAAAACGACCGGTGAATAAACCGGTACCACCCCGCAATTGTATGGTTTTGTCGCCCCTGATATCCCAGTTGAAACCCAGTCTTGGAGAGACTAAGATCTTACCACTGGGCATACGGGTATTGTCAATCGTCTGGCCCGGACCATTCTTAACCGGATTCCCGTTTTCATCGAACAGGGTCAGGTTATCAGTATTGGGTACGGTAGGTGATCCCTCTACAAAAGTACCTGCGAAAGTACCGTCAGCATTGATGTTCGGACTCTTGTAGCTCGCCTTGGAAGGATAATACAATGCCTTGTCAAAACGTACCCCATATGTGAGTTTGAAGTTGGCCGCCGGATTCCATTCATCCTGTGCATAAGCAGAAGCCTGTCCTACCGTGAGGTAATACCAGGTCCACTGGTCAGCAGCAGCACGGTTTTTGGCATACGATACGTTTCCGTCGTAACTACCCGCTGCAGCAGATGTGAGGAAGTCATTGATATCTACACCAGAGAAGAGTGTGAAACCAAACCCGGTGAGGTTAAAGGAATTGCCAAATTTAAACTGCTCGTAAGACGCGCCGACGGTAATAGTGTGCTTTGGCAGAATGATATTGAAGTTATCGGTCAGCTGCAAGGCATCCTGATTCAGCACGTTATTGATAGAGAACGGCTCATACCCTGCTACGATATATGGCACACCATATTTCGTGATGTTCAGCGCAGGGAATGGAGAAGAGAATGGATTACGGTTATCCCTGAATATGGTATATACGGCCCTGAACTTATTGGCGTAGGTATCATTGAAGTTCGACTTCAACTCCAGTCCGAATGAGTGCAGTTTATTGACCATCTCATAGCCTGAATTTCTGAATTGCAGGGTAATGGCATCTGGTCCGCGACGGTTGATGGCATTGGGATGCGCCGTCTTTTCCTGGGAACCATTCAGGCCATTATAAGTAAAGGCCAGTGAATGTTTATTGCTGATCACCCAGTCAATTTTTGCTAACCATTTATAGTTACTTCTTTTCAGGTTATAATGTTCGTAAGGACCGGTGTTATAGCCATACTTTGTACTCAGCAGATTACTGACTGCCTGAAGATCAGTTGCCAGTACACGACTGGTAGTAATGTCGCCTGCATTATCTGCGGTCTGTGCTACATAAGCACTGGCTTCATCCTTGCGTTGCTCCGATTCGAAGTTGATGAAATAAAACAGTTTGTTTTTCTTGATGGCACCACCCAGCGAGAACCCTGCCTGAAAGGATTCCAGAGTAGGTACTCTAAATTTCTGTCCGTCTATTTTATTACCTGACAAGGCATCATTACGATAGAAAGCATATACGGTACCACTGAATTTGTTGCTACCGCTCTTGGTGACTGTGTTTACACCGGCACCAGTGAATCCTGACTGGGTTACATCATACGGTGCGATGTTGATCTGGATCTGATCGATGGCATCGAGGGAGATGGGCTGGGCATTCGTCTGCCCACCGGGAGTAGGTGCATCCAGGCCAAAAGGGTTGTTAAATACGGCTCCATCCAGCGAGAAATTGTTGTACTGCCCATTCCTGCCTGCAAAGGAGATCCCATTGTAGGTAGGAGAAGCAGAGGGTGTAAGGCGCAGATAGTCGTCTGCCGAACGGGAAATAGAAGGCAGCTGACGGATCTGGGTGCTGGAAATGTTCGTAGATGCACCTGTGCGTTGGTCGTTAAAAATGGTAGACCGGCCACTGACCACTACTTCACTGAGGGTACCTGCCGCTTCGGAAAGACGCAGGTCCAGGGAGGTTGTCTGCCCCAGGTTCAGGAATACCCCGGTAGCAGTTTTGGTGGCGTAACCTGTAAAAGATACGACTACAGTATAAGGTCCGCCCACACGAAGGTTGGGTACTAAAAAGCTTCCATCTGATTTGGTGATCAGGCCTTTGTTGATACCAGCATCAGACCACGTGACCTGCACAGTGGCACCGGGTAAAGCTTCCCCGGCTTCGGTTTTTACTACACCACTCAGGCTTGCAGTTGTAACCTGGGCAAACACACTACTTAATGAAATACAGGCAATTAATAAGCTCAGAAAGAGCTTGCGTAGATTTGGTTGATACATCTTTATGATATTGGTGTTTATGGCTAACCTTCAAAGAACAGGTACAAAAAATCGGTATCTCAAACAATATAATATACAAAATAGCATAAAAACTTCAAATTTCCAGTAATGTATCAGATGGAATTAAATTAGCGGAGCCGCCGGCCCTTTTCAGCACCCAGGTAAATAAAAATGAATATAGTACCAATATTGACTTGTCTTTTTAGTTATCCACCCCAACTTTGGCCCCACTTTGCTGCATGATGGAAACAATTCTGAAAGATGACCTTTTATGTGTTAGCCATGCTGAAAAAACGGTAGTTTCAGCTCCCTCCCCAAAAGAGCGTTTCAATTTTACTTTATTTTAGCTAACAGATCTGTCAATTTACTAACCGGCTCATGCTCGAGGTTATCAATCACCGCAATCAACTCATTCCTCATTTCCCCATCTATAGTATCCTGACCTAATAAATGGAACTTGTTCACCACATCCTCCCATGCCAGTGGTCTGGTATAAAATCCTTTATAATCCTCCTTCTTCTCCTCCACCACCGCTCCATTCTTCAGATGAATCGTGATCTTCGCGGGCATTTTTTCAGGATAAGGTGCTGTATAAGGATCCAGTACCTCCGCTACCTTGCGCGGCGCTTTCAGGGGCAAACCGGTATCAACGAATACATGCCTGATCAGCGCCTGTACATCTGGTTTCCTGATCCGTTCAGGTAATAATTGGGCCGGCAAAACTTCTCCATCCAGCATTGCTACCGCCAGTAAGTAAGGTAAGCTATGGTCTGCCTGTTCCTTGGTTTGCACCAGTTTACGGTCACCATACCTGCCTCCTCCTACTATATTATAGGCCGTCAGGAAAATCGTCGCGTCGATCCTTTTCACATCCTCAGTCCGGATACTGTGTTTACATTTAAGGTCCAGTAATGCTTCAATGGCCGATTGCGTATGTACCTCTGCGTTATAGCTCTTTAATATACAATGTTCAATTCTTGAAAAGTCGCCTGCCTCGCAATTAAATTCGGGATCCATATCAAATTCATCCTTAAATCCCATCGGTCCTTCAAAATAGCTTACCGGCCCGGTCACCCCTTCTTTTGCCAACAGCGTAGTATTGGTACAACCCAATGCTACCAGCGAAGAGGCAAATCCTTTCCATTCGTAGGTATAAGCTGCTCTTGTAGTTACTGTTGTATTGAAAGTGCTCCCATTAATGCCGATGGCATGTGCGGCCTGTTCCTGCGTCAATCCATATAGCGGGCTAAGCGCAGCTGTGAGCGACATGGCCAGCAATGCCGTATGATCTATACCCTTGGCCATCAGGGGCATCTGGTCTATGAGGGTACATTCTATCTGATAACCTATAGCCATTGCTGCGAGGAAGTCCCTTCCGCTGGCATTCACTGCCTGGCAAGCTGCCAGGATCCCACCTATATTATCACTCGGATGACAGGTAGCATGTTTTCCCAGATAATTGTCCATAAAGTCGGGATACCGTACCAATAATGTATACAACTGTGCAGCCCGGTCCACACTCGTACTCCCCAATATAGGAACTGGCAATGGTCCTTTCTCCTGCAAATAATGCATTTGCCTGAATAATTTTTCCACTGTTGGGGCCTTCATAGCATACAACATAGACCCTACCGTATCCAGCAAATGTTTTTTTAATTGCTGTATGGTAGCGGGTTTTAGTTGTTCGTAAGCAGAGAAAAATGAAAAACGGGATATTTTTTCTGTGATATTTAATGGCGACATAATGATTTTGTTTCTGTGGAATTCCAAATTCCTACTCAATTAGCATGCCTATTGCTATGAAACCAGTTAACAATAAATTTTCTTTTAGCACCTATAAATGACGCCACCACAAATAAACAATCCTGCCCACCTTTAAAATGGCAGAACAGCAAATAAACTCTACATTTAATTTCTAAATATCAAAAATGGGAACAGAAATAGCCAAACTACTTCAAAAGAAGCAAAAAAGAATCCTGGAAAGCTGGATGACCGCACAACTTTCTAACATTAGCCTCAGAGAAGACCTGATGAGTAATGACGAACTGAGAGAACAATCCGCAGAATTTTTAGACACACTTTTAAAAGTATTAAACGAAAAAAATCTTAACAATGTAGAGTCAGCTGATTTTGAACCTGTGCACGAATTACTGGCAGGACTATCCCTCTCCCGCGCCAACCAAGGCTTTACACCTGCTGAAACCGGCGCTTACATTTTTAGTTTAAAAGACGCATTGTTATCATCTTTACAGGCTGATATCAAGGATGATTCGACGGCCCTGCTGGAGGCTGTTATCAAGACAAATAAGCTAATGGACTATCTATGTATCATTGCTTTTGAAGCATTTCTCAAGGCAAGGGAAGAAGTCATCCTGCGTCAGACAGATGAGATTGCAGAAATCTCCACGCCTGTAATCCGTGTATGGGATGGCATTCTCGCTCTTCCTATCATTGGTACCCTCGATAGTGCCCGTACGCAGGTAGTAATGGAAAGCCTGCTGCAGGAAATCGTGGACAGCGGTAGTACCATTGCTATTCTCGATATCTCCGGTGTAGCTGCAGTAGATTCACTGGTCGCCCAGCACCTGATAAAAACTGTCGCTGCTACCCGCCTCATGGGAGCTGAATGTATCATCAGTGGTATCCGTCCTGAAATTGCACAAACGGTTGTACACCTGGGAATAGACCTTTCCAACATAGTCACCAAGGCCACACTGGCCAGTGCCTTAAAACAAGCGTTTACCATGTTGAGGCTGAATGTAAAAAAAGTAGAAACTGTTAAAACTGGTATATAATATATGGATCGTATTCCTATCCTGCGAATGGGTCACCTGCTTCTGGTGACCATACAGATAGATCTTTACGACAGGTTGGCTACTAATCTGGAAACAGATCTGGTACAAATGGTCAATAAGACAGAAGCAAAAGGTGTATTAATAGATATATCCGCATTATCTATCGTCGATTCTTTTATGGGCCGTATTCTCGGCAACATTGGTTCTATGTCTAAAATCATGGATGCCGAAACTGTTGTCGTAGGCATGCAGCCTGCAGTCGCCATTACTCTGATTGAACTAGGTTTGGAACTCAAAGGCGTGCACACGGCTTTGAACGTAGAAAAGGGCATGGAATTGCTTAAAGATAAAATTGGCAATTATGATGAGGACCTAACCGATGATGATGAAAATAGTACTGAGTAAGGACCGCATGACAATCGAACGAGAACAGGATGTGGTTCCATTCAGAAACCGTGTGAAAGAGTATGCTGTAAAAATTGGAATGAGTGTGGTAAATCAAACCAAACTAATCACCGCAGCCAGTGAACTGGTCCGCAATATGCTGAAATATGCTGATGGAGGTATTGTACTGATAGAGGTACTCAGCCAGGGCAGAGATAGTGGCATTCGGCTTGTCTTCTCAGACAATGGACCCGGTATTAAAGATATTTCACTGGCCATGAAAGATGGTTTCTCCACTGGCAAAAGCCTCGGGATCGGCCTGCCTGGCACCAAACGACTGGTCAATGAATTTGAAATTAAAAGCACAGTAGGCGAAGGCACAACTGTTTCAATTATTAAGTGGAAGAATGGATAATCATATACATTTGGCGCTCAACGCATCTGACAGAAGCTATTTTGCCATTCTAAAAAAAGAAATCCATGCCATGGCCATAGCCGGTGGCCTTTCCGAAAAGCGGATCGCGGAAATCGATATTATTGTGGCTGAAATAGTCACTAACCTTATCAAGCATGCTGGCGGTGGCCAGGTACTTGCTAAACTCGTCGAAGAAAACGGCAAACAGGGTATTGAACTGATCAGTATTGACAACGGCCCCGGTATGACTGATGTAACCCGTATGGTAGCAGACGGCGTATCTACAAAAAACACACTGGGGCATGGTCTTGGCGCCATGAAAAGACTCTCTGATGTATTCCAGATCTACTCTGTGAAGAACTGGGGGACCGTCATCCTGATCAGGGTATTCGATAAGGTACCTGCCAAAGCATTCAAAACAGAAATCAGATCCGTCATCATTCCTAAACCGGGTGAAAAAGTAAGCGGAGATGATTTCTATTCTATAGTAGACCAGGGGTATGTTAAGTTATTTCTGGGAGATGGTTTGGGTCATGGACCTGAAGCAGCCAAAGCTATGCAGGTAGCCGGCGCCGCTTTTATGGAATGCCCCCATACCGACCCTGTTGAGATTATCCGGTATATTAATGTAGCTGTAAAACGAACCAGAGGAATGGTAGGTACCGTCGCCGTATTTGATCTCGCTTCCAAAAAATGGCGCATTTGCGGGGTGGGAAATATTATCACGAAAGTGCTCACCCCCGGCAACAGTAAAAACTATCTGACATACAATGGTATCATCGGACTCAATGTACCCAACACCCTCAGCTCACAGGAGATACCTTACGAAGACGGCCAGTACATCCTGATGAGTAGTGATGGTCTCAAAACCAGATGGGACACTGCAAAGTATACTTCCATCACGCGGTACGATCTCTCTATATTGTGTGCTTCTCTCATAAAAGACTTTGCACGCCTCACTGACGACATGTCTGTCGTGGCCTGCAAAATAAACCTGTAAACTCATGCACGAACTTGCCCGGGTGACCCTTGAGAATGAAATGGATCTCATACTTGCGCATAAACGCTCCATGAAACTGGCAGAACTAGCAGGCCTCTCCCTGTCTGCTCAAACAACCTTTGCTACTGCCGTTTCTGAAGTGTCAAGAAACGCTATTGATAGCGGCAAAGGTGGCTGTCTCATTCTCAGCGTAGAAGGCGACCTGCGGGAGAAATATATCATAGCCGGTCTTAAAAATGAGTTACCCGACACAGGCAACAGCCGGGAAGGACTGGAACACGCTAAAAAACTCGTTAATAAATATAAAGTATCCAACGACGGCTCCATCGAACTGTACTACAATATCTCCCCAACTTTCCGGATAGATATACAAAAGCTGGATGAATGGCGAAGCCTCTTCCGCAATGAACCTCCTATCTCCCCCTACGAGGAACTGAAAAGGAAGAATGAACAACTGCAGGAACTGTCTGAAAGGGTGAAGAAAAGTGAAGACCAGTACAAGGTACTCACCAACGCACTCCCTCTCATGATCTTTAGTCTCGATGATCAGGGCCAGCTGCTCTACGCCAATGACTGGTTGCTGCACTACACAGGTCAGCACCTGAATAGCCTGAACAATAGTAAATGGAAAAACGTAGTGCACAAAGATGATTACGATGCATTCTGCCTCCTGTTACAGAACGACATCACCCGGGGTGCTACTACCATCAAAATACAGGCAAGGCTGATGAATAAAATCACCGGCGATTACCTCTGGCACCAGATCTCGCTGTCTCCCCTCGATGCAGCAAAAGAAGATGCCTCCTACCGTATCGGGTATATGGTAGACATCCATGCACAAAAGACAGTAGAAGAAACCCTGAAGGACAACTACGAACTGAAACAGGCAGAGAAGAAACTAAAAGACAACCAGCGGACCCTGGAACAATATATCGAAGAACTGAACCGCAGCAACCTGGAACTTCAGCAATTTGCCTTCGTCGCTTCGCACGACCTGCAGGAACCTGTTCGTAAGCTCCTCTTCTATAGTGACTACCTGCTCAGTAAATACCAGTCGTCCTTCGACGAAAAAAGCATGCATTTCCTGAACAGTATCCAGGGCGCTTCCCGCAGAATGCGCTCCCTGATTCAGGATCTCCTGCTCTTCTCACAGATCAATAAAGAACAGATCCAGTTCCGGGAAGTAGACCTGAATACCGTAGTTACTGACGCCTGCCAGGACCTGGAAATAGCCATAGAAGAAAAGAAGGCGGCGCTCCACATCCAGCAACTGCCAAAGCTCTATTGTGATGAACGAATGATGCGACAACTCTTTGGCAATATCATCAGCAATTCATTGAAGTATAGCCGGGAAACCCGGACACCAGAAGTAAACATCTCGTACAAACAGGAAAACGGGCACATAGAACTTATATTCAGGGATAACGGAATAGGATTTGATGAAAAATACCTGCCTAAAATGTTCACCCTCTTCCAACGCTTACATACGCGACAGGCATATGAAGGCACGGGATTGGGACTGGCCATCTGCAGGAAGATAGTAGAAATGCACAAGGGAAAAATCTGGGCAACATCGGAAGAAGGAATAGGTGCAACTTTTTTTGTTTCTTTGCCGGTACATCCGGTTAATTAATCGTTTTGCCTTATGAAATGTGGAAAGATCCTTGTTATTGACGACGACTCTGAAGATATGGTCATCATCAGAGAAGCCATGGAAATGATCAATGCAGACAATGTGATGCTCTTTGCTGATAACGGCGAATCAGCCCTTCAGTTGCTGGACACACGGTTCAGCGCAGAGCACATTGTACCCTGCCTGATCGTATTGGATCTGAACATGCCTAAAATGAACGGCACACAAACACTTGAAAATTTAAAGGCAGATGATCGCTTTAAAAATATCCCTGTGATTATTTACTCCACGTCCATCAATCCTTTTGAAAAAGCAAAATGTGTAACCCTGGGCGCACACGCTTATATTACCAAACCTGTTTCACTCCAGGAAAGCCTGGAAACCGCACAGGTATTCCTCGATTTTTGCCGGGCTGATTGATTATTATCTCACCGGCAGCCACACACTCATATCACTCTTTCCCCTGTTTGCCCAGGCAAAATATGGGATCAGCTTTATGGTAATTGGTTTGTAGTTATTATTCAACTCCTGATACAAGGTGTTTTTCCATTGCTGGTGTTGTTGCAAATGAACAATACCCTGCAGGGCCACGATCTCCTCATTAGCTATTTTCATTGGCTTCGGCTGCCACACTGTTTTAGCAGGTACAACAATATCAGCCATCGCTTGTCCTTCTGACAAGTCTGTTGATTCCAGGCAGTATACTATGGGGCCTTTTTTCAAAGCTACCTGGTTCCTGTTTTCTTCTACCAATGGGTTAGCGGCCATCAGGGTAGCCGGCATGTCCAATACCAATGTGATTTTATCGCCAACACTCCATTTACGGCTGATGTGCAGGTAAGTGCCTGCAGCAATGACCTGGTTAAGCGCATTCCCATTCACGTTGAGTTGCGCTTTTTTACACCAGCCCGGAATACGGAGATGAATACCGTATTTAGTATCCGGTGCTTTATCTATCGTGATATTGATACGACCATCCCAGGGATAATCAGTGGTTTGTGTAATCTTTATATCTTTTGTATCCAACGTATTGCCCCCATAGAGATCTACATATAATCCATCCACTCCTGTACTGTACATATATCCGCTTACTTCCGCCATGGTACGCACCACATTCGGAGGACAGCAATTAGATAATGCAATATAAGGTTGCCGTCCTCCTGCCCATCGTAATGTATAAGGGAAGTCAGCGGAAGCTGCCAGCGGATTGGTGTAAAAGAAATTACTTCCATCCAGGCTCACACCACTTAACACACTATTGTACAAAGCCAGTTCCATTACATCCGCGTACTTTGCATCGCCCGTCAGTTCCAGCATACGGCGGTTCCAGAGCATGTTGCCAATGTTCGCACAGGTTTCATTGTGTGCAGAGAGATTTGGCAACTGGTAATTGCGGCCATATGCCTGGTGGATTTTTTGAACTGTATCAGGATTGTAGGAAATACCATCCACAGACACCCCGTCATATAGTGCGCCACAACCGCCCGTGATGTACATTTTACGATCGGTCACATCTACCCACATTCTGTCGAGCGTATTGAGTAAACTGGTATCCCCTGTTTCTGCATAGAGATCGGCCACCCCTGCAAAGAGATAGTTCGCTCTTACTGCATGCCCTGCTACCCGCTGCATGTCCCGGAAGGCTACCCTGTCTGAGTTATCATCCGTACCGGGCGTTTTGCCCCGCAGCTCAATTAACCGCGCTGCCAGGAGGAGGTATTTCTTATTGCTGGTCGTTCTGTAAAGATCAATCAGCCCCATGTAGTGCGAAGGACATACTGAAGGTGTAGTTGTAGTTGCAGCGGCATCGAGAAAATCAGCCGCTTTCTCAGCAACCTGTAGTAAAGTCTTTTTGCCCGTTGCCCTGTAATGTACACAGGCTGCGGTCATGAGGTGGCCAAAGTTATACGACTCAAAGCTGAGTTTATCATCGAACTTCCCTTTGCCCTCGATGATGGCCTTCGTATAAATATAGCCATCTGGTCGCTGTGCTTTTGCAATCACTGCAATCGCGGAGTCCATCATCTTATCCAATAATGTATCTTTGGTGCTTGCATACAGGGCAGCCACTGCTTCCAGGGTTTTATAAAAGTCGCCATCATGAAAGGAAGGACCTGCAAAATGACCGGTGTCCAATCCGGCCGCGATCTCAAAATTTTTAAAGGAGTGGCACAGCTGCGGGTTGTGGTAAGTCGCCCAGAGCTGAGGTACCATTGTGTGCTTACATACTTCAAAGCGATCTGCCCAGAAGCCGGATGTCCATTGCACAGCACCTACATCTACCGGGCGTAATTTAGCATAGGGACTTTGTGCCGCTGCTGTAATACTGATGAATAAGAAGAGGATAATTGACCGCATTACTTTACAGATTGATAGTTGATCACATAAGTGCTTTTAGGAGACATGGCCAGCTCGTACCAGTTATCTTTCACCTGTAGCAACGTGCCTGTTTTACATACTGGTTTGGTACTGCTCCTGAAACGTAAGGTACCATTGCCACCGGCCGTGGTGATGGTCATCTCTCTGGTGCTTACTTTCATACTGATGTTACCATCCGGTGTAGGTACGGCACCTTCCATCCATTGTAACCCTCCAAGTGCCGGCTCCACTACATAGGTAGCATAACCCGGTGCTGTAGGCTTTACACCCAGATAGTACTTACCCAGCAAATAAATAGGGCTGGCACCCCATGCATGACAAAGGCTTTTGCCAAATTCACGGCCATACATGGCATAGTGTGCAGCACCTGTTTTACGTGGGTCAAATTCTTCCCAGAACGTAGTAGCGCCGAGTTGCAGCATACCACCCCAATAGCTTTTCATTTCCTTTAAAACATATGCCTGCTCGTGCATGGCACACAACGCTTCGAGTTCATAAAAGCGCATGTAAGGGGTAGTGATATGCTGAATGCTATCGTTCAATAATACAGCATGCTTAACAGTTTCCTTTTGCTGCGTATTAAAATAATCGAAAAAGATGGCAAACATATTCGCATACCGGGTCACGTTGTCATTCACGGTACTGTGTACCAATGCCTGTTTCTTTTCATTCCAGTACATGCTGAAGAGCTTCGTTTTCAGGTCAGCAGCCAACTGTTTATACTTTGCAGCATCAGCCTGTTCTCCTGCCAGCCCTGCACAGAGGCTCATCGTTTCAAGACTGCGGCAAAACAATAACTGTTCAAAACTGAGTGGCCCCTTCTTACTCAGACCATCTGCCCAGTCAATAAATACCCAGTCCCCCACCTGTCCTTCCATCAATCCGTCTTTATTTCTCCTGCCCAGGCAGTAATCCATCAGTGGCTGCATACGGGGATAGATCTCTTTTATAAAAGAGCGATCGCCGGTATACATGTAATAATCATACACGCCCAGGAACCAGTAGAAGGTATAATCCATGATCGTATTGACATGACTGGTCACGGGATCTTTTCCCCGTAAGGCATACATGGTTCTGAGCACCGTCCCTTTATCAAAGAAGAGATAATAGTTCATCAGGTAACTCTGATAAGCATCACCACTCCATACCCACCGGTCTCTTTTAATTCCATCGATAAAGAACTCTCTTGTATTGAGATGAAAAGTATATTTCGCAACCTCGTAGATCCGGTTGATCTCTTCATCTGAACATTTAAAATTGCCCGGCTCATTCACAGCAGCATATTCATACAGCATCGATACATTGTCTACGTGCACATCTCCTTCCGTCACCAGGCGTACATACCGGAATGCTTTAGATGACGGCAAGGTACTATCCTGGTAAACAGGCTGATCAAAGGTTAACCAGTCTACATTCACAGCCCCCTTATCACTCATGGCTTCTTCTTTACTTTCACCGTAGTAAAGCGTGATCTTACCTTTGCCTTTAATACCGTTTAGCTTTACATAACCAAAGGTTTCCTTTCCAAAATCAATTAATCCGTTCTCTGTTTTTACAGCGGCCATCGCCCGGGTAGGCAGAGTAAATGCAGAAGGCAATTTTGCCGGATCATTGAAGTTCCAGCTACCGGCGTGTAACCAGCTGGTAGCAGTAATATCAGAGGTCTTGCCGGTTTCATCAATCCATTCCTTGTCTTCGAAGGTGGTTAACCAACTGCTGTCAGACACGATGGTAGTACCCTTAATAAAAATAGCCGGAACGGTTCCCTGGCTAAATACTTTTACATTGATGCGGTGCTTACCGGCAGGCACTGTGATCACTGCTGGCGTACCTTCAAATGGCTGTCCATCCAGCTTTACGTTATAGGTGCCTTCTGCATAGATCTGTACCTGTTCAGGTTGCGAAAGGATCACATCTTTATGAAAATCCATCAGCGGATAATGACTATCCATCTTCCAGAATACAGGAAAGAATGCACCTCTGTCAGTGCGCCGGTTCTGCATACGGTTACTTAACCATATTTCATAATCACCCGGATACCAGATCCAGGTAGCCTGTGCCAGTGCTGTGGCAGAAAGGAAACATAAACAACAGAGAACGAGAACTTGTTTCATAATCAGTGGCCGTTAAAAACGATGTACAAACAGAGAAGAGCAATACCCAAATGATCAGGTGTATAGATAGCAATGATATCTATTTCCGCATCCTCCAGCATTTGCTGATAATCGGTGGTATAGCTGTGAAAATCGAATTCCTTTGCCCGTTCCAGGCATACGGATTCATTCCGGTCACAAACGGTCTTTAAGCGGTATTTCTTTGAGTGAAGGGCGGCGGACATCGTGCTTCTGCCCTCTCCTAATCCCAGGATGCCTATTGTCAACATATTATTCGTGGTTAATGGGCTGTTCAATATGTATGGGTGCGCGGTCAGTGATTAAATAATGATAGGCGGGTTCCAGTCCGGCATGCTGTTTAATGCTATCGCTCACCTGCGGACCATTATTTTCCCAGGTATTGCCCGGGCCATTGGAATTACGCATGATCTTATCTGCCGGGAGCCAGTTGTCTTTCACGGTAATATAAGCAGTGCCTTCATCTGCATACATATAGAACCAGTGTTTGGGTATATGGGCATAAGGTGCTTTGTAAATACTGTCTACCACATTGGCGGTGATAAGGGTACCCGGTTGTGCCGATAAAGTATAGATTCCGCCTACATCGTAAAGATGGCGGGCGTAATGATGGACACGGTTGCCAATGATCTTATTATTGCTCATCGCATTGACTGTGGGTGTCCATCCCCAGCCTACAGCGATGCCTGAATAAGACACTTCATTCACTTCGTTGTGCAGGATGCTTACATCTTTTACATATCCTGCGCTAATGCCCAGTGTGCCCCAGTCTTCGTTTGTCACATCTGTGATGAGGTTATTGCTGATGAGGATATGACTACATACTTCATTCAGATCTTTGGGTTGATAAGGCAGGTGTGCCTCCATCCATTCATCGGAGAAGGTACCCAGCTGAATGCCTGTACCGCCAATATCTTTGAACAGGCTGCCTGTGATCGTATCGTGATGACAACCTTTTATAAAGTCAAGACCTGTTGCTGCCATATGTTCAAACCGGCAGTTTTCAAAACGTACATGATCTGTATTCGTGGCCTGTACAGCGGCAGGTTGACGACCTACCCATGCCTGATTTTCCAATCCCTTTTTATCAGGGGTACCGGGCACCAGCAGCTTATACCCTTCTAACAGGTACATGCCTGCCTGCAGGGGTACATGTCCTTTTTGTGAAGGACGTAACCAACCTGTATGCTGAAATGAAATGCCTTTGAATGAAATATAGCTGGTGCTGACCATATTCACCAGTGTTTCCAATACCGGCACAGCTGCGGAAGTAGTTTTAATCCGCGGCCAGTAATATAACTGATGTGCGCTTTTATCAAAGTACCACTCTCCCGGTTCATCCAGCAATGATAAGGCATTGGTGAGCCAGTAAGCAGAGTTGCCAAACTCCTGTGACTCCCAGGGTGCTGGCCATGGATGGGTAGATTGTATGGTACTTTCCGGCTGATGGAAGAAGAGTTGCGTGCTGTCTCCTGCTACCTGCATGGCTTTGATACGCAATACAGCCACCGCCCACCATTGATGAATAAACATTTCAAGTCCTTCCGCCAGTTTTACTTTGGGTGTTGGAATCCAGCAGGACTCAGTTGTATAATCCCAACGGAGTATACGATGCATGGAATCTCCCCTGGTATCTTTGGCACGGATTGCCCGCTCATTATTTACCCATAGTTCCCTGAAATCATCGACAGTAACCGGAATGTTGGCTACCTGTATTTTTCCTTTGTAAGCTTTCCATTCATTGACCGGCAGTGCACCACTCAGCACCGGATGTTCGTTCGGGGCCGCTTCAATATAAGTAGGGCTCTCCGCAGTACCGGCATCTTCCGGGCGGATAAATACAGGTTCATACAGGTAATAAGTGCCCCCTTTCAGGATGATATGAATCCCCTGTTGTATAGCAGGATCCTGTAGCCGGCGCCATTCTCTGGCCTGTTGCAAAGCGGCCTGCAAAGTAGCTTTGGGTTGTGCGGCAGTGCCATTATGCTGGTCATTGCCATCGGGTGATACATAGATATTACCGGCATACACTATGTGCATAACAGCACACAAAGTAGTGGTCAGTAACAAGTGTCTTAACGTGGGGCATTCCATAGTTTTTCCAGTTGTGCGAATCCGTGAATAGCATGTGCAGGCAATTTTTCTCCTTTTTCACCAAACACATACATCGCGGCGGGTTGTTCAATCGTTATTTTGGTTTCGTCTGCGGCGGCTCTATCCAATTTCAGGTATTGCGCCATAAAATCATACACAGCTATGCGCTTGTTTACACCAAAGTCATGGCCTTCTGCAGGCAGGTGTATATTGGACACTTTATTAGTCTGGTTATAATAACCATAGATCTTTTGCAAATAAGGAAAATCGTGTTCAGGCATTTTATCCGTCCAGTCGCCGCCATCACTCACCAGCAACTGCGGCCGGGGAGCTGCCATGGCGGCTATTTCTACGTTATCTGTACGATTGCCACAACCATGAACCGGCATGCCACTTTCACAGGGGCAACCACCATAGAAATAAGAACTGATCGCCACTACAGGTGCGCTTACTTTGATGCGATCATCTATCGCAGTCATTAACACGGTATGACTACCGGCTCCTGAACCACCGGTAATACCTACCCTGCTGGTATCCGCATTGCGAAGGGATAATAAATAATCCAGTATCCTGATCGTACCAAGTGCCTGTACACTCATAGCGAGACTCCGCCGATGATCGGCTTCTTCAAATTGTAACTGGGATTCACCCCAGGCAAAAAGATCATAGCTAAATGCCATTGCCCCCATACGTGCCAGGGTAGCGCAGCGATATTGACAATCCGGTCTGTATCGCTGGTCTTTCCAATGCCCGTCAGGATTGAGGATTACAGGTATCCTGCCTTTGCTTTTAGCAGGAGTGTAGAGAGAGCCATTAATATATACACCGGGTAGTATTTCAATGGCGATATTACGTACGGTATATCCGTCAAATTTTCTCTCTGGGGTAATGATAGGCGCAGTGGCAGGTTTTGGTGGTAAAGGAGACAATTGCAAGGCCTGCAGGATACAGGGTTTCAGCGCTGCCTTTCTTTGTTCCCATTCCTCTTCATTATGATATTGTGCAGCAATTCTATCCAGCTCTGACCAGCCATCAGCTACTGGCCAACGGTAGTATTCAAAACCGGTGAGGCGGTATTGTTTATCTTTTTCCTTTCTTACTTTCAGATCAAGTGGTGCCAGCACGCGTTCCAGTGTGGCCTCCGCATCGGGGCGATAACGCCAGTCTGCATAAGTGACATACTTACCTGCTACTTCTGATTCGGTGTACCGGATTTTGATGCCAAAGCGATGTTGAATATCCACCAGTACATCCTGTAATGGTTTCTTATATCCGCTGTCGGAGTTTTGCTGTGCATAAGCACACTGTACCAGCAACAGGCAGAATAGCAATCTTATCATGGGAAAACATTAATAACGTGGTCACGACGGTGGAATTAAGTGTCAATTAAACAAATATATTTTATTTGCCTGAAAAATCAAAATACAGGGTCAGGTGTAAGGCGCGAACAGGTTCTTTTTCATAATCGTAAAAGATGTTCTTCATGCCCATGGGTCCTGTGGTTTCATTGCGCTGGGTTTTGGAACCAATGGCGCTGATAGCCTGCATAAAAGAGATATCTCCACCGGGGAAAACAGGTTCATAATTATGCCACTGATCGGTTTTCCATGCCGGGGTGAACAGGCGTAGAAAAACGTCTTCGGTGGTGGTGTATACAGTGAAAGGTTTACTACGGGTAATGAATTTACACCAGTACAGTTGTGAGTAGTAGCCTTTGAATTCCGGGTAGTTCCAGGTCTCTCCTGTTTCGGTGTCGTTGTAGTCTTTGTGCCAGATGCCAAAGCGGGTGCCTTTTAAACGGTTTTTCCAGACCCTGTAGGGCCCATTGCCCATATAATCGACGCCGAGTATGTCTTTTTCAGGAAAAGAGAAATTAAGGCCTACAAATGAGGTAAAATGGGCACCGGGAAAATAACTGACATATAATTTTACAATACCGGAGGGGTAAATGGTCCATTCCAGGGTGTTGTAATGTTGCTGCCTGTCAAATTTGCTGCGGATGACCAGGTTGTTTCCTTCGTAAGCATAAGTAAATCCTGCGAAGTTGTTGTCTCCTTCATCCACAATAGGGCCGTGGTATAAGGGGGTTCCTTCCAGCAAACCGGTCGTTTTATTAAATGCTACCTGAACGTTATTTGCACGCACCATCCATACACTGTCCTGCTCTGTGATAACAGGTTTTGTACGCCCAGTGGTATCCAGCAGTTTCCCCGAGACCAGTTCAGGAGTCGTGATGGGAAAGCTCCATGTAAATAATTCTTTATTATATGGATCATTTGCTGTGATATATAGTACATCATATTCCTTCCAGTTGGCTGGTAGCGGCACATTCAATTTCCCATTTTGTCCCGGTTCAATATGCGGCGCGGGAATATGCCCACTATCACTTTTCCCGGTAATTAACTGCTTTAATTTATAACTAAAGTTACATTGATCTGTATTGGTGAAATGATACCGGTTTTCGATATGCATTGTTTTATCTAACTGAATCGGGTTCCACACTTCTTTGATAGTATAAAAACTGCCTTCTTTTTCATGATGTGGGCCCACTATCCCATCTGCTCCCCTGAAATGATCTGTATCTATTGAATCGTGCAGGTCATGCCTGATCACTCCTTCATCTGCAAAGTCCCAGAGGAAGCCTCCGGCGCTCAGTGGGTTATGCCACATTTTTTCCCAATAGTCCTGCAATCCGGCACCATGCCCTCCATCAAACTGTCCATGCAGGAATTCAGTCGGCATGACGATTTCCCTGCCATTTTCATAGTTGCCAATGCCTGAATTATATTCCCTGTAGTGTTGCGTTTCAATACCGCTGAATAATAACCAGGGGTGTAATACAGGGCGTTGTTGCGGATCCAGCTCAGGAAAGAGGTGATCTAAATCAAGATTGTGTCCGCCTTCATTTCCATTCGCCCAAAAGATAATACTGGGGTGGTTTACATCATGTGTGAGCATTTCCTTTACAAGCCGGGTACCTGTAGGGGTATCATAATGCCCGTGCCAGCCGGCCAGTTCATCGATTACATACATGCCCAGTGAGTCACAGACATCCAGAAAATGTGCATCTGGTGGATAATGAGACATGCGTACAGCGTTCATGTTCATTTCCTTCATGAGCAATACATCTGCCATGCTCACTTCTTTGGTCGTTGTTCTGCCTGTTTCAGGTGTAAAGGAATGCCTGTTCACACCTTTGAATTTTATTTTCACACCATTTACATATACACCATCCCGGGGACGCACTTCTACGGTACGGAAACCAAATTTTTGCTTTACAATGTGAATCGGTGTACCATTTACATTCAAACTGAACTCCGCTGTATAAATATGTGGAAATTCTGCTGACCATGGTTGTATATCATTATATATCGTATCAAGGTGGTTTATCTGTTGCCCGATTTTATTACCGGCATCATCATACAATTGCATCCTGACATCACCATCTGCGACAGGGCCATTTACCTGTGCCCGGAAATGCCCATCTGCTGTCGCATTGATCACAATCTGTTCAATATGCTTCACCGGCAATGCCTCCAGGTATACCGGCCGGAAGATGCCACCAAAAATCCAGAAATCCCCTTGCCGCTCCGCCGCATTCACCGATTTATTTGCACTCTGTTTATCAACTTTTACCTCCAGCAGGTTACTCCCATTTCTTAATAAATGGGTAACATCATATTTAAATGCGTAAAAAGCGCCCTGGTGCATCGCTCCGGCAGACTTCCCATTTATTCTAACGGAAGCATCCGTCATCACTCCCTCAAAAACGATATTGATTTGTTTGCCTTTCCAACTAGCCGGCACATGAAAAGAATATTTATAGAGGCCGCTCTCCCTCCCTCTCACACTATTCTTTGCAAAGCCATAATCATACTTACCAAAGCCCTGCAATTCCCAGCAACTGGGCACCGGAATAGTTGTCCACTTGCCGGCATGCATACCAGCAGTGCAATAAAACTCCCAATTAGTACCGGATAAATATTGTATGTCGGTTTCCTGGGCATATAGGCGAAACAGGCCTGTCACAACAATACAGAGGGTCAAAATGGTCTTCTTCATAATTAAAATTCGTGGAACGTGGTATGGTGTAAGATAGACAATTAAAATGAATAATGCGAACTACTGGTACGGAAGATCGTTGATGATATAAACTGCTACAACAATGACAGCATCAAACAAAACTAAATGGCTTGAGCCCGATATAATATCGAACTCAAGCCATTTAAATTAAAAAAATCTGTCTAGCCCTTGGGGTTCAATTCAGGCATGATACAACCTCTTTTTTCAAGAATAAATTTATTTTTTGTGCAGGCGTATTACCTGCATGCTCTTTCCATCCAGGATCACGGCATTCTTCGTAAATTCCGTTTCAATAGAAACCGGCACGCCCCTGTCCTCTTTCAGTAAAGACACCTGTGCCTTTGACTGCAATGCACCCAATGCCTTCAGGTTAATATTCACTTTCGCATCTGTTGCACCTGCATTCACCAGCTTCACAATTACGTCTCCCGTCTTACTGTCTTTCACCACAGATGCGGCCAGTGTTGAATCTTTCTTCCGGTCGAAAGTCACCACATCGCTGATGTACAGGTCGCCTGTATTTGCAGAGAACAACTGCTGTACATAATAATTCACCGTAGGATATACTCCTGTATTATCAAAGTAAATCAGGTCCGGATTCCAGTTCGTATTCCCTTTTTTGGCCAGCAGTGGTGCATAGGATGCCATGTGTACCACATCGCCGTTCCTTTCCAGGCTGGTCATATAAGCCGCTTCAGAAATAGCATTGCTGAACTTATTGCCTTTAGATGCATATTCACCAATATACACTTTCGCTTTCTTCCTGTCGTACTTGTCGTAGCGCGCGTTATTCTTCAGGAACCATTCAGGGTCATTATAATAATGCTCATCTACCACCGGTACTTTCAGCTTGTTCACGATCTCCCATCCTTTTTCATAATCTTCACCTTCAGAGAACGGGCCTGCGGTACCAATTACTTTAATTTCAGGGTGCTTTTCTTTCACCACATTATAGATCATGGTAAAGCGTTCTTCAAAACCCGGTGTCATTTTATCTTCATTACCAATACCCAGGTACTCCAGGTGGAATGGCTCCGGATGGCCAGCAGCAGCGCGTTTAGCACCCCATGTAGAAGTAGCAGCACCATTTGCATATTCGATCAGGTCCAGTACATCCTGTATATAGGCCTGCATGTCCTGCATAGGGATGCCTTTCTGGCCTGTACCACCAATGACCCACGTGCCACCTGAATTCTGACAGCTCACTGCTGCAGCTAAGATAGGTACAGGCTTTGCACCGATATCTTCGCAGAATTGAAAATATTCAAAGTAACCTAATCCGACTGACTGGTGATAATTCCAGATGTTGCGCTGATCGACACGGGCTTCCAGTGGACCGATCGTATTTTTCCAGTTGTAGATATTGGCAATACCATCTCCATGTACGAGACAGCCGCCGGGGAAACGCATAAATCTTGGATGCAGGTCGGCAATTGCCTGCCCGAGATCTGCTCTCATACCGTTGGTTCTGCCTTTGAATGTTTGCTTCGGAAACAGCGATACCTGGTCTACAGCCAGTTGGCCAATACCTTTTGCAATGATTACCAGGCAAGCGCTGTCATCACTATTATTCACCGTAATACTGGCGGCATATTGCTGCCAGTTGCTGTCACTGATATCAAAAGTTGTTTCACCATAAATGTCTCCCTTCCTGTTACGAAGGCTCACCGTCACCGGCATCGCATTGCCGGACAGTTTTTTGGCAAATAGCGATACATTGTACTGTCCGCCTTGTTTTACAGGAATACCGTTGAAACCGTAGTTGGTAATTCCAAGGCCTTCCTGTCCGGCATCCTGGATGTCCAGCACTATATAATGCGTGTTGTTTTCATTGAGTGGCGACTTTGTTTCCACCGATAGTTTTCCATATGCGTATCCCCTGGGGGTATACTCCCAGGCGGTCATCGGGTTCCATCCCCTGTGATCCGATCCTGTATATTCAAATGACCGGTTCTGGATGAGTTCTGCATACAATCCGCCGTCGGCAGCATAGCTGATGTCTTCAAAGAAGATACCGAATAGGTCAGGACTGATGGCCTTCTGGCGTTGGGCAAAGATAGCCGTGGAATAAAGGGCGATGATAAATGTAAATAATGAACGTTGCATATAAATTGTAATCTACGTTAGTGTTAATATACAACTACGATTTAGTAAATGAGTATAAAAATCTTTAAATATAAATTTTCTTTTTTTTTAAAGGAGTCGGCAATTCACCGCATTTTCTTTTACCGGATAGAAAAGAAAATGACTTATTCTCCTAATTTATTTACTAACATTTTTAGTATTTTGTGCTAAATTATTTAGTTTTGTGCAAGTAGAAATAGAACAAATTTTCGAAGGTGCTTACTTCTTACAACAGGGGAAAAAGATTAGGATAAAAGGCTCGGATTTACCAAACATCCTGCAAATTATCGACACACTGGAACCAATATTGATTGAACGGCAGGAACTGTCGCTTTTCCGCTTCACCACTATGGATAGAAGCAAAGGTACCGTACTCCGTCCGACCGCTCTTGGTAACAAGTTTTGGCTGAAGCCTGGCATGGGAGGAAAATGGTTTGTAGGTGTAGACGAGGTGCTAACTTCTGCTTACATCTACTACATTCATCAGCTACAACGGCTCTTCTTTTCCCTCTTTGAAGAACACCTCAGGTACCCCAGCGACGAAATATCGCCTGCTGGCAAATCTGCGAAAAAAAGCTACTACTATAAACCTCAGCACCAGGTGAATTCAATAGTAGTAGAAGCAAATCATCCGCGCATAAAAAAAGGCTTTTCCAGGAAAGCAATCCTGGAGCCTGTGCCGGATGAATTGTACTACCTCACTTCCGACATGCGGCTGCTGATCCGGTCCAAAAGATTAGGCTACGCCATCTGGGAAGTGGTAGAAAGTCCGGCACTCTTCGTGCACGATGGTAAGTCCTGGGGCCTCAAACTGGCCGCAGGTAAGACTGTCACGGACGAGGAGACAGCGAAGGCAGGGAAGTGGCTGCTGGGGCATCTGATCGGGAATGAAGTGAATTTTACTTAAGCAACAACGGGACAAACTCAAAATATCAAAGGGAATTACAAACAAACGACCGGCAAATTATCAGTTACAAAAGGCTACACTGTTACAAGGACAGCACTTCTGCAAAGGATGGGAACTGAAAGATCATCTCCTGCAAAGGATGTGAACTGAAAAGATCACCTTCTGCAAAGGATCGTGACCTAAAAAGGTGAGTCTCCTCCAAGGATCGTGACCTGAAAAGGTGAGCCTCCTCCAAGGAGCGTGAACTGAAAAGGTGAGCCTCCTCCAAGGATCGTGACCTGAAAAGGTGAGCCTCTTCCAAGGATCGTGACCTAAAAAGGTAAGCCTCCTCCAAGGATCGTGAACTGAAAAGGTAAGCCTCTTCCAAGGATCGTGAACTGAAAAGGTGAGCCTCCGCCAAGGATCGTGAACTGAAAAGGTAAGCCTCCTCCAAGGAGCGTGACCTGAAAAGGTGAGCCTCCTCCAAGGACAATATTCCCGTAAAACCAAATTTCCGCAAGGAACTGAATTCAACACATCACATCACAGCACCCTCAAGCTGTCCATCTAAAAACACACTCAAAATAACCACTAAATCTACGTCATCATGATCCACACTACCTCTCAATAGCATCACCTACATATCATTCAGCTCGTTTCTAAGCTGCATCCCTGCCAACGCAAGCGGATGATCAGCATGCATTGTTTCTAAACGACAAACCTGCAACACCTTCCGTGCAGCAGCTATTGCTATGCCATCTCCTCACTTGTGTCAGTTAGGAGTGCTCCGCACCCCGGAGCACCCCTAACTGCGCGGGTGGCTTACTTACAGCCCGCGAGCGAATCATTTTTTTTCATGAAAGTAGTCGATCGACAACTTTTTATTCTCCAAAATGTGACCATTTTTCACCTGGAATGTCTGAACTAAAAGTAATATTAAAAGAGCTCGGCGGAAAGATCAAAGCGATTCGTAAGCAGAAAAGAATGACCCAGCTGGATCTCGAAGTTTCTTCAGGTGTACATGCCGGAGATATTTCGAAAATAGAAAATGGTATGAAAAATCCCGCTGCGACTACCCTCATCAAATTGGCATCCGCACTGGAAGTAGAGCTCAATGAATTCTATTCCATCAAGAGGAATGAAAATTAATTGTCTGGCTGACAATACCTTATACTATTAAGCCTTTTCCCTCACCCGCTCGCTCCGCGAACGAGAACCCCTGCTGCTGTCAACGACAACAGCAGGGGTTCGCTTTTCACTCAGCTTTTTATTACATTTGGTCAGCCACGTAATGATATGACTTTACTACCCGAAAGCCAACAGCCAGATCTTTCATTCCATGACCTTCGCCTGGAATCCAACTTTGAAACCTTCTTCAAAGTCCTCTACCCCCAACTCTGCGTCTACTGCAAATTCAAATACAACTTCGACATCCACCAGGCCGAAGATATCGTGAACACCTCCTTCTCCAGACTCTGGGAAGCCCGCCATACCCTCACCCCCCACCTCTCGCCGAAAGCATACCTCTTCAAAATCGTTAACAACCAATGCCTTAATATCCTAAAACACCAAAAGGTGCAACACCAGTATACCCAGTCACAACTCAATACCCCTACCCTCCTATCCCCTACAGACACAACCGATCCCCTCGACCTGAAACAACTCCGCGATGCCATCGATACCGCCATCGCCGAACTCCCCGAACAAATGCGGAAGATCTTTGAACTGAACCGCCATGACGGACTCAAATACACCGAAATCGCCACACGCCTGAACATATCGATCAAAACAGTAGAAACACAGATGAGCCGGGCACTCCTGAAACTCAGGCAAAAACTGGCCGGCTTTATCCGTTAAAAAAATTTTATTCCCCTTGTAGGGGTAAATTCTCTCTCAATTGTATTAATACCCGAGCGCATGGAAAATATAATCAACGATGAACTTTTAACCCGGTATCTGGCAAATGAGGTCAACACCTCAGAACGCAACCTCGTCGAGCGCTGGATAGCACTCAGCGATACAAACCGTCAATACCTCGATGCCCTGCAACAAGCATGGCAACTGGCCGCTACGCGCCCAATACTGGACGATGTGCTGAACATGGACATGGAGGAGAAATGGCAGCAATTCACACAGACAAAAGAACAATCAAAAGAACTAACCGGACAGCAGCCCATGCAGGACGACATGCTAAACATGGACATAGAGGAGAAATGGCAGCAATTCACACAGACAAAAGAAAAATCGAAAGAACTAACCGGACAGCAACCCATGCAGGACAACATGCTGAACATGGACATGGAGGAGAAATGGCAGCAATTCACACAGACAAAAGAACAATCGATAGAACTAACCGGACAGCAGCCCATGCAGGACGACATGCTAAACATGGACATGGAGAAGAAATGGCAGCAATTCGCACAAGCAAAAGAACAATCGAAAGAACTAACCGGACAGCAGCCCATGCAGGACGACATGCTGAACATGGACATGGAGGAGAAATGGCAGCAATTCACACAGACAAAAGAACAATCGATAGAACTAACCGGACAGCAGCCCATGCAGGACGACATGCCAAACATGGACATGGAGAAGAAATGGCAGCAATTCGCACAAGCAAAAGAACAATCGAAAAAATTACCCGGAAAGCAACCCACACCGCAATTCCGCGAAAACCAGCTATCCGGCAAAAAAGCCACCGCGATATTCGCTGCCGCCGCCTCCATCTGCCTGCTCATCATCATCAGCTGGCAATGGCTGTATAAAACACCGCATGGCACTATCGCAAATAACAACACAAGTCACCATACAATTGCCGACAGCCTGCATCACGAAGTGAACACCTCCGGCAAAGAAAAAAAACTGACACTGCCCGATGGCACCCTCATCCTGCTTGCCAATCAAAGCGCACTCACCTGGCGTGAACCATTCACCCACCACCGCGCCATCAGCATGTCAGGCAAAGCTTTCTTCCAGGTAAACAGTGACCCCCAACATCCATTCACAGTGATCAGTGGAGACATCTCTACAACCGTACTGGGAACGAGCTTCGATGTAAACACCCATCACGATATCACCGTGCGATTATACACCGGCAAAGTAATGATCACCTCCGCCAACAGGGAAAGAATGAAAAATAAAATCTACCTCTCCCCCGGCCAGGAATTCATCTACGGCAAACAGATCATCGTACGCTCCTTCCTGCAAAACATGTCTTCCATCACAAAAGACAATCACCCTGCAGAAGACCCGTACATCGCAAGCGGCGAAGAAAGTAACTGGTACATGTTCAACAACCAGTCTCTCGAAGAAGTGCTCAACCAACTCGAAGCAATCTATAAAGTAAAGATCGTCTATAACAGATCCGATATAAAGAACATCTATTTCACAGCCAGGTATGAGCGAACAGAATCACTCGCATCTATCTTAACAAGAATTGCAAAACTGAACAACCTTAAGATCACCGACAATGATAGCGTTATGATAATTAAAAAGTAACAACCCACATTCATATTTTCCACGTATAGCCCACCTTGTCAATCACATAGATTGATAACGGGGTTATGTTTCCTGATAAAACTACAAAGCTGTATGAAAGTTAAGCAACCCTTGACCCGGGCTTCCGTGATAGCCCTGATCTTCCTTCCCTTATGGACCTTTGCGCAAACCAAAATGAGCGACGTAAAAGGGATCGTACACAGTGAAGATAATCACCCCGTAATTGGTGCCACCGTTGTGATCCGCAACACACAAAGCAATTTCACAACCGGTACTAAAACTGATACGGCCGGCATCTTTACGATGCGCGTACCCGCCGGTGGCCCTTATCTTTTTTCTATCACCAGTATTGGCTTTGAACCTAAGAACTACTCCGGTTACCAACTGAGACCCGGGACCACCTTTACGCTCGACGTATCACTGAAAGCGGCCGTTGGATCCCTCGACCAGGTAGTGGTAGTCGGCTACGGTACCCAGCGGAAATCCAACCTCACAGGTGCCGTCGCCTCACTCAATACTGAAAACCTGCAGCAACGCCCCGTCACCAGGGTTGATCAGGCATTGATCGGGCAAATGGCCGGTGTAGCTGTCAAACAAACGACCGGTACACCCGGCAAGGCTTTCAGCGTACAGGTAAGAGGCGCCGCTTCTATCTCTGCCGGCAATGAACCCTTGTATGTGATAGATGGGTTTCCATTATCCACGGCCGCTCCCGGTTCCTCCGGCAGCTTTGGCAGTGGCAACCCATTGGATAATATTAACCCTGATGATATAGCATCCATCCAGGTACTGAAAGACGCCGCCTCATCTGCCATCTATGGCTCCAGAGGAGGAAACGGTGTTGTGCTCATCACCACCAAGAGAGGAAAAACCGGCAAAGCAGAAATCAGTTTCAATGCAAACGCAGGTTACTCCAAAGCTGTAAAAAAACTGGACCTGCTCAGTGGCAAAGAATGGATAGACAGAGCCACAGAAATGATCAACCAGCAATGGATAAAATCCGGTACCAACAGAACAGCCGCACAGACGAACGATGAAAGAAGAACCATCCTTGGCTTACCCGCCACAGGTATCGACATCAACTATATGACGGATGATCGCTGGACACAACCCAACTACGGCGGACTTAAATTCATCGACTGGCAGGACGAAGCATTCCGACAGGCCTCTCTACAGAACTACCAGTTGTCTGCCAGAGGTGGCACAGACGTCATCAATTACTTCCTGTCTGGCAACTATACCAAAACCGATGGGTTGGTAAAAAAGACGGACTACACCTTGTACTCTGTACGAGCCAACTTCGAAGTGAAAGCCAGCGACCGGCTAAAATTTGGATTGAACATCAACCCCTCCTACTCCATCACAAATGATCCCGGTGTAGAAGGCAAAGACAATATCCTGCATCAGCTGGTATCTGCATCGCCTGTGCAGCTCTTTGATGCGGAAAATGTAAACGTATTTACCTACGACCGCTATCCATGGTCTGTTTCAAACAACAGCCCTGTAGCCAAGCTGCTTTACTTCATCGGTACAACAAGGCGTTTCAGAACGCTGACAAGTGTATATGGGGATTATGAAATAGTGAAAGACCTCCATTTTAAAACAACCGTGAACCTGGATAATACAGATAACACCTCCAAATCGTACCAGCCCAATGGTGTCACGGTGTCTTCATTGTCCACACGACTTGCTTCGCCCAATGCAGGTACAAGTGGCTCACTGAATCAATACCGCCGGCAGACCTTTGTAAATGAAAATACTTTCAACTACAATCATAATTTCGGCAAGACACACGATGTATCGTTACTGGCAGGTTTCTCTTATAACAGCGATTACCTCTACGCAAACCTGCAAAGGTCATCAGGTGGATTCAACTACAGTAATATCACTACCCTGAATGGCGCTGTAGCGATCACTGGCAACAGTACAGAAACACAGAACAAACTCCTCTCCTTCTTTGGCAGGGCACAATATGCCTACAAAGGAAAGTATCTCTTATCTGCCAGTTTACGTCGTGACGGATCCTCCCGCTTTGGTGCCAATACCAAATGGGCATTATTCCCCGCCGCATCCCTGGGTTGGAATGTGACAGATGAATCTTTCATGCAAAACCTGAAAGCACTGAGCAACCTGAAACTCCGCGTGAGCTATGGTGAAACCGGCAACTACAACATCGGGGACTATGCCAGCATTGCACTGCTCGCCGCAGCCAATGCTTCGCTGAACAATACATCGGTAGCCGGTCAGACACAAGGCTCCATTGTCAACCCCGATCTCACCTGGGAAAAGAGCCAGACCATCGACGGAGGTATTGACTTTGGCCTCTTCGATAACCGGCTCTCAGGCGCTGTTGATTATTATAACAAACTCACGTCAAGTCTGCTACTGAATGTACCCATCCTTGCTACCACCGGTTTCCAGACATACCTGAGCAACGCCGGCAGGGTGAGAAATACAGGATGGGAGTTTGAACTGAACGCAAAAGTGATCAGCACAAAAGACTTCAGCTGGAACCTGGGTGGTAACATCACCCTCACCAAAAACAAACTGGTAGCATTGCCAAACGGACAGTCACAGATCGTGATCCCTTCCAGCCTGGGTGACGCCGCAGTACATAGCATACTTAAAGTAGGTGAACCCATCTACAGTATCTATGTATTAAAAAGGATTGGCGTACTGAGTCAGGAAGACATCGATAAAGGTGTTCCATTATACACCAGTGAAACAGCCGGAGATCCTAAATACTATGACGCCAATGGCGACGGCGTGATCAACAGCAGTGACCGGGTGATAGTCGGCAAGCCGGGTCCGGACCGCATCTGGGGTATCAACAGTTCCTTCCGGTATAAAAACTTTGACCTGGGAGTATTGGTACAAGGGCAAAGTGGTGGTGCTATCTACTCCTTGCTGGGCAGGGCTATCAACCGTGTAGGTATGAGCTCTCTCGAAAATACCCTGGGCATTATGCGTGACCGCTGGCGCTCTGCAGAAGAACCGGGGAATGGCATTACCAGCAAGGCAGTAACAAGTACTACCTACATTGCGAATACCGACTGGTTATACTCCTCCAACTACTGGAGGGTGCGCAGTATTACTTTGGGATACAACCTGGGCAAGGCATTGAAAACACGATCCGTCAATGCCGCGAGGATCTACCTTACAGCAGAGAACTACTTTGGGCATGACAGGTATTATGGTGGTTTTAACCCGGAAGCCGCCAACACCGATGTAAGCGGCAGCACCTCCTTCCCTGAAGCAGGTGACTATGGTGGTCTGCCTTTGCCTAAATCACTGATCCTTGGATTAAACATTACCTTCTAATCGCACTCCACATGAAAAACAGACTGATCATATGCGCAATCTTCCTACTGGCTTCCTGTAAGACAGATTTGGATCTGCAACCCATTTCATCCGTAACGACCGACAATTTCTTCGCCAATTCAAATGACTTTGTACAGGGGACGAACGCTATTTACAACGACCTGCTCAGGTATCCTGACAGATTGCTCAACCTGTCAGAGACCCGCTCAGATAACCTGTATGCGGTATCAGATGGCGGGGTAAGGGACTGGGAAGGCGTGAATGACTTTTACAACGA
>Ga0182005_1000222_pt1 | contig 37589 bp, 30 predicted proteins | sample Sormic07211103_1_FD_123021 | JGI IMG/M metagenome (GOLD analysis project Ga0182005, IMG submission 123021) | Rhizosphere microbial communities from Sorghum bicolor, Mead, Nebraska, USA - 072115-103_1 MetaG | ecosystem: Host-associated > Plants > Roots > Rhizosphere | place: USA: Nebraska...
CAGCCCCCATTGCGGTATAGGCGATGATCGAACGGTGGCTCGTGGTAGGAGGCATGTACCTGGAGTAATCAGAAACGAAGAACGCCCACGACAACTGATAGGCCAACGCAGCAGACGTAACCATTAAGAATGGGGTGAATGAGAACGTCCCTTCCAGAGCGAGCATTCCAGATGTAAATCCTCCGGCCATCACAAGCCCCACGACGAACACACCCAGCACAGCAACCAAGGCCACAGTCGTGTATCGCTGTCCAACATGGAGTAGGTTGTAACCGAAGATGGCGACAACAATAGAAACGATACCCAGCACTACCCCCGAAATCGTCGCTGTCCCCAGCTCCAGTTGTTGAGCGGTAGCACCCATTAAATTCACGTTCAGAACAACGTAACCCCAATACACCAGTACCGCTACGATCCAAATGAACACCGCACCGTAACGCCCAAACTGGGGCCGTGTTTGAACCATCTGGGGCAAGCCGAGGTGAGGGCCCTGGCTGGCATGCGCCGCCACCGGAATCGTCCCAAGGAACGTTCCCAGGGCGAGGCCAATCAACGTCCAGACAAGATTCAACCCCAAAGCGATGCCAATCGCCCCGGTCGCCAAACTGAGCAACTGAGCACTGCCTGCGAACCAGATGGTAGCCTGATCACCCAGGCGTCCATGCCGCTCTGACAATGGCACATAGTCAATCGATCTCGTCTCGACAACTGTGGCACGCCGCTCCCCCTGTGGAGATCCAACGCTAACATTCTCATTCATGTTCCTACTCCTACAGAGGGCGCCTGCCGACAGTCATGACCACCTGATCCATTGCACCAGATCGGGCATTTATTATTTTGGGGTTTAGAAAATTTCGAGCGGGTAGCTCAACGAGAACCGAGTTTGGGTGATGGAGCCACCGGTACTCGACGCTCCGGAGTGCCATGACTGAAACACTTTTGCCGAAAGATCTTTCGCTGGCCCTGACTGGACAACGTATTCAGCAATGATGTTTGTCTCGCGCTCTTTCTCGGATTTCCCATAAAAACCAAAGTAAGCCGAATCATCAGGCAGGCGGGTGCCGTCGATGTCATAGCCTCGAAGATGCTTGAGCGTAAACTTCAACCCAGGGATGCCAAGGGTCGACATATTCAGATCGTATCGAACTTGAACCGACCGCTCGTTGGGGGCATTGAAATCGGAAATTTCGGCGGCGTTGGCGAGATAGATGCCGCCACTGTAAACACCAGCAGCTACACCCGCGCGCGTACTACCGATTGCAGCGTAGTCCTGAGGCTGATCACCATCATTTCGCTGTATCGCAAGCAGAAACTTATGTGGGCCAGTTGAGAAAGCAGCAGACAAGGATGCTGCGGTGAGATTGATATCACCCGCCTCAGCTTGGCCTGAGTCAACACTGCGATAGATGTTTAAATCAAATGTGAACGCCTGAGTATCCGAAAGTGGACGGATGTAATTCACATTCGAGTAATACTGATTCATGAGATCTTTGAATCGGGCAGCGTAAAGCATCACCGACAACTGATCATTGAAGGAGTACGCTCCACCGGCATAGTCAACTTGCGAAGTGCTCCTCCCGGCATAAGCCAGTCCCAAATCACCATCATGATTGGTCGAAATGTAGCCAGTGCCGGATGTGAAGTGACCAGCCCCCAAGGTCAGGCCGGAAAGTTCGGCGCTATCGAGCATCCAACCGGTCGCAGTTTGGTTGAGTTGGTAGTAGTTACCAGTAGCGAACACTGGGACTTGAGGTTGTAGGTCACCGTACCGAAGTGTTGTGTTCGAGAGCCTTAATTTCACACTGCCGCCAGCCTTGCTGTAGCTATCTGCTGTGTTGCCATCATCATGGAAAGGCAATGTCATTGAGCCTACACGTCCGCTTCCACCATCGAGTTTGACAGCACCGTAAGCAAAGGCGTCCAGGCCGAATCCGATATCCCCTTGAGTGAACCCAGATGTGAAATCGAGCATTTCACCTTGAGTCCAATCTTTCTGCTTACCTGCATCACCGGTCTGGTGCCAGTAGTAATTGCGAGAAAGGAGTTTCAGGTGGCTGCCTTCTACGAAGCCAGCAGCATCGGCTTGCTCTTCAGCTTGTGACATAGCGACTGGAAGAATGAGTGCACCTACGCAAACATGCCACCGTGCTGGGAGTTTATTCTTGTTATTCATTTAGAAATCCCGAGTTAACTACTGGTACGGGGGAACACCCCTAAAACATTTAAACCAAACGCAAAACCGCCACTAACTAAATCAACTAAAAAGTGTGAAACAAAACTTCACGAGGTCATGCTAAGCAAAAGCATCCTCCCACGTCACTCGTGCGAAGACACTAATTTGCAAGCTCTACCCGTACAATCGTTCAATTGAATTCACGAACTAACCGGCTTCAACTGTTAATGCAAAAACCTGCACAAATCAAAAAAAGACATAAGGTGAATTTATGCAAGCGCGACTGGCGAATAAACACGTAATTATCACGGGTGGAGCGCGTGGAATGGGTGCTGCTCATGCAATGGTACTTGCCCGTCACGGCGCAACAGTCCATATCGCTGATGTGTTGCACGACGAAGGACGCGAGCTGGCTGCACGAGCCAGGGAAGAAGGGCTCGCCATTCACTACCTCGAGCTGGATGTGACAGACGAGCAATCTTGGATGGCCGCAGTACAGGCCGCAGAGGATCGCTGGGGTGACATCAATGTCCTGGTGAACAATGCCGGAATCACGGGGCAACCTGGTGGATTTGCAATGGAAGACCCTCAGATCTGGAACCGCACCATTAGTGTCAACCAAACAGGCGTGTACCTCGGCATGCGCGCGGTCGTTCCATCTATGCAGCGAGCCGGAGTAGGTTCCATCATCAATATCTCGTCGATCCTAGGGTTCGTGGGCGATTCGGAGTATTTCGCCTACAACGCCTCCAAAGGCGCATTGCTGACGATGACTCGCAGCGCAGCGCTCAAATTGGCGAAAGAAAATATCCGAGTAAACACTGTTTGCCCGGGCATGGTCACCACCCCGATGAACGAAGCCGAAGTTGAGCTGCAGAAGTACATTGACGCAACACCTATGGGGCGCATGGCTCAACCTGAGGAAGTTTCCAATGTCGTATTGTTCCTCGCCTCTAATGAGTCGTCATACATGACCGGTAGCGACCTGATCGTAGACGGCGGCTTTCTAGCCCAGTGACCTAAATTTCAGCCTGCCCTAACCTCAGTGCAGGCCCCTCCTCCCCTACGTCAAAAGCCATCGATTAGTGAGGCTTCATCGACGAGAACAGTTGAATAGTGACGACCCCCGCCACGATCATCGCCATCCCCGCGACCGCTGCCAGATCTGGCTTCTGGCGGTAGACGACAACACTCACCAACGTGACAAGAACGATACCCATACCCGACCAGATCGCATACGCGATACCGATCGGAATGGTCTTGACCACGATAGCGAGCATGTAAAAGGAAGCCACATAGCCGACGATAACCGCCAGCAAAGGAAGTGGCTTGGAGAAGCCCTGGATCGAGGCCAGCGCGCTGGTGGCTATCACCTCCATACAGATGGCGATAGCTAATGCTAGGTGTCCATTCATGCTTCAAATCCCCAATAAAAAATGCCGGCCAACATCGCCGGGCCGGCAATTCACAGAAGCGAAAGGCGACCTGCTCAGCATCCCAGGTCGCCCCACTTGCACCAGACTGATTAGATGTCAGGACGGGTGTATGGGAACCACCAACCTTGCACGCTCGGTTTGAACTGCATGTGAACATGTTTGACATCGGTGAAGGCATTGATGCCATCCAGACCAAGTTCACGACCCAGGCCGGACATTTTCTTACCACCAAACGGAGCGGCCACGTTGTCTTTCAACGGATCATTGATCCATACGTGTCCAGCATCGATCTCTGTTGCTGCACGCATGGCCGACTCGAAGCTCGAGGTGAAGATTGTCGAGCCCAGACCAAAATCGCTGTTATTCGCATGATCAATCGCTTCATCCAAGGAGCGGATACGGCAGAACGTTGCCTGTGGGCCGAACAGTTCATGACGAGGCTGCTGCTTCAGCGGATCGGTGATTTCAACTATGGTCGGCTGGAAGAAGTGACCACGAGCAAAATCGCCGCGCTTGCCGCCGTGACGAATGGTAGCCCCTAGACTCTGCAGATGCGCCAGACCGCTTTCGACGCCGCTCACCGCCGCCTTATTAATCAGCGGGCCGATGTCCACATCCCCCATAGGATCGCCGATGCGCAGAGTGCGAACAGACTTGACGAGTGCATCCATGAAATCGTCGTAGATTTTTTCGTGGATGAAGAAACGTTCAGAGCCTGTGCACACCTGCCCACAATTAAGGAACGCGGAGAAGGTAGCTGCCTTCACGGCCATGTCGAAATCGGCATCGTCCATGACGATGAATGGGTCGGAGCTGCCCAGCTCAAGGAGCAGCGGTTTCATACGCTCCGTCGCGCCCTGCATGATCTTCTGGCCGGTAGGTACGGAACCTGTAAACGCGATCATGTGCGTGTCAGGATGAGAAACCAGGTAAGCCGAACCTTTGGCTCCGCAGGTAACGACGTTGAAGATCCCTGGTGGAAGATGATCAAAGATCTTGGCCAGCAGCAAGGCCGTCATTGGCGTGACTTCAGACGGTTTGATGATGCAAGTGTTACCCGCCGCTAGTGCCGCAGCAACCTGCCAGGTCATCAACAGAACTGGAAAGTTGAAAGGCAAAATGCTTACGATAACGCCCAGCGGCTCGCGAACCACTAGATTCATTTGGCCAGCCATGTTTGGCTGAACAACCTGGCCACCCTGAGTGCGAGCGACCTCTGCCAAATGACGGTAAGCGTCCACACTCCATTCGATTTCGTCGAGGCTTTCACGCAGCGGCTTGCCACTTTCCTGTGTCAGGAGACGAGCCAGTTCAGGGGCGTGTTCCCGCAGACGCTTGGCGCAGGTGTGGAGCAATTCGGCACGATCACCGGCACCTACTCTGGCCCATTTGCGTTGAGCAGATTTGGCAGAAGCGACGACCGCGTCCAGTTCACTCGTGGTCGCTTCGGCTACCTCAGCAAAAATTTCTTCGGTTGCCGGGTTTTCAACTGGAATAGCCGAGCCTTGGCTCTGGACAAACTTGCCATCGTAGTAAATATTCATTGTTAACTCCTGCGTACTCTACTTAGTTTTTATTGCACTTTGAATTCGAGTTATGCAAACGCCGAATGCGGTTTTTCTGCTACGTGTTCACGAGCAAATATCACAGCAATTATATTGAGCGCGATAAGGGATACTGACGCTGCAATAAAGCCATCGGTGTAATGGCCAGTGCTATCTTTCACCATCCCAAGAATGATGGGGTACACAACGCCGCCCAACAGAAACCCTACACTCATGATGATTCCGTTAGCTGTCGCAGCGAGCTTGATCCCAACAGAATCAGCAGCCAAACAATAAGCTAACGGTATGCCGCCATAAGCAAACAATCCGGAGATAGGAAGCATTGCTGCGAGGAGCATGTAGTTCTTGTTAGCCAGGGCAAAAGCACATCCGAAGAAGGCGATAGTCATGCCAATGCCAGAGATCAACATCAGTGGCTTCCTGCGACCCAGACGATCAGAAAGCAATCCGAAACTTACCGCGCAAATCATACCTACCAGCGGATAGAGCGCACCGATCAAGCCGGCGTCACTTTCACTCCAGCCGTTTTCTTCCATTAAGATCGTAGGAACCCAATAGATAGCCACCGCATATGAACCCCACACCCCCACAAGGAATACAGACGCAACCAGTACGTTCCGGTGCGTCAGTGCCGTGAAGAAATCTCGAAGAACAGATTGCATTTTCGGCTGTGAATCTGGCTCAGAGAAATGCTTCGGCTCCTTCAAGAAGAAGATCGCCACAAACATCGTGACAACAAGCGCAATCGCTCCCAATGCCGACCCATCACGCCAACCATAGGCGTTCAGAACATGCGAGTAGGCGTACAGCGCCAACAAGGTGCCTATGCCATCGGTAGCCAGCATTGCCCCCATCGCAACTCCAGTCTTACCCGACTGTTCAAACCATCGAAGCGCCAGCGTATAAGGCCCGATGAAGAGAAGCGGGATGCCTGCACCAAGGAAAATCCTCGAAATCAACATGGCGTCAAAGGTGGGTACATAGGCAAAAGCCACTTGCCCAACCGTAGATATGAACAGCCCGAGAACGGTAATTTTCTTAGCACCCCAGCGATCAACTAACATACCCGCGAAGGGAAGCACCACACCGCCGGCCACAGCTGAAGCGGAAGCCAACGTGCCTACCATCGTGTAAGTCATGCTCAGATCGGCCATCATCGTGACGATCTGAGTCGAGTAACCTACATAGGGAATAAAAATCGCTACTGTTGCAACAAAGCAAAGAAACAGGGCAATCCATTTCCCCTGGTCACTCACATGATTATTAGTAGACATGATGAAGATTCACCTATTAGTTGAAGTAACTTGTGAGCCGCATACCCTGGACTACCCAGGGCATGCGATTTACAACTTGTTCTTCATTTTTTGTATGGTGGAAAGTGCTTAGCCGCTAATTACTCGGCGAAACGCTTCGGTTTTGGGAAGAAGCGGAAATCATCGTACTTCTGACCGTAAATGAACGGTACATAAGCGTCACGATCGGGCAGTTCATCGAACCATGGAACAGTCCAGGAGGAAGCACCTTCGGCGTAGAAGGCCTCACCCACAGACACGACCGGAATGGTATCCAACGGATCCATCTGAGAGCCGTTGAGCTTCAGGGTACCCTTGCCAACGCGAGTACTACGGTAGGACTCTTCGGTCTTCATGCAGTTGAGGACTACGTCGTTCTGCAGGCCGATGCCTGTGACGTGCGGCTGGGCCTTAATTTCGAAGTCGTAGTTGCTGGCTTCCAGCGGGCCGAGATCCGGGCCGAATTCGGCGGAAATCTCGATCAAACGAACACCATTGCGCTCGGTATAACCGTAGGCATCGCTGCCATCGAAGTACAGCTGGGAAGACGCGAGCTTCTTGCCTTCACCCCACATTTCACGACCGATAGTCACAGGCATGTCGCCGCTCACGAAGAGGGTCAGCATTGTGGTACCGGTGAACTCTTTGTAGCGGCAATTCAGATAGATGACGCCGCAGTCAAACTCGCCGCACAGGGCGCTCTGCCAGCGCGAAACGTTAGCGATAGCGATCGGTTTTTCAGGCAACTCAAAGCATGGAGGCAGAACTTTTCGAAGGAATTCGAAAGTAGTCTCGAATTCGATGGAAACAGATTCTACAGTAAAACGTCCTTTCGAAAGAAGCGCTTGGATTTCTTTTACTTCTTCGGGAGTTTTGACAAAGCCCATAATTATTATCCTCGCTATTGTTTAAATAACTGTTTTTTCCCGATTCGACGAGAACCGTGACCCAATCTTCAACCCCCACCACTTAACGATCAATAGTTCAAACGTAAAAAAATCTCCAACACCACTGTTCGATCGTACAAGGCAACTTACTACGACTACAAAACACTGAAGAAACCTTAAAAAAAAACAGTAAATACTGCTCACTCGAAAGAGCATAAGGATAAATTATTAAACAACTAAAAAACAGACGAACGAATCCACGCCCTATCCAGACGTGGCTTCCAAGAGTCAATAACGTTTTTTCTATCCTACTGCTTTATAATGCTCTTCGGCTTGCACAGGCGCCATTGACCCACTGGTACATTTTGCAAGCACTCCAGCCAAGTCAGCTGCTTTCAAAGCGAACCACAAGATTGCAACATCGTCTGTTGAATCAAGCGATCGACCAGTTATTTCTTCAATTCTACGTACGCGATAAACAAGCGTTTGCTTATGGATATGAAGCTTAAGAGCGGTATTTACCCACGAACGATTATTATCAAGGAATGTGCGGAGGGTATGAATTAAAGGAGCATGCTGAGTTTTATCGTACTCTGCAAGCTCCCCCAACACCTTGTGGAAGGCCTCGGTCGCATCGTGCAGATTTTGAGGTAGCCAAGGAGCGCTCATTCCGGCATCTGAATAGAAACTCAATGGCATTGAAGTAGAAGCGTGAGCTAACGCAAGACGAGCTTCACGCAGGGCATTCGTAAAGTCATCTAAGTAACCAAAAATATCGCTCACACCGATCAAGACTTTAAACGTGGATTGCAAGCGCTCTAGAGACACATCATCCCAACAGAGAAAAATGACATCCTCACCTTGCGCACGAATTATGAGCTCAAAACCCTGCTGGACAAGCGCCTGGTCAATTTCCCTTACGGAAATCATCGCCCCGTCACAAACCGCTATTCGCAAATGGTCGACATTTGCACCAGATGCCTCCAGGCGACTTAAAGCCTGGCGAGGGAGAACACGCTTATGAAGCAGGTCATCAATAAGCTCGCTGCCAAGCCGGAGCTTCGTCTCTCTTTCAACCTTTAACCGCTCAAGCTCAATGCCAATCACTGCGACGATATGGTGAAGCAGACCATAATCCAAGGCTTCAGCGCTGTGAGCCGCTAGCAAACCACCTCTATATGACGGAACCGACATCAGCACCGTCTCCCCCCCCTCGACAGCACAACGCTGGACGACAGGAGGGCTTCGGACTGAACGAGGACGTTGGAGCAGAACCTCACGATGGGAGTCTGGCAACTCACACAGCCCAGCCATCCATGGACGCAGTGTTTCTGGGTCGACCAAATGCAGCACAGCACAAACATCACTGCCTAACGACTTCAACAGTTGCGGCAGACCAATACCCTGAATGCTGAGACGAGCGGTTTCATAGATCTTCGTAATGGCAGTACGTCGTGCGTATTCTAGCTGCTTGTAGGCCTCCATCACCGCCTTCGTTACTGCCGAGAAAGGAACACCGTATTCAGTCATCAGGACGGGAAAACCGAGGCTTTCAGCCTCTTCGATGAGAGCATCAAGACAAGTGGGCGCTTTCATATTATCGCCAATCATCATCCCAGCCACTCCCCCCGCGTGAAGTCGCTGGATGTATGAAACCTGTTGTGAAGAATCGACCGGGATACCGATGCCCGTAGTCATAAGCACATCACCTTTACCCAGCCATTCAGAGGGATCGAGCAGCTCGCAAACGTGCGCCCAGCTCACCAACTCATTCCCCCCCCTCTCGCCAGCAATCACGCGCGAGCGAAGCTCTGGAGTTTGGGCTAGCTCATTCAAGGTAATCGGCATGATGGTCTCCCATTGACAAAATAACCGGTGGCATTCAATCCCCACCCATACACATGAGTCAGGCAAAAGACGAGCCAACCAGCAATCACAGCCATTTTCACGAGAGGCATTGGCGACCTCAATACGTTTTTAGCTATATATTTCAGTTAGTTACTTGAAAAATCCATGGCCTCCTTGATACCTAAATCCCAATGTGTTTTCGACAAGCGGATGACGGGAGGCTGTGTAGAAACGCATCTATTTAGGTCGCATGACCGACTTTGTAACCTTTCCCTACGCAACAGGAATCTCCAGTGACACAGTGCACCTTCGACCCCTTTCCTCAGTCGCCAAATGCCTTGTTTAAAATTGCTCACACTCAGACTTGCCAACATCGTCAATTCCGGCAACTCTTAACAAATACCGCCTGCGCAAGAGCAATCTGTACGAATGAACAGCACAACCAACGAAATGCACAAGCCGGCAAAATATAGCCGTGCGGAAAAACGGTCACGAAAACTTGACGAGATCAATGATGCGGCTGCGTTAATTTTTCTTCGCGATGGATACGCTGAATTCTCCGCCCGCAAGGTAGCCAAAGAAATTGGAATGAGCCTAAGTAACTTACAACACTATTGCGAAAACACTGAAAAACTCTATATCGAAATGATAAAATCTAAACTAGAGTGGTACGTCGTTAGATTCGAGGAGATTTATCTTAACGATTCAATCCCCCCCCTTGAACGATTTGAATTGGCCATCCGAGAGAACATGCTGGCAACGATGGACGACATGACGGGGAGACTATTCTTTCAAATTGGAGCCCTAGCAACTCAAGACAATCAAACCAAGAAAATAATGATCGACCAATACGACCATTTCCTTAGCGGAATGAAATACTTGATCACTCTTATCAACCCTCTTCTCAGCGAAGAGAAGGTTCAAACCTACAGCGGACTCATAGCCACGATGATTGAAGGCAACTTTTTCTATCAATGGCAACCAAGTATGACCCCAGAAGTACGCAATGATATGATCAACACCTCTGTTGATCTTTGGTGCCAGATACTAACGGGAAAGCCATACCATAATAAAATAGAAGATACAAAAATAGCTTCTCTCGACTCGCAAATTTAACACCTAGGCGGTTATAAATAGAATTTTAATCAGAGACAAACGCCCCCCACACAAAAATTATGCGAACAGCAGAAACCCAAGGGATTAATGCTCTCACGAAAACCTATCCAAAAATTTAGCTTCAAAACTTTAACAACGAGATTATCGATTCGAGTTTTGAGTCACCGTCACTCATTTAAATCCAAAGCATTGATTACACCTTATCATGACTAACCGGCAATTCACTTCAGCCGCACCATCTAAAGTCTATAGACTACCATTCTACGCAAAAAACCCTCCAACAGTGCCAAACCCTCGTAACACGGCAAAAAACTCATAACCTCGCACAAATTATTGATGCATATTCATACAAACGTCTGATTAATTATAAAACCAAACATATCGACACTAAAACTTATAAACCACCTGAGCTCACACCCCTATTTCTTTATCTTTTAAGATCAGAGAGGGTTTGAGTACTTATTCACATCCAAACACTAAAGAGCGCTGCGATGAATTTTGACAGCAGGGGGGGGGGCAGCCATTTCGATCTGCCCAACCAGTGGCGATGAAATTGGTCGTTATCCGAATCAAACGCCTAGTCAATTGGACGCAGCATTGACACGCGTACAAAAAGGCTTTGATCGATGGAGTATCGTTGACCTCAGCATCCGAGTAACCGTTTTGCTGAATTTGGCAATAGAGTTAAGAAAGCAAGCGAACTCTATGGCCACGATGGCTGCAAACGAAATGGGGAAATGCAATCTGCCCAGTCTCAGTCTTGACCCTACCAATGACGGTTCATTTACAACAGTCAGTGACCCTAAGAGTGACAAACTCTAGACCTCCGCAAGAAAGGTTCGACCGAGCAGCTTCAATTATCCCCTTAGGAGGGCTGCAGTGAACCTTCCATCCTATCGAGAAGTGAATATCTCAACTTCGATTAAATGGCAGATTTTTCACCAGCTCACTCCACTCAAGGGCAAGGTTAATAATATACGCCACCTCTTTCGAGCGTGGCGCTTTTCCCCAACTCAAAGCACTACGTAATTTTGTAAAAACCAAGACAACTCAAAACAATTTATTGTTTAACGGCCCAAGCATTAAATCGCTGCTCTAGCTGTTCTCCATGATCGGCCCAAAAAGATGCGTTCATAGCTACTTGGTGAACCAGGTTAGCCTCGTCTGTGGGCATATTGCTGCGTCGGGCTACATCTAAAAGTGGAACCGCCGCCCGGTTAACTGGGCCATAAGCGATTTGCTGGGCGAAAGCTTTCTGCGCGTCTACTTGCAACACTGATTGAATGAAGCGAATGCCTTCCGATGGGTTTCGGGCGCCTTTAGGAATGGCGTATGCGTCCATGTCGTAAATTCCCCCATTCCAGACAATACGAAGATTGCTCTCGTTTTGCACCGCAGAGATGCGTCCATTATAAGCAGAGCTCATTACGACGTCGCCGGAAGCAAGATATTGAGGTGGTTGAGCGCCTGCCTCCCACCATTGAATGTAGGGTTTAATCTTGTCGAGCTTCTCAAAGGCCCTGTCTTGACCTTCCCGAGTACTAAGTGCGGTATAAACGTCCTTTGGCTCAACACCGTCAGCCATCAGTGCAAATTCTAATGTATACATTGCCCCCTTACGCAAGCTTCTCTTGCCCGGGAATTTCACAACGTCCCAAAAATCGGGCCAACCGGTTGGTGCGGTTTTAAGTTTATCTGCATTGTAGGCAAGCACAGTAGACCATACAAAAAAACCTACTCCACACCTCTGCACTGCACCAGGCAACAGATCAGGAGCAAACTTTGAAATTGCGTTTTGCTGACCAATCTCTTCCAACATACCATCATCACATGCTCGCGCCAGCTCCGGCATTTCCATCTCGACTACGTCCCAAGAGACGCTGCCAGTATCGACTTGCACCTTTACCTTTGCCATCTCACCATTGAACTCATCAGCGATGATTCGAGTGCCTGTTTTCTGCGTATATGGCTCATAAAAAGCCTTCACCTGCGCAGTTTTATTAGCGCCTCCATGTGAAACTACAGTTAGATCTGCGTAGGCCTGGATAGTGAAGATGCACCCCAAAGCCAATGAAAGGGTATTACGCAGGAGTTTTTTCATTATAATCGCCCAGATGCTAAGAAATTGTCTTTCTTTTGAAGTAATGGCGGCGCCGCTGTAAGTCTCGTCGGCTCACAAACCACCATCTAGTCTTGAAGGAGTACACAATCTCAAGCAATCAGACAGACCAATGAATTCAAAACGGATGGTTGTACATACGTATGAAAGGCAAGTTTTAAAGAACAGTCTACGGGTGAATAACCTGTAGCTTGAGTAACGAAAAATGGCCCTCGAAGGGCCAGTCTTTTTGTACTCAAACCAAAACCAGTTGGTCAGCTAGGACTCTTTGGTTGGGAGCCGCAAACGATTACTCCGTTTTCCATAAAAACAGGCGCCTTTTCAGGCGCCCAAAAATCATCCGCGAGACGGATGGTATCTCCTCGGTCTGTGCCGCGTCTGGTACCGCGGTGTTGGGCAAAACGGTGGAAGGCTCATCGAAACACCGTCGTGAACTTACTTGCTGTTTTTTTGGAAGCGAACCGGCTTGCGGAACAGACGGAAGTCATCGAATTTCTGCCCATAAATGAAAGGCAGGTAAGCATCACGGTCTGGCAGTACGTCCAAGCGAGGTACCGTCCAACTTGACTCACCCTCGGTGTAATAAGCCGTACCAACCGATACGACAGGGATCGTATGAAGCGGATCCAGCGCTGTGCCACTCAGTTTAAGCGTGCCTCTGCCTTCACGCTTTACGCGAAGGTTTTCCTGGTTCTTCATGCAATTCAGAATCGGATCGTGCTGTAGACCAAAGCCAGTGGAGTGAGGCACCGCTTTGATTTCGAAATCATAACTCTCACTGCTTGAAGGGCCGAGGTCGTCTCCAAATTCGGCTTCAATCTCTATCAAACGTGCACCGTTGCGCTCGCAGAATCCATAGGCCTCATGGCCATCCATGTAGACTTGGGCAACGCCCGTTTTCTTTGCCTCTCCCCACATCTCACGACCGATCGTGACTGGCATATCTCCGCTAACAATCAACACAAGCATGGTCGTGCCCTCCAGCTCTTTGTATCGGCATTTAAGGGAGATAATGCCGCAATCAAATTCGCCGCATAGCTCGCTCTGCCACCGTGAGATGCTGGCGATTGCAGTAGGTGTCTCAGGCAAATCAAAACAAGGAGGTAGTACCGACCGTAAGAACTCGAAGGTAGTCTCGAACTCAATCGATACGGCTTCAATAGTGCAACGTCCTTCAGAGAGAATTCGTTGAATTTCCTGAAGCTCTTCTTTCGTTTTAACGAAGCTCATGGCAGTCGGTATCCTTAGTATTTTTATAAGGTTTAAAGGTGACAATCTGACGTGGAATTCATGCTTTCAAGCGCTTGATCACCGCTTCGGCTACGCCCAGAGAAGACGCTGGATTCTGGCCAGTGATCAACGATCCAGAGACGACAACGTGACTCTCCCAATCACCTGACTTCGAGTACACCGCTCCAAGTTTTTTCATGTCAGTTTCGACGAGATAAGGAACTACCTTTTCAAGGCCAACAGCGGCTTCCTCACTGTCGCTAAATGCAGTCACCTGGATGCCTTCAACTAGGGGGCGCCCATCGCTCTTGCGAGCATCGAGTAATGCGCAGCCCGCATGGCAGATTGTGGCAACAGGCTTGCCTGACGAAATAAACGACTCAATCAATGCCACAGAATGAGGGTTATCGCGTAAGTCCCACAGAGGGCCATGGCCGCCTGGATAAACAAGCGCGCTGATATCCGATGCCGATATAGATGAAAGCTTGGCGGTGCCGTTTAAGCGCTCTGCCAGAATGAGATCAGACTGGTAGCGTTGGTATAGAGGGTTACCCTTCAGCGCTTCCACCGAAGCTGGATCTACAGGAGCATTTCCTCCCAGGGGCGAGCAGAGGCGTACCGGGAGACCGGCGTCAACAAAGCTGTAATAAGGCATTAGAAACTCTTCAAGCCACAGACCAGTTTCCCTTCCGGTATCACCGAGTGTCGCGTGGGAGGTTAATACAAATAAAATACTCATCGTGTTCACTCCAGACGTTTTAGCCAAATGGCTGGCATTCAGGCAGCGGTTTGCTGTTCCCACAAATCTTGGGCGCTAGACCAGGATTGGTTAACGTCTTTTCCGTCAGCGGTTTTCCAAGTAATCGGGCCAACCATCTGAAGAATGAAAGTGGTGTCCGCGAGCATCTTGGTTTCTTCGTGCTCAGCGCCAGTAGCTTCATACAGAAAACCGTGCTTGATACACAGCGCGCCACCATTTTCTGGCCCGCCACGCAACTCAAGGATGCCGTCGAAAACATAACCTTCTGCTGGCCCATGGTGAATGTGCGGCATCAGGATGGAGCCGTTTGGACAAAAAAACATCACTGTCCAGATGCCAAATTCAGGAGATACATGCAGCAGCTTCCACTTCACGCCGCCGGTATGAAACTGCTCTGGAAAATCCTGCCACTCTACTTCGTCAACCTGCACATAAGCGTCTTGTGGTTTCTGGATCTGGTTCATTTCAGGCCTCACGGATTGTGGGTATCGGAGGACACAAGCTACATCTGGGGTTCGGTTCGTCCTATCCAGAATTGGCAACAAGCGTGGCTTCAGTGGCAAGGAGGAACAAAAAAGTAGAGTTGCCGAAAATGGCTATTTACTTATCGGCTCAGCGCTTAGCTTTTGGGGTGTACGCAACCCGGCGAGCGCTCCTCGCCCATATGAGGAATAAGATGATGACTAAAACAATAACGGTAATCGGCACTGGCTTGATGGGCTCCGGGCTTGCACGCACGTTGCTGGCTGCAGGCCGAAAAGTCACGGTTTGGGATCGTCACCCCGAAGCCACTAAGGCTTTGGTAGAGCAAGGTGCGACGCTCGCCTCTTCCTTCGTTGACGCGGTACACGCAAGCGACCTGACCATCATGATTATTAGCAGCGCCGCCGGCGGTGCATCGCTGATAGAAAGCAATATTGAGGCGCTAGATTTAGCCGGGCGCTTTGTAGCCAATCTCAGCACATCTATGCCAGAAGACGGCCAGCGCTTTCGCACACTCGTAGAGCGTCGCGATGGCATCTTTATTAACGCCGCCATCTCTTCGTACCCCGACCTGATTGGCGGCCCATACACCGCGATTCAGTACGCATGTGATCCAGCTGTATGGGATGAAATTGCAGAAACCGTAAAACCAATGGCACCGCAAGGCACGATTTACACCGGTGAAGACTTGACTGTCCCACCAATCGTTGACGCCGCGATGACTGGCAGCTTTTACGCTGTGGGCCTGGCCGGCTTTCTTGAGGCAGCGGCGTACGCTAAGACCCAGGGCGTAAGTGCCAGCCAGCTCTCAGAGTTTGCTGACAAAATGCTGGATCTGCTGCGCTACAAAGTGCAAAAAAGCATCAAGGAAATCGAGGCCAATGATTTCAGCACAATCCAGGCGACTGTCGACGTATACCTGGACGCGGTCGTTCAATGGCGTGACGCACTCAAGGCAAGCGGTCTGCGGGCCAGCCATATCTCGGCACTCGCGGATGACCTCAAAATTGCTCAGGATGCAGGCCATGGCGATCTTGGCTTCAATTCACAATATCTAGTGGCCGGGGTAAAAGGCTAAGGATTAGCCAATAAAAAAGCCGGCTCTAAACAGCCGGCTTTTTCATTCATAAATTTCAATGATGGCGCCTCTGAGCCCCCAACCTACTAACAGTCTGAGATGGAAGCTCTCCGAAAAACTCCTGATAATACTTTGAGAATCTGCCCAAATGGCTGAAACCAGCATCAAGAGCGGCGCCTTGAATTGTTTCCTGGGGAGAGGACATGAGTAGCTTTCGCGCTGTATTCAATCGTACAGATCTTACATAATTGAGCGGAGTCATCCCCAATACATCTTCGAAACTGTATTGAAGCGTTCTTCGACTAATTCTCAAATGATTACAAAGATCTAGCACCCCAATGTTTTCATCATGAACATGGTGAGCAAAAAACTCGCAACTTTTGTCAACGATATATGTCCTAGTCGAAGGAGGCACAACGAACCCACTCGAACTCTCAAAATCCAAAATTTCCTGCACACAGCCAAATACCCTTTCCAAGCCGGAGCTAAACGGAATTTGACCGATACCTGCCTGTACATCGTTCAAGTGAGACTTGAGATTCAGTTCGAAATCGATTTGAGTGTCAGTGGAGGGTTGGATAAATCGCTCGAAAGGTTTCTCTTCAATGTTAAAGCAACCTTCTGTTCTGAACCTTTCAAAAAAAGCCGCCTTACTGACAGTCAGCATCAACGCTTCGATGGGTGCTTTTGAGACTGCATGAAAAGATCGACCAGACGAAATGTGGAAGGTGCTCGCATTTACGTACCGACCGTTGAGGAGTACATCTTCGTCAGATCGCACATTCACGATAACTATCGAATCAAGTGGAACATGACAAATTTGCTCGACACACTGGCTGTCCATCGTCTCCCGAGTCACCTGCACTTTTCCGGCAATGGAATGACTCGCGATGGCACCATGGAAATGAGCTTTTTTCTCAAGTTGATGATAACGATTATCATCCCACTCATTTAAGCCACCAGCATGCTCAAACGCATCATGCGACTCCATGAAACGAAATTGAGTGCTGCTCTGGGGCGTATGAGTTGCCATCATGAAATCTCGGTTAAACTAAAAGGACTTGAACTGATAAGCAAATCCCATGCCGTTCAACACCACCCTCAATCCCATTCCCCCAACTGTTGTTGAAGCGCTCAAGCACAGGCATTACAGGCCCATTAAAAAAGCGCGAAGCCGGTAACGACTTTGCGCTTCATATTGCCATGTCACCTTTTCGCACAAAACTCGGTCAAGCGACCCAGTATGGTGCGATTTTACTCATTTCAAAATTGTTACCCCGAGAAAAATTACTCAACTGGTTAGCCAAAGTGCCCCGCAGTCGCCCCACCATCGAGCGAGTAAACGATTCCATTCGTGTAGTTGGCCTCGTCTGACGCCAAGTGAAAAATGACTTTGGCCACCTCAACAGGCAGAGCAAATCTGCCCAACGGCACCTCTTTTGCGTAAGACTTCATCTCCGCCTCAGGATCGATGGCCTCCGCAAATAAGCTGTCCATCATCGGTGTCTGCACGAAGCCAGGACACACCGCATTGCTGCGTATACCCAAAGGGCCATAGTCCAGCGCAAGACACCGTACAAGACCCAAAACACCATGTTTGGAGGCACAGTAGGCGGCATACCCAGATGCACCTCGCACCGATGCATCGGATCCAACAGCAACGAACGCTCCGCCTTTTTGTGTCATGAATATTGGCATCGAATACTTCGCCATCAACCAGGTGCCGGTGAGATTTACTCCCAGCGTAAATTCCCACTCCTCCCTCGATAAATCATGAGCCAGTCCTGTGCGAGCGACTCCTGCACAAGGGATCACTGCATGAAGCGGAAGCTTGAGGGATTTGACGAACTCAAAGAGCTCCCCCACCTCATTCTCCCGGGAAACATTCACCACACGAGCATGAAAGTTGCCTGTGCCAATCTTCCGAGCCGTCTCTTCCAAGCCAGATTGCGAGAGGTCGCAACCGATCACACAGAAATTGCTCCTTGCAAAATGGACGGCGGTCGCCTGGCCGATCCCAGAACCCGCTCCAGAAATAACGACGACACGCATTTCATTGCTCATAGATGCACTCCACTTTTTTGAGACTGAGTCCCTAAAGTAGCGCCAGGGCATGCATGGCCATAGCCAATATCGGCAAAGCTCAAGAAGGCTTCTCGATAGGGGCAACCTTGTGATGGATTGCCAAAAACGGATACGAGGTGAGAGTCGCAAAGCGTAGGCTGAATACAGGGCGCAATTGGACAGTTTCACCGACTGCTGAAGGGAAGCAATGACAAGCGTCCGGCAACACTTACTACCGCTGCCATAATAATTTTCTAAAACAGCCAAAGCGGACAGAATCGTAAGAACTCGTCCAGAGAGCAACGACATGAGCAAAGCTGACGTTGAACACGGCACAGGAATGATGAGTACAAGCGAAAGCTTGAACACGGATCTGTTGAAACAACTGGAGGCCATGAACCAGCCCGAGCACACCTCCTCCGAATGCTGGAGTAGCGCGGCTTCGCTAGTTCGAGAGGCGTCTGTATGGATCCTCTTTGGTGCTGTCCTTTGGATTGGTACCTTGCTTGCAGTAGGAGCAAACGCATGAGCACTTCACATAGTGTCGAACAAGAAGCACTTGCGGGTCGGCTGCCAGTTCTGGCAGGTAATCGGGTATATAAAACCTATGGCTCGTTCCTCTGGACATGCTGCGCTTTCAGTGCCGCCACTTGGGCGTTCCTGATAGGTAGCTATCTTCCTTACGTAGGAGATTGGCGACTCGGCGTGATGGGTTACGTGATTGGCCTCATCATCGGCATGGCACTGGTTTCGCTCGCCTCAGGGGTACCTAGCTACAAATATGGTACCGACCCCATTGATACCGCTAAAGCCTCTTTCGGCTACAGAGGGATCATCGTTCCCTTATTTGGCTTGCTTGCAACCTTGATCGGCTGGTCTTACGTAGTTGAAGCATTGACTGCTAGGGGCGCTGCGAACGTCGCCGCCACCGTCACAGGAAGCCAGGTTACCGGCGATTCACATGAACACTTGGTGATTGGCGTTGCCTTGGCTGCTCTGTTGCTTGTTTGGTTTATTGCATGCAAGGGGCCCAAGTTTTTTGAACGTCTCAACGGTTTCATTGGGCCGCTGCACATGCTCATCACCCTGGTGATGTTCGGCATTCTGGTGCATAAGTTTGGGCTCGAAAACCTTTGGCGCAACCAAGTAGCACCGGATCAGATGCTTTCGCATGACCCCGTACAAGGCCTGGCCCTCGCCGTTGAGTTTGGCGTTTCCAACGCTATGACTTGGTGGCCAGTCATGGGTGGCCTTACCCGGCTGGTAAAAAGCAAAAATCATGTCATGGGCCCATCAATCATTGGCGTGGGAATCCTCGGAGCAGCGGTTGTGTCCACCGTCGCGGCGCTTGCAGCCATCAGCGCAGGCACTTACGACCCAACGATTTGGATGATCGCGGTTGGCGGGCAAGTATTCGGCTCAATCGTGATGACGATCGTCCTGACGGCGAACATTGCCACGATGGTTGTGATGATCTACCTGGCAGGGGTTTCAATTCAGCAGGTCAAATTCTTCGCAAGATTAAAATGGGAACTGCTTCTCGCCCTCCTCCTGCTGCCTGGTGTGTACTTTGCCTTTGAGACCGAATGGTTGCTGTCCAAGGTTATGAGTTGGCTGTCGTACAACGGCGTGATGTTTGTGGGCATCTCCGGGATCACCTTGGTTGATTACTTCATCCTGAGACGCGAGCAGCTCGATGCTCCTAGTCTTTTCGCGACTCGCAACAGCAACTATGCCTACTGGGGCGGCGTGAACTGGGCAGCTGTATTGATCAGCATTGTCGCGGTGGTTGGCTATTTGGCTCTTTACGACCCTGTCACAGTCGCAATGAGTGGATGGTTCCGCTACTTGGGCGCCTCCATTCCTGTGATTGCAATTTCTGGATTCTCATACTATTTGGCCGTGAGACTCATCGTGGCTCCAATGGGGAAAGGAAACTATACGAAGGGGACGGCGATCACCAGTCGCCCAACACTCGATCCACAACCAAAGCCGGGAACAGTGAGGGTCGGCCTCTAGCCGCCCAAACGCCCCCCCTCCTATCAGCATCAGCTATAGCTGAGCTCTAAATCAGGTTTCCCTCAGGGCGTCTTCTAGGCGCCCTTTTTTATGCAATGCGCGCAGCTCACTGCGCCCAACAGAGGCGTTGCTCATGCTATCGATGTATTCAATTAAGTTCAGGATGCTGGCACTGACAGGACTATGCTTAGTGACGACACTGTCTAGCGTCGTTGCCCTCAATGTATACCAGGGAAAAGTGTATTCAGATGAAATCCGAACGCAGAGCAGTGTTCTATTAGAAGTCGCAGCTCGCGATCAGCTCATCGGCAACGGGAAAGCCCAGCAAGCTCGCATAGAAAAAAAATTTAGCGATGCCAATCTCCTTGCTCAGCAGGTAGCTCTGCAGATGGGTACGCTTCGAGATCAGTTTGCGGAGGGTCGGATTAGCGCCGAAAACCTGCGGCGAGACATGGTCAAGAGCATTCATCAAGCAATCGCGGCCAACCCTGCTTTCTTGGGGCTATACGTAGCTTTTGAACCCAATCAAGCAGGTGGTGAAGATGAAAGTTTCAAAGGCAAGACAGAGTTCGGCTCAAACGAAATAGGCCGTTTTTCAACCTATTTCTCTCGTTACGGCGGCGCTACCTTTGAATTAGCAGCATTAGACGAAAAAACTATCAACGGCGATCAACCGAATGCTAGCGGCCAACCGATGAATTATTGGTACAGCTGCTCGAAAAATACGCTTAAGCCCTGTATTACTGCCCCTTACTTCGACACACTGAATGGCCAAACTGAAGGTCTCGTATCGCTTGCTGTCCCCTACTTGGAAAAGGGCAAGTATGTCGGTGTGCTCGTAGTCGACTTGAGCTTGAATGATCTTCAGGGGCAAAGCGAAAAGCTCTCCCAAGATATTTACGAAGGACATTCGAGGGTAAGCATCGTGAGTGACTTAGGAGTAATCGCTGCGAACAGTGCCTCGGCGAAATCAGTGGGAAAATTCGCTTCTGAGGTATGGCCCGAAAATGGAGCGCGGCTTCAGGCACGAACACTTGCCTCTGGCATATCAGCCGCTCGCGAACGCGACAATTTTCAGTTGCTACTGCCCTTCTCTCCTATTGGCGAGTCAGCACCTTGGGCAGTGAAAATTGATGTTCCATGGGATACGTTGATGGCACCTGCTGACAAGCTGGCAAACCAGCTAGATACACGGCGCCGTTCAGGCATGTGGGAAAGTATTATGTTCGGTGCGTTGCTCGGAACATTAGGTCTCTTGCTATGCGCGATAGTCATTCACAAATCGCTTCAACCATTGTGTGTGATCACGCTTATGATCAAGGAAATTGCGACCGGCGACGGCGACCTGACCAAGCGAATCAACTACCGCCAGTCTAACGAACTCGGCGAGCTTTCAGGATGGTTCAACCGCTTCCTGGACAAACTGCAGCCTCTTGTCAAAGAGATCCAAGCATCAGCCCAACAAACGCGTGAGTCTGCGACGCAAGCGTCGGCGATAGCACAGGCATCTCGCATTAGGTTGAACTCTCAAGCGAATGAGGTCGATCAGGTCGCTACGGCGTCTACCGAAATGGCTGCGACTGCACAGGAAGTTGCCAGGAGTACCGCATCAGCTGCTGAGGCGGCACAAAATAGTAATCTCGCGGGAACACAAGCTGATCGGATCATCGTCAACGCGAGTCAAACAATTCATAAGCTCTCCAATGGCATGAGCCAGAACATGTCACAGGTCAAAGCGCTCGCCGATAGCAGTACGAAGATCAGTTCCGTACTGGAGGTCATTCGAGGGATCGCCGAACAGACAAACCTACTCGCGTTGAATGCAGCTATTGAAGCAGCTCGAGCGGGGGAAGCCGGGCGAGGATTTGCGGTTGTCGCAGACGAAGTTCGAACGTTAGCTCGGCGAACCCAAGATTCAGTATCAGAGAGCCAGCAAGTTATCGAGGCCCTCCAACTGAACACCACCAATGTGGTTTCATCGATGAGCGACAGCCACTTACTGACATGCACCACGGTTGAAGAGTTTGCAAAGGTGGGGGATGCACTTCAGCAGATGAGCGTCGGGGTCGGAAAGATGAATGACATGACGCTGCAGATCGCGACGGCTACAGAGGAACAAAGCAACGTGGCTGATGAGGTCAGCGCAAACGTCAGCAACATCAGAGACTTCACTCAGAGCTTGGCAGTGAACGGCCAGGAGCTGGAAACTATAAGCATGCACCTCGATCAGTTGGCTAAATCACTCGAAGAAAAGGTCGGCCACTTCAAGGTCTGATCTCCGTACTCCGCGCCCTCGGACGGGGGCGCAATCACCATGTTAAACAGAGCTATCTGCCAACGTGGTCGCCAAAATGCCAGCTCCGATAAAAGGTAGTCTCGACCATCTGTTCGAGAAGTCCTGTCGTTGGACTCCCTGATCCAGGCCGCCGATGTCCCATGCTTCACTTTCTTCATACCTTAGTGTCACGCCGTAACCGCTCCTTCTGTGTTGTTGGTGACCCATTCTTGCTGGGAGCGATTTCAGCAATCGCCTCCATCTGCCTATACCAAAGTCACCAGTGCGCGGTATGACTACCCTGACGATATCGGCCACGAGAGTACGCTGACCCACTATTCAGGCTCTCAAGAAATCTGGCTCCGTCATGAGAGTTTGCTGCGAATGCCAGGCGGAGCTTCACGCTGGATCGGAGAGTTAGTCGGCGCAGCGAACGTGTTGGATGCTGCTATGGCCGGCGCATTTTACAACACCAGTATCGGCGCCTTTCTGGAGGCCGTAGATTTCGCCAAAAAAGCCGGAGTAGGCATCGAGCAGCTTGAAGGATGTCTCGATTATTTCCTGGATCTTCTCAAAACGGAGCTGACTGCGGTCATCAAGCACCACAAGTCTGATGACTATCGAACTGATCAGGCAACCCTTTCAATTTACGTAGCGGCAGTGAAATCGTGGCGCCAGACCATGCCTGATTCAGGACAACGAGCCAGCCTCTTCACGGCCAATCTTCACTGCATGGAGATGGCCGTTGCTGAGGGTCGCGGAGACCTTGGAATCGCCGCCACATACGCCAATCATATTCAACCTGACCGCCAAGAACATTGACGAAAAAGCCCCGGAGATTTCCGGGGCTTTTTGGCTTCGCAAGTAAATCTACAGATGTTGTAAGAACCAGTCCGTCACTGCCTTACTCGAAGCTTCAAAGTATTTGACATAAGGGTCGAAGTGACCACCTTCAAGTAGAACCAGGGCCTTCGGTTGAAGCGCCTGCTCGTATGCTTTGAGCGCCAAATCCGTGACTGTCAACGTATCGCGCTTAGCCACAAGCATCAGCAGCGGAGTCGGACTTATGCGATCAATGACAGACCCCGGCTCATACTCATTGAGCATCTCAACACTCTTGAGAGTTACCTCGTTGCGCCAAGCAGGAGCGATGGTTCGTCCACTGTGGACGAAGAAATCGTAGGAATCCTGCCCTGGAAGAGCACAATCACTCGTTGGGTCTTCATTAACGACTTCGAGCATCATAGGGGCTTTGCCCGCATAGCGATCAGCCCGGTCGACCTCGAATGCATCAATGACTGCAGGCAACAAATCGGGGCGAATGGCGAGGCGCACATCCATCGACCCGCTTATATCAGGCACCTGTGCCGCCACACATTTCACCCGGCGATCAAAAGCTGCTACCTGTAAAACATGTCCACCACTGTAGCTCGACCCCCAAATGCCGATCCGCTGACTGTCGATCTGCTCAAGCGTGCATGCGAACGTAATGGCGTCTCGGTAATCGCGGATCTGAAGGACGGGGTCAACTTCCTGCCGAGGAAGACCATCACTCGATCCGAAATTACGGTTGTCGTAGATCAATACGGCAAAACCATTTTGCGAAAATACTTCACCGTATTTATCCAAGTACTGCTCTTTTACAGCAGTAAACCCGTGGGCCATGACGATGGCCGGATACTGATGCTTTGCCTGTCCTTCAGGAGTGTACAGCCACCCTCGGAGCGTCAAGCCATCGGAGGTTTTAAAGCTGATATCACTGCGCATTATTAATTCTCCTAGCGTCGCCGCAGGTTACTGATTGTTAGAGGATATCTTCGGCGGTGGTGTTCAACGCCGCGTCTGGAGCGACCAAGTAGTTTGGATCGCGCATTTCGATCCATCCGCAGAACGGTGGGTTCGTGCTCCAGCCCAATAGGCGCTGAACACGCTCTGGGAACTCACGGACGTGCTCACGAGGCACCGCGATGTATTGGTTTTCCTCTTGGCGCAAGTAACCCAAAACCAAGGTAGTTGCGATCGCAGTACGTGGTTTGTCCACGGTCGTGTTCTTGCCACCACTGTGGTACGTCGATCCGAGGTAGATCAGGCCGTCACCAACATTCATCTCAGCCGGCACGGATTCCTCGTACGTTGGCGCACGATCGTCATCCCATTTGTGGCTACCTGGAATAACTCGCGTCGCACCATTTGCTTCGGTGTATTCGCTCAACGCATACAACACCTGGATCTGACTGTCTGGGCCAGGGTGACGGCGGTGGTGCGCAATATCATCCCGATGCAGCGGCTGTGCTCCTTCACCAGGCATGATCATGATTGCCTGGGTCAATGACATCTGCAGCGCTGGGATGGCCACGTGCTGAACACCGTCGAGCCAGTATTTGAAAGGCTTGCACAGATGCTTCTCTGCTGCGCCGTAAAACTGTGGCTGAGTGATGAGTTCTTGCATGTGCAGTGACCGGGAGAACAGCCCCGATATGCGCCTTGTTTTACGCCCAACAAAGGAACCATCGCCGTTAGGAGCAACATCCAGCACGTCAGCCAAATCAGCCCATAATCCGTCGATGGTCTCTTGCTTGAGCATGTTTTTAACAATGCACCCACCATCGCACTCCAGGCACTCAAGGATGTCGTCGATGCTCGCGCTGCTAGGCAGAGTGACCAACGCTTTTTTGCTACTCATCTTGCTCTCCGGAAAACTTCAGGTGTTCGTGAAGCTTTTATACAAGGCGAATGAGCATTCCTTTATCCATAATCGGCAAGCCGACGTGGCACCATAGTCGTTTTCTGCCCTCTGCATCCGTTGCCGATACTGGCTAGGTAAGTTCGCGAAGTGCGAATAGCGTCTCCTCAACAATTCCTATCGTTAAGGGGCACCAGAATGAAAAGACTAGAAGGCAAAGTTGCATTGATTTCCGGGGCGTCATCAGGCATTGGTGCCGCCAGCGCTATACGATTTGCAGAAGAAGGCGCCAAAATTGTCATCTGTGACATTGATGAGATGAAGGCCAGTTCAGTTGTGCAAGCAATCCAGGCTACAGGTGGTGAGGTAATATTTGCACGCTTGGATGTTCGGGATGAGAGTCAATGGATTTCAGCGTTTCAGGCAGGAGTATCAAAGTTTGGTTTCGTGAACGTCGTCATGAACAGCGCTGGCATCGCGGTGACCGGCAATGTCGAAACGATGAGCTTTGACGACTGGAACAAGGAGCTTTCAGTCAACCTGAATGGCACCTTCTTCGGCGTAAAACATGCTTTCAAGAACCTTCGGAAAAAAGGGGGGTCAATTATCAATCTGTCCTCCATCGAAGGCATCGTTGGCCATCCGGAATATGCGGCATATTGCGCAGGCAAAGGCGCCATCCGTAACCTCACCAAATCAGCTGCGTTGCATGCTGGCCGAAGTGGTTACAAGATTCGTGTCAACAGCATTCACCCTGGATACATCGTGACGCCAATGGTTGGCAATGACCCAGTTGAACTGGAGCGATTGGCCAAACTGCATCCAATCGGCTTCTTGGGCGAAGCTATCGATATTGCCAACATGGCGCTCTTTTTGGCTTCAGACGAATCCCGCTTTGCGACAGGAGCCGAATTTGTGGTCGATGGCGGATTCCTCGCGCAGTAGCTAGATGCCTCTTTTGCTTTCACCAAGGATGGTGCAAGCAACCAAAGCCCGCTCCTTTCTATCGCGTTGATTCTGGCCATCGCGGCGTGTTTTATCGACAGACACTATCTTCGGGCATACTGATGTGAGGCTTTGCACCTAAGCATACGGATCGTGCCCGTTCACTCGCGCTGACTGGATCAAGCTCATGATCGCCGCCGCCCGTTTCCTGGACGACCTGGGCTTTAAGGAGATTGGGAAAAGCGGTTAGTTGGCGCATGGCAGTCCTGACAATAAGGGCGATGGTGTCCACGTAGTTAAATGGACACCATCGCCCTTATTGCTGGGATCGGGTAGATGATTTCACCGGATACTTCGGCAGGCTCACAGCGCAGAATGGAGCGTGTCGGCATAAATGCGTCGCCAATCCAAGCATATGCCCAATCGTTGCGCCGCTGCCGATGCAAGATTGGGCATGGCCCTTAGCTGATAGTCATCAGACTTGCGTTCCCCCCCGCTGCTGCAGTGTTCACACTGACCGCCCGCTCGATGACCAAGCGCTCAAGGGCTATGCAAACTTCACCTCGGGATAGGCCTTGCACACCTATAATTGCGCCCATGCGTTTGGCCACCTGCTGGCATACAGCTCGTAGCTCGTCTGAATCACCGTGATGCAGAACGCCGTCGAAAACGACCTCATCTTTCTTCCAGTCGGAAACCAGCTTGATTCGAGAAGCTATGTCTTCGGGCAATCGTGCATGCAATGTCTGGCTCACTTCCGTGTCCGGCAAAACGGCGGTGCTACCCACAGCCAAAACCGCTGCAAGCTGCGTCAAGAGATCACCTTCATGTTCTGCAAGGCAGAGAATCGCTTCACGGGGCAGGATCGTGTAGCTGTTGCGCTCACCGGTAGGGCCAGGCAACAAGCGGGAGATACCCGACTGGGACTCGTTTTCAAACTCTGCGCAAAGGCTAACCAGGTGGTACAGGTCGTTGGCTTGCGCCCAATTCTTGAGAGTATGCAGTGGGCGCATCAGATCCAAACGCAGCGGACAATCGATAGCTGTGCTGCTTTCTTCACGCTCCATTGAAGCTCGGACGGAATTGGCCGGACGGGTCGATAGCAAGCGATAAAGATACAGTGGGCCTCCCGCTTTTGGCCCCGTACCGGACAGCCCTTCACCACCAAAAGGCTGCACACCAACGACGGCACCGACGATGTTTCGGTTCACGTAAATGTTGCCCACGTGAGCATGGTCGAGCACCTTGGAAATCGTCTCGTCGATCCGCGTATGGATTCCAAGAGTCAGGCCGTAACCGGACGCGTTGATCTGGCCGACTAATTTGTCCAAGTCTTTGCGTTTGTAACGAACAACGTGAAGCACTGGGCCAAAAATCTCGCGCTGAAGCTCGTCCAGACTCTCCAGCTCTATCAACGTAGGCATGACGAAAGTCCCACGCCGAGTTTCTTGTGCAACGTTCAATGCGACCTGATAAACCGGACGACCTTTTTCGCGCATCGTTTCAATGTGCTGCTCAATACCGGCTTTAGCCTCGGCATCGATCACAGGCCCGATATCTACGCTCAAGCGCTCCGGGTTCCCCATTCGATACTCAGCCATTGCGCCTTTCAGCATCTCGATTACCCGATCAGCGCTATCAGTCTGCAGACACAAGACTCGCAACGCAGAGCAACGTTGACCAGCGCTATCAAATGCAGATGTGACGACGTCTATCACTACCTGCTCGGTGAGGGCAGATGAGTCGACAATCATCGCGTTCTGACCACCTGTTTCAGCGATAAGCGGGATCGGACGTCCTTGGCTATCCATTCGGCCAGCAACATAGCGCTGCAACAGACGCGCAACCTCCGTTGACCCAGTAAACATAACGCCCTTGACGCGATCATCCCCGACCAAGGCGGCCCCCACTGTACCGCCTTGACCTGGCAGCAGTTGAACGACACCTGCCGGAACACCTGCTTCTAGCAAAATGCGAACAGCCTGCGCCGCGACCAGAGGCGTTTGCTCTGCTGGTTTTGCCAGAACGGAATTACCAGCTGCGAGGGCCGCTGCAACCTGCCCTGAGAAAATTGCCAATGGGAAGTTCCAGGGGCTGATGCATACCACCGGCCCTAGCGGACGGTGACCATCATTTCTGAAATCGTTGCGAGCCTGTCCAGCGTAGTACCTTAGGAAATCGACAGCCTCGCGCACTTCTGCAATTGCGTTGGCAAATGTCTTACCCGCTTCGCGCACCAAGATGCCGATCAGTTGCTGAATCTGTCCTTCCATGAGGTCTGCAGCACGCTCCAGAATCGCCGCACGCTCAGCAGGCTGGGTGGATTGCCAAATGGCCCCATTACTTGCTGCACTAGAGATAGCGTTACCGACATCCTCAATGTTTGCCTCCTGGACATAGCCGACCACATCGCGATGATCTGACGGATTCAATATCGCACGAGTCTCGCCCTTGCTTACCTCACATCCCAGAATTGGCAATGCCTGCCATAACTCACTGGAGGAGGCTAACAGGGCGCTAGAGAGTGATGCCAAACGATGTTCGTTAGCCAAATCAATCCCAGCAGAATTAGGTCTTTCGTTGCCATAGATATTCTTCGGCAGCGGTATCCGAGGATGAGGGAGTCCAAACCCACCTTCTTTGACTGCGATCTCTTCGATGCAGGCTACTGGATCAGCAACCAGCTCCTGGATGGAAATGGAGTGATCAGCGATACGGTTGACGAAAGAGGTGTTTGCTCCATTCTCGAGAAGCCGGCGAACCAGGTAGGCGAGCAATGTTTCGTGGGTACCCACCGGTGCATATATCCGACATGGGCGGTTGAGCTTACCGTCAGAAATCTTGCCCACGACTTGGTCATAAAGCGGCTCTCCCATCCCATGTAGGCACTGAAACTCATACTGCCCCGTGTAATAGTTTTGCCCAGCTATCTGATAAATCGCGGCCAAAGTATGAGCGTTATGCGTGGCGAACTGAGGATAAATGGCCTCTGGCACTGATAGCAGTTTTTTGGCGCAAGCAATGTACGAAACGTCGGTATAGACCTTACGTGTATAGACCGGATACCCCTCCAATCCCTCGACCTGAGCGCGCTTGATCTCGCTGTCCCAGTACGCCCCCTTCACCAAACGAATCATCAAGCGGTGGCGGCTTCGACGCGCCAGATCGATGACATATTCGATCACATAAGGACAACGCTTCTGATACGCCTGAATAACGAAACCAATGCCGTGCCATCCAGCAAGTGCGGGTTCAAAGCAAAGGCGCTCCAAGAGATCCAGAGACAGCTCTAGGCGATCTGCTTCCTCAGCATCAATGTTCAGGCCGATATCGTATTCTTTGGCCAGCATCGTGAGAGAAAGAAGACGCGGATAAAGCTCCTCCATGACCCGCTCGAACTGGGCTCGACTGTACCTTGGGTGCAACGCAGAAAGCTTAATGGAAATCCCAGGGCCTTCGTAAATACCACGACCGTGGGAGGCCTTGCCGATGGAGTGAATCGCCTGCTCATAGGACGCCAGGTAGTTCTGAGCATCATGCTCAGTCAATGCAGCTTCACCGAGCATGTCGTACGAATAGCGAAACCCTTTGGATTCAAACTCCGTAGCGTTCGCAAGCGCCAGCGCAATGGTTTCGCCGGTGACAAATTGCTCACCCATCAAGCGCATGGCCATGTCGACACCTTTGCGAATTATAGGCTCCCCTCCTTTGCCGATAACACGACTCAACGACGAGGTCAGACCTGTCTCATTGTGCGTAGACACCAACTTTCCAGTCAGCACGAGCCCCCAGGTCGCAGCGTTTACGAAAACTGAAGGGCTGTTACCGACGTGCTGTTGCCAATTTCCATTGCTGATCTTGTCGCGAATTAGCGCGTCACGAGTACCTTTATCTGGAATCCTCAACAACGCTTCGGCCAGGCACATGAGTGCCACGCCCTCTTGGGAAGAAAGAGAAAACTCCTGCAGAAGTCCTTGCACGAGACCAGCACGACCGCTTGCCCCCTTCTGGTTGCGCAGCTTGCCAGCAATAATTGAAGCAAGCTTATTAGCCGATGCCGCTTGCTCAGCAGGGAGTCGAGCCTGCTCTACCAGCATGGCCACCATTTCTTGCTCAGGACGTCGGTAAGCGGCGGTGATAGCCGAACGAAGTACCGACTGAGGATGAATACTCTCAGCGAAGTCGAGAAAAGGTTGAAAGCTCTCGGCCACGTCAGATTCGGTGACATCACTTTCAAGCCCACCGTCAGTAGCGGCACAATTGAACCCTAGGAGCTCATCTGATCCAGTTCCCTGCTCTGACCGTTCGATAAAATTCAGAATAAGCTGCTTGATAACCCAATGGGGGGTTCGCTCTACCGCTTCAGAGGCCCTTCTCAGACGTTCCCGAGCGTCAGTCGATAACTTCACGCCGACAGTGGTTACAGAACTCATATATGCACCCGTGTGTATTAGTTTCTTGCGATAGAACCAATAAGTGCCAGCGAAAACCTAACCGGAGCTTGAGCTCAACTTAGAGTTGGAATATCGCAAACACCTCTCAATAGAACTGCGAATAGCAGCACTCAGCTCGTGATTGAAAAAAGATGTTTCACTGCCGCCCGCAAGCACCTTCGTTTGTGCAACGAGATGGAGCATCAGTAAATTTTTCTCGATCAAGACCGGCATGATGGTAGGGGCGAAGCCCAAATCCACCTATCCAGAAAGCGAAAGAGATACGACTGCCTAAGGCGCGAGGAAGGGGTCGTTATCGCGCGACAGAGCGGCTGGCTTCGCTAGTCAAGCAAAAGCCTACGCCAACCTATGCACTACACCTCATTTCGATCAAGATAGAGGTAAGCCGTTACTTAGCATGCTGAGCGCGCCATCGCCCCCCTCCCCCGGCGGGCTAAGCAAGCGAGGAGGTCGTATGCGCTGCGCAAACTGCGGATTCGAGAATCCCTCCGAAGCCAGCTTCTGTGAAGCGTGCGGCGTCAGGTTATCTCGCCGCTGTACGCGCTGTGGTCACGAGGCGGGCCTTTCCGCCAAATTCTGCAGTGAATGCGGCGCGCCGCTGACGGATGCTTCTGTAGCTCCATCGCCTCGCTCCTGGCCTGCTTTAGGGCACTCTCCAGCTCCCATTCAATATACGCCCCACCACCTTGCCGAGCGCATCCGCGCCGAACAGGCAGCCATGGAGGCCCGAGGCGAGACCGCCGGTGAGCGTAAGACCGTCACGGCACTGTTTGCCGACATGGCAGGTTCCACGGCGTTGATCCACGACCTCGATCCGGAAGAGGCCCACCGCCTGATTGAACCAGTCGTCGCGCTGATGATGGAAGCCGTCCACCACTACGAAGGCTACGTGGCCAAGACGCTTGGCGATGGCATACTCGCGCTGTTCGGGGCCCCCATCGCCCATGAGGATCATCCGCAGCGGGCGCTGTATGCGGCACTGCGCATGCAGCAGGCAATACGCCGACATGGCGACCGCATTCGTCTGGAGAAAGGTATTCCCCTGCAAATCCGTGTCGGCATCCATACCGGAGAGGTTGTCGTGCGTTCGATCCGCACGGACAATTTGCACACCGATTACGATCCGGTCGGGAACACGATCCACATTGCATCCCGGATGGAGGGAATCGCCGCACCATCGTCGATCTTGGTGAGCGAGTCCACCTACAAACTGGCGGAGGGTTTTTTCGAATTCAAGGCTCTAGGGGCCGCTCAGGTCAAAGGCATTCCCGAGCCCCTCGTTGTATACGAGGTGCAGGGGCTCGGCGCGCTGCGCACACGCTTGCAACTTTCGGCACATCGCGGGCTAGCTAGGTTTGTCGGCCGCCAGGTCGAGCTCGACCACCTGCATCAGGCGCTTGAGCAGTCCAAAGCGGGCCACAGCAAGGTCGTCGCGGTAATAGGCGAAGCCGGAGTCGGGAAGTCACGACTGTTTCATGAGTTCAAGGAGCGCTCGCGGCACGGCTGTTTGGTGCTGGAGACGTTCTCGGTGTCGCACGGCAAGGCCTTTACATATTTCCCGCTCATCGAGCTGCTGAACAACTATTTTCAGATTACCGCCCAGGACGACGAGCGCCGTTGCCGGGAAAAGGTCATGGGCAAGACCCTTACACTCGAACGAAGCTTCGAGGAGCTAGTGCCCTACCTGCTCTATCTGCTGGGTGTCGGCGAAAGCAGTTCAGTGCTCGCAGAAATGGATCCTCAGATCCGGCGCGATCGCACCTTCGATGCGATCACTCAACTGCTGGCGCGCGAGAGCCGCAATCAACCGATCGAACTGCTGTTCGAGGATTTGCAATGGCTGGACTGCGAGACCGAAGCATTCCTCGTGTACTTGATCGACCACTTGGCGAGCACCCCGATCCTGCTCCTCGTGAACTACCGGCCCGAGTATCAACCTGTGTGGACGCGCGCGAGTCATTGCAGCCAACTGCGGCTCGAACCGCTGGGCCCTGCCGAAGCCCAGGCACTACTCGCGACCCTGCTTGGGGACGATCCCACCCTCGCCCCCCTCAAACTGCTCGTCTTGGATAAGACGGAGGGCAACCCTTTCTTCATGGAGGAAGTGGTGCAAACGATGGCTGAGGAGAAATTGCTGCTTGGTGTACCCGGTCAATATCGAATCGAGCAAACTCCGACTACGCTGCATATTCCCACCACTGTGCAGGGCGTACTCGCCGCCCGTATCGACCGCCTCCCCGTTGCGGAGAAGGAGTTGCTGCAGATCCTCGCCGTTATCGGCAAAGAGTTTCCGTTCAGTCTGATCCAGTACATCTATGATGGGCGGGACGCTCGGCTGGACGAAGATTTGTGTGATCTGCTCGCCCGACTGGAGGCTGCGGACTTCATTTTCCAGCGGCCCACATTTCCGGAGTTGGAGTATTCGTTCAAGCACGCGCTGACCCAGGAGGTTGCGGGCCACTCGCTACTCACGGAGCGGCGTAGCGCGTTACACGAGTGCACGGCGCAGGCCATCGAGGCACTGTTCCCCACTCGCATCGCGGATTACTGCAGCGAACTGGCGCACCACTACAGACTGAGCGGCAATGTTCCAAAAGCCGTGGAATACCTGCACCGTACCGGGCAACAGGCCCTCCAGCATTCCGCCCATCTCGATGCAATGCGTCACCTCGGCGCGGCGTTGGAATTGCTCAAGCATTTGCCCGATACGCCCGCGCGTGCTCATCAGGAACTAACGTTGCTACTTGCCTTAGGGCCGGCATTAATGGCCGTGCGAGGCTATGGTTCGCCGGAGGTAGCGGCAAATTACACCCGTGCACTGACGCTATGCGCGCAAGTAGGCGACGACTCGCTTTTCCCTACGTTGCTGGGGCTGTGGACTTACTACGAGTTGCGTGCGGATTATGCAACTGCATGCGAACTGGCTAAACGATTGCTCAGTATCGCGCAAACTGCGCTGGATCGGGACTTGCTCGTGGAAGCCCATGCGGCACTCGGAGAGACATTGTTTTACCAAGGTAATCTGCGCAATGCCCATGACCATCAGGAGCAAGTGCGTGCCCTCTACCTCCCAGACCGTCATCGCACCCATGCCATTACATACGGTATGGATCCGGGGTACGCCCTGACATTGTCGGCCTGGAGTCTTTGGTACTTGGGTTTTCCCGAACAAGCAAGCACGCGCAACCGGGATACTCTTGCTCTGGACAAGAAGAACTCCCACCCAATTAGCTTGGCCTTCACTCTCTCCGCTACGTCGATACTGGGACAGTTTCGCCACGACGTACAACTCGCCGAAGAATGTGCAGATGCCACCATTAATCTTTCACTCGAACGAGGGTTTCCGTTCTATCTGGTGTGGGGGAATATTCTTCAAGGTTGGGCTCGCGCCGAGCAGGGAAACATTGACGAGGGAATTGCTCAGATAACCAAGGGTATCGCCACTTACCAAGCAAACGGAGCAGAATTTGGATGTTCTTATTTTTTAGCTCTGCTGGCCGCGGCTCTCGGACGTGCCGGGCAGCCGCTGGCAGGATTGGATGCCGTGACCGACGCTCTGGCTATGGTGAACAGAACAGGCGAGCACTTTTATGAAGCAGAGCTGTATCGCCTGAAGGGAGCTCTAATTCTCCAATGTCCGCGCGAGGTCATCCTGGACGCTTCCGAAGCGGAAGCAAGCTTTCACAGGGCGATCTCAATCGCTCGACAACAAGGAGCAAAGTCACTTGAGCTACGAGCCACAGTGAGCCTTGCTCAGCTATGGGAAACACGAGACAAGGAGGCGGCCAGGCTAATGCTGACCAACATCTATAGCTTCTTCACCGAAGGCTTCGACAACGTTGATTTACTACAAGCGAAGGCATTGCTAGATGCATGGGCATCAAACGGAGGGTGAACGATCGATAACGCATGGTGCTGAATGAAGCATCGGCGTTTAGTCGAAAAGCGCGTGACGGGACGAAGCACCGCAGCAAATTCCGATTCGGATTAGCTCCTACTAGGAGACCTTGAATGACCACGAAGAACGGAAAGCCTAGGGGCAGTGACAAGCGTAAGCCGGTCGCGCTGGCTTTGCAGGGCGGCGGGATGCACGGTGCGTTTACCTGGGGTGTACTCGATCGGTTGCTTGAGGACGGCAGGCTTGCCATTGAAGGGGTGAGCGCGACCAGTGCGGGCGCGATGAATGCCGTCGTGCTGGCCTACGGTCTGCTGCAAGGTGGCGAGGCCGGCGCGCGCCTGGCGCTGCACGACTTCTGGTACGCCGTGGCGCAGTCTGCCGAACGTCATAATCCGTTGCGCTGGACTCCATGGCTGAAAGGGACACATAGCTTCGGGCTGGACTATTCGCCCATGTATACCTTCGCAGACATGGCGCTTCGTATCTTCTCGCCTTACCAGTTCAATCGTCGCAATTTGAGCCCGCTACGAGATGTGTTGGAAAAACAGGTAGATTTCGCCGCCTTGCGAAGCCAATGCCCATTCCACCTCTATCTTTGCGCGACCAATGTCGAGACGGGAAAGATACGCATCTTCACGGGTGAGGACGTCTGCGCCGAAGCGGTGCTTGCTTCGGCGTGCGTGCCGACACTGTTCCAGGCAATCACGATCGACGGACAGAACTACTGGGATGGCGGCTATATGGGAAATCCGGCCATTTTCCCGTTGATTTACCACTGCAATACACGCGACGTGGTGATAGTCCATATTAATCCGCTCATACGACCAGGCGTGCCCATTACAGCGGCTGACATTCTTAATCGCATCAGTGAAATCAGTTTCAATTCGTCGCTGATGCGAGAGTTACGCACGATCGCTTTTGTCACCGACCTCATCCAGCAAGGCAAGGTCGATCGCAATGAGATGAAGGAGATGCTGATCCACTCCATTAAGTCAGACGAAGCAATGTGTGCGCTCAGCGTGTCCAGTAAGTACAACGCGGACTGGGACTTCCTTTGCGGACTGCGCGACAAAGGACGACGCGAGGCTGAGACGTGGCTCACGGAGAACTACCGGAATATTGGCGAACGGTCGAGTATCGACATCCGTAAGGAGTTCCTTTGAACCCCAATGGAGCAGGAACGGTGGCTAGCGTCTCTGACATCGAACTGGCGCTTCAGTAAGTTTGGTGAGGCAACCGCTGGTTTACCGTCAGATTTTCCTGGTCGCCGCCGATACCCAGTCTAAGAATGCAAACCATCCAGGCACATTTACCTAGCCACCCGATGGCGCTCACAACACTCACCTACCTCGCGCAGGTCATCATGGATCCTGCGATAGCCATAAACACCACCGCTTTCCAGCCAGGAATGCTTGATGAAACCGAGCAGCCGTTGCTCGTCCTTGGTGTGCGCAGATTTTAGTTCGGATAGACACGCGTAGAAGACGCTGAGTTTAAGCTTCAGCGTCAGGCAAAGCCGTCGAATGGAGTAGTCACCCGCAAGCTGCTTAATAAAGGCGTGCTTCAGCCGCACTTCTTAGCAAAGTACACTGCGGCCTTTTTTAGCTGTCTCGCTCCTCCGTCACCCGTTTTAGCTGAGCAGGTAGACGACGAAGCTCAGCACTCTGATCGTCCTCCTGAACCCGCTGCCCCTGGGGCTTGGTGTAGCGCTTAATCCAGGCATAGAGGCTGTACACGGACACGCCCAAATGATAAGTTCCAAACGTATGGCGTAAAGAATGAGGAACAGTTTTAATTCCTATTTTCGCACTCGTCTTTGAAAACAGCTTTTCCAGCCAGTTACTCGTCAACCTATTCCCGTTGCCGCTTAAAAACAATTCATCAGGTACGATCCGAGTGCCAGCTTTAATTTCTATGCGATCGCATATTCGCTCCTTATCTAAATCTACGTACTCCCATAGCTTCAGAAGCAATTGATTCGGTATCAAGATCAACCTTGCCTTTCCTCCCTTAACGACTACTCTAGCCGGAGTTGAATGCCCTCTTGAATTAATTTCTGGAAGGTCGCGCAAAGGAAAATCTGATATTTCAGAAATCCTTATGCCAGTTTGCAGCAAAAGAGAGCCAACTAATTTATTTCTTTTTTTCAAATCACAATCAATACCCCCGGAGATTTCTGCTAGAGCATCTATGAACCTTATCGCGTCCTCCAATATTAAAAATTTTGTATACCCCCTAGGGGGTTTTGAGGGATGCCCCTTGACCTTATATTTGTTTCTTGTGGTTCTATAAGAATTAGATATTTCGGCTGGAGCCAACTCCGAACAATAGCCTTGCTTAAAGCACCATATCAAATATCGATATGCACCAGCCGCTCTAGAATTAACTGCATTCCAACTAAGAGATACTCCAGTTTTCTTTCTGCATGCACATAATGCATCTACGTAACCATCATATAAATCATCCGTCACATTCTCGATATCAAAACCAGAGGCAGCCGACCAGGTCAAAAACTCCTTAATATGTTCAGCAACCGTTTTAATGCTTTTACGTCCAAGCCTACGAGATATAAATCGCATGTACCTGTTCGTTTCAAGAACGGGCTTAGACTCCTTATTAAAAAACTGAGGAGCGCTGTGAATAAGCTGCGCACCGACCCGATCCTGCGCTTTCTCGTGCTATCCCTGGCGTTCTACGGCATGTCGACCTTCGAAGGGCCGATGATGGCGATCAAGACGGTCAACGCCCTCTCCCACTACACCGACTGGACCATCGGCCACGTGCACGCCGGGGCGCTCGGCTGGGTGGCGATGATCACCTTCGGCGCGACCTATCACATGGTGCCGAAAGTATTCGGACGCGATCGGATGCACAGCACGCCGCTGATCAACCTGCACTTCTGGCTGGCGACCATCGGCACCGTGCTGTACATCGCCTCGATGTGGGTCAACGGCATCACCCAGGGCCTGATGTGGCGCGCGATCAACGATGACGGCACGCTGACCTACTCCTTCGTCGAAGCCTTGCAGGCCAGCCATCCGGGATTCGTCGTGCGCTTTGCCGGCGGGGTGTTCTTCCTCAGCGGCATGCTGCTGATGGCCTACAACGTGTGGCGCACGGTGCGGGTAGCGGACGTGGCGATGGCCGAACGCGAGGCGCAGTTGGCCTGATGATTGAAGTCATGTTGAACATGGCGGGGGTGGCATTTTTGTGGTTCGCCATCGAGTATTGCCTGCGCCACCAGACCGCCGAGAGCCTGGACGA
>Ga0182005_1000223_pt1 | contig 37499 bp, 32 predicted proteins | sample Sormic07211103_1_FD_123021 | JGI IMG/M metagenome (GOLD analysis project Ga0182005, IMG submission 123021) | Rhizosphere microbial communities from Sorghum bicolor, Mead, Nebraska, USA - 072115-103_1 MetaG | ecosystem: Host-associated > Plants > Roots > Rhizosphere | place: USA: Nebraska...
GGCTGCAGCGCTTCGCCCAGCACCAGGCTCGCGCTCAGCATGCCGGCCACCGGCACCAGCAGCGAAAACGGGGCGACCGTGGCGGCCGGGTATTTGCGCATCAGGGTCGACCAGATGGCGAAACCGAGGATGGTGGTCGGATAAGACTGGAACAGCACGGCGCCGGCCGAGATCCAGCTGAAGCGAGAGGCGGCATCCTGCCAGGCCGCCGGCCCTTCGATCGCCAGCGAGGCCAGCAGCAGGCCGGGCGCCGCCAGCAGCGAACCCCAGGCCACCAGCGCCAGCGGATTGACCTTGCCGATCTGTTTGGTGACGATATTGGCGGCGGCCCAGCTGAGGCCGCCGCCCACCACCAGCAGGAAGCCGATGACGGTAGCGGCGCCGTCCAGGTGCGCGGCTACCAGGCCCATGCCGGCAAAGGCGATCAGGGCGCCTGCAACCTGCGCCGCGCGCGGCCGTTCTCCGAGGATGAGGACCGCCAGTCCGACCGTGAAGAAAACCTGCAGCTGCATCACCAGCGACGCCAGGCCCGGCGCAAATCCCAGCTTCATCCCGTAGAACAGCAAGGAAAACTGGCCGGCGAACTGCAGGCCGCCGTAGGCGATCAGCAAACGCCAGGGAATCGCCGGCCGCTTGATGAAAAACACCAGGGGCAGCGCCGCAAAGATAAAGCGCAATGCGCAAAACAGGATAGGCGGCAAACCCTGCAGGCCGATCTTGATCGCGACGAAATTGAAGCCCCAGATGGAGACGGTCAGTACTGCCAGCAAAATGTCGGTGGGTTGCATCTCGAATTGCTCCGTAAGGGAAGGATGAAGCAAGTCTATTGTTTCTGTATGATGATTAAAGCGGCTTTTATAAAATCATTGTTTCCCTATAAAAAATATGATCGATTTGCAAAGAATGGTGGCATTCGCCGCCGTGGCGGACCACGGCAGCTTTTCGATTGCGGCGGCACGGCTGGAAGTGTCGAATTCGCACATCAGCAAACAGGTCAGCGCGCTGGAGCGCGAGCTGCGGGTGCGCCTGCTGCAGCGGACCACGCGCAGCCTCAGCCTGACCGAAGCCGGCGAACTGTTTTACCGGCGCTGCAAGACCATCTTGTCGGATGTGGCGGAGGCGGAGCAGGAGGTATTGCGCCGCCAGGATTCGCCGCAGGGAATTTTGCGGGTGACGGCGCCAGCCAATTTCGCCAATGCCTGCCTGCCGGACATCATCTGCGATTTCATGCGGCGGCACCCGGAGATCGAACTGGAGCTGACGCTGTCCGACCTGTTCTTCGACCTGGCCGAGCGCGGCATCGACGTCGCCTTGCGCATCGCCACCACGCCGCCGGAGAATGTGCATGCGCGCCTGCTGCACCAGATCGACTGGAGCGTGGTCGGCAGCGCCGGATATTTCGCCACGCGCCGCCAGCCGCGGACGCTGGCCGAACTGCCGGCCTACGACTGCCTGGCCGACAACGTGATGTCAGCCAAGGATGTGTGGCAGTTCGAGGAACTCGGCGGCAAGCCGGGGCAGCGCCATGAAATCGGCATCGATCCGCGCATCAACTGCAATAACAGCGTCTGGCTGCGCGAGTGCGTGCTGCGCGGGATGGGCATAGGCTTGCTGCCGGACTACATGATCGGCGCTGACCTGGCGCAAAAGAAGCTGGTCAGGCTGCTGCCGCAATATGCGCCGCTGCCGCGCCGCCGGCTGTACGGCATCTACCTGCCGAACCGCTACCTGTCGTCCAAGGTCAGGCTGTTCCTGGAAGCGGTAGAGCAGGGCTTGCAGCGGCCGTCCTGAAACGTCTCACGCCCTGGCCTTCAGCGCCAGCAGCAGGCGCCCGCCGAACTGGTTCAAGGCCAGGCCGGCCAGCACCAGCAGGGCGGCGACGATTTTCCACCATTGCAGCGATTCATCCAGCACGGCGGCGGCGCTCAGCATGCCCACCAGCGGCACCAGCAGCGAAAACGGCGCCACCGTGGCGGCCGGGTATTTGCGCATCAGGATAGTCCAGATGCCGTAGCCGACGATGGTGTTCGGATAGGACTGGTAAAACACCGCCGCCACTGAAACCCAGCCGAAATGGGCAAAGGCGTTGTGCCAGGCGGCCGGGCCTTCGAGCAAGGCCGAGGCCAGCAGCAAGGGCGGCGCCGCCATCAGCGAACCCCAGGCCATCAGCGCCAGCGGATTGATCCTGCCGATTTTCTTGGTGACGATATTGGCGCTGGCCCAGCTCAGGCCGGCGCCGATCACCAGCAGGAAGCCGATCACGGTGGCCTTCGCTTCCAGGTGCGTCGCCACCAGCACGATGCCGGCCAGCGCCACCAGCGCGCCCAGCAACTGCGTCAGCAGCGGTCGTTCGCCCAGCAGCAGCACCGCCAGCCCGATCGTGAAAAACGCCTGCAGCTGGATCACCAGCGACGCCAGTCCGGCGCCTATGCCCAGCTGCATGCCCGAGAACAGCAAGGAAAATTGCAGGGCAAACTGGAACAGGCCGAAGCCGATCAGGTAGCGCCAGGGAATCGGCGGCCGCTTGATGAAAAACACCAGCGGCAGCGCGGCAAACACGAAGCGCAGCGCGGAAAACAGCAGCGGCGGCAAGCCTGCCAGGCCGATCTTGATCACGACGAAATTCATGCCCCAGATCGTGACGGTCAACAGGGCTAACAGGATATGGGTGGGTTGCATGGCGGTTCTGTGTGTGAAGCCGGGCCGCTTGATCGGAACGGATGTTTGCGCATGGCAGGGATGCCGTGGCCGACAATGGTATTTGGATGAGGCTGATACAGCAAGCGTCAGTTTCACCGCGCTCAATATGCGACTAAAGAATTATATTGTAGGACAACAGACAACTTGGAGGGTGGCTCCAGCATGATTGGATTGGGCTGGAAACCGGACCTCGGCATCCTGGTTCGACATAAATGTTAGTATGTTGACTTGGTGCCGCTTTATTTTTTGGATAATGTTTTCAAAAGAATCTTGTCGTTTAATATTTTTACTTATACGATGACAGACATCTATTCCAATAACAAAATGCCTTGCATGGTCCGCTAAAAATATAACAGGTCCGGCAAATCGAATTCGAGGAGACAGTAAGGTGAGAGCACTTCTATCTGCGGGCGCCAAGGGCGGCGATGCAACTGGCAGCAATGTCCGGAGCGAACTGGACATTGCGGTCAGCAAAGTCAAATGGCGGATATTGCCCTTGTTCGTCGTCATGTTTATCGCAAACTACATAGATCGCGTCAATATCGGCTTCGTCCGTTCCCATTTGCAGACAGACATTGGCATAGGTACGGCGGCATTCGGGCTGGGAGCCGGCCTGTTTTTTGTGGCCTTGCGGTATTCGAGGTGCCTTCGAACATCCTGCAGCAGCGTTTCGGGGCCAAGGCGTGGCTGACTCGCATCATGTTTACATGGGGAGTCGTGGCTACCGGAATGGCATTCATTACCGGTGAAACATCGTTCTATGTAATGCGACTGCTGTTGGGCGTTGCGGAAGCCGGCTTCTTTCCAGGCGTGGTGTATTACTTTACCCAGTGGCTGCCGAACAGCGAACGCGGGAAAGCCATGGCGATTTTTCTCAGCGGATCGGCTTTGGCTTCCGTGATTTCGGGTCCTTTGTCCGGTGCACTGCTGCAGATCGAAGGTGGCGGATTCCATGGGTGGCAATGGATGTTCATTATCGAGGGCCTCGCATCGATTGTCCTGTGCCTGGTAGTCTGGTTCAGGCTCGACTCCCATCCGCGTGACGCAAAATGGCTGAGCGATTCCGAGCGCAAGGCCTTGGCGGACATCATCGACGCCGAACAAAAAGAGCGTGAAGCCAGCAGACCAAAACATGTGAGTTCATTTTCATTGCTGAAAGATGGCCGCATCGCACTTTTCTGCTTCATCTATTTTGCGATCCAGCTGACCATCTATGGAGCGACGTTCTGGCTTCCAAGCATCATCAAGAAGATGGGGCATTTCAGCGATTTCCAGATCGGCCTGTTCAACTCCATACCCTGGCTGATCTCTATCGTTGCAATGTACATTTTCGCCTCCCTGGCGGCACGCTTCAAGCATCAACAGATGTGGGTGGCGATAGCGCTGGTTGTCGCGGCCTGCGGGATGTTCATGTCAACCACGAGCGGGCCCGTATTTGCGTTTGTGGCGATCTGCTTCGCAGCGATAGGATTCAAGGCGGCTTCTTCACTTTTTTGGCCTATTCCCCAAGGTTATCTGGACGCCCGGATCGCGGCTGGCGTTATCGCACTGATCAATTCATTGGGGAATCTAGGCGGTTTCGTTGCGCCGGCAACCTTTGGCTACCTGGAGCAAAAGACCGGATCGATCCAGGGCGGGCTGTATGGCCTGGCCGCGGCATCGGTAGTGGCGGCAGCGTTGGTGTTCCTGACAAAAAAACGGCGGCGGTAAAGGTGCCGGTCCGGGCCGGATCTTTGACGATGCCGGCAGGCTGCATGACTGCCGGCCGTGCTGCAAGGAGCCGCTAAGACGGCGCCGATCGAAACGGATTGCGGTCGTTCAATTCATCCATGTAACTATCGATGCCGTCCGCTTCGCGTTCCAGGAAATTCGCCACGGCATCGGCGAAAGCAGGGTGGGCCAGCCAGTGCGCCGACCAGGTCTTTTGCGGCAGGAAACCGCGCGCCATCTTGTGTTCGCCCTGGGCGCCGCCTTCAAAGCAGGCGATCTTTTGCTCGATGCAGAATTCCAGCGGCTGGTAATAGGCGGTTTCAAAATGCAGGCAGGGCACGAATTCAAGCGCGCCCCAATACCGGCCGTACAGGGTCTGGCCGGTATGGATCAGCAGCGACGAGGCAATCGGCCGGCCGTCGCGCTCGGCCACGATCAGCAGGATATTCTGCGGCATGCTGGCCCCTATCCTGAGGAAAAAATCCAGGTTCAGGTAAGGCGTGGAGCGATGTTCGGCATAGGTCTGCGCATAACAGCGGTTGAAGAAGATCCAGTCCGCTTCGGTCGCGTCCGTGCCGCGCACCCGGCGCAGCCGCACGCCGGCGTCGGCTACCTTGCGCCGTTCGGCCAGGATGTTCTTGCGCTTCTTGCGTTCCAGCGTATCGAGAAATGCCGTGAAGTCGCGGTAGCCCGGGTTCAGCCAGTGGAACTGGACCCCGCTGCGCAGCATGAAGCCGGCCTGTTGCAGGGCCGCGGCCTGTTCGGCGGGCGGATACAGGATGTGGGTGGATGAGGTCTGCGTGTCCTTGCGCAAGGACCGCAGCACCTCGACCAGCGCCGCCCGCGCCGGTTCGTCGCGCGCCAGCAGGCGGCCGCCGGTAACCGGCGTGAACGGGATCGCCGACAAAAGTTTCGGGTAATACTCCAGGCCGTTGCGCTGGTAGGCGTCGGCCCAGGCCCAGTCGAACACGTATTCGCCGTAGGAGTGGAATTTGACGTACAGGGGCAGGGCCGCGATCAGCTGCGGCGGGTTGCAGCCTGGGTTACTGCTTTCTTCCCACAAGGTCAGGTATTGCGGCTGCCAGCCGGATTTTTCCGAGGCGCTGCCGCTTTCATGCAAGGCATGCAGGAAGGCGAACGACAGGAAGGGATTGGCGTCGGCCTGCAAGGCCAGCAATCCGTCCCATGCCGCCTGGCCGACTTCGCTCAGGGATGAAACAATGCGCGTGGAGGTCTTGGTTGTTGTCTTGTTAATCAAGGACTTGGCGAGCTGTGAATGTGGGTGGCGAAAGCGATGAGTTTAGCACCGCCGCCGGCGTTCTGCCGCCTTCGTCCAAGGGCAAGGCATTAGCATGCGATAATTGGCCAATCAAGCAGAGCGCAGGAAGAATGATGACAACCAACAAATTTCTGAACCTTTACTCCCATGATTTCGCGCGCGTCGCCGTCGCCATCCCGAAATGCCGGATAGCCGACCCCGCCTTCAACGCCGCCGAGACCATCGCGCTGGCCAGGCAGGCAGAGCAGCAGGGCGCCGTGCTGGCAGCGTTTCCGGAACTGGGTTTGTCCGCCTATACCTGCGACGACCTGTTCCACCAGCGCGCTCTGCTGGATGCCTGCGAAGCGGCTTTGTCCACGGTGGTTGAAGCTTCAGCCACGCTCTCGCTGGCGCTGATCGTCGGCCTGCCTTTGCGCGTCGGCCACCAGCTGTTCAATTGCGCGGTGGTGGTTGCAGGCGGCCGCATCCAGGGCATTGTCCCGAAAAGCTACCTGCCGAACTACGGCGAATTCTACGAAATGCGCCAGTTCAGCCCGGCTGAAAACGCCGCGGCCAGCCAGGTCGAACTGTTCGGCGCCAGCGTTCCGTTCGGCACGGGATTGCTGTTTGAAGTCAGCAACCTGCCGCTGCTGAAATTCCATGTCGAGATTTGCGAAGACGTATGGGTGCCGATTCCGCCATCGTCGTTCGCGGCGCTGGCCGGCGCCAGCGTGCTGGTCAACCTGTCCGCCTCCAACGTAGTGGTCGGCAAGGCGGGCTACCGCCACCAGCTGGTCGCGCAGCAATCCGCGCGCTGCCTGTCGGCTTACCTGTACACCTCGGCGGGCAAGGGCGAATCGTCGACCGACCTGGCCTGGGACGGGCAGGGCCTGATCTACGAAAACGGCGAGCTGCTGGCGGAGTCCGAGCGTTTCCTGGACGACTCGCACACCATCTTCGCCGATGTCGACCTCGAACGCTTGTCGCGCGAACGGATGCGCCAGACTACGTTCGGCCAGTCGGCGCGGCGCCATGCAGGCGAAGTCGCCAGGTTCGAAGTGATCCGCTTCGCGCTGGCCCTGCCGCTCGACAAGGCTTTGCCGCTGGCGCGCACCGTCGAGCGCTTCCCTTACGTTCCAGCCGATCCCAAGCGGCGCGACGAACGCTGCACCGAGGTCTACAACATCCAGGTGCAGGCGCTGGTGCAGCGCCTGTCCGCCAGCAAGATATCCAAGGTGGTGATCGGCGTCTCGGGCGGGCTCGATTCGACCCACGCCTTGCTGGTCTGCGCCAAGGCGATGGACCGCCTGAACCTGCCGCGCGCGAACATCCTGGCCTATACCATGCCGGGTTTCGCCACCAGCGACCGCACCCTGCTGCAGGCCAGGCAGCTGATGCAAGTGGTCGGCGCCAGCGCGGCCGAAATCGACATCCGCCCGAGCTGCCTGCAGATGCTGAAAGACCTGGGCCATCCGTATGCCGACGGCCAGGAGCAGTTCGACATCACCTTCGAGAACGTCCAGGCCGGCGAACGCACCAACCATCTGTTCCGCCTGGCCAACTTCAATAACGCGATCGTCATCGGCACCGGCGACCTGAGCGAGCTGGCGCTGGGCTGGTGCACCTACGGCGTGGGCGACCACATGTCGCACTACAACGTCAACGCCAGCGTGCCGAAGACCCTGATCAGCCACCTGGTGCGCTGGGTGGCCGAGACCGGCGCCATCGGCGGCCAGGGCTCTGATGTGCTGCTCAATGTCCTGGATACAGAAATCAGCCCCGAACTGGTGCCCGGCAAGGCCAGCGGCAAGCCTGAGCAGATCACGGAAAACGTCATCGGCCCGTATGAGTTGCAGGACTTCAACCTGTACTACATCCTGCGCTACGGCTTTGCGCCGTCGAAAGTCGCTTTCCTGGCGCTCTCGGCCTGGCAAGACAAGAGCGCGGGCAACTGGCCTAACGACGCCAAGGTGGTCCGCAACCAGTACGACCTGGCGGCGATCAAGCGCAATCTGGCGATTTTCCTCGACCGCTTTTTCCGCACCAGCCAGTTCAAGCGCTCCTGCGTGCCCAACGCACCTAAAGTGGGCAGCGGCGGCTCCCTGTCGCCGCGCGGCGACTGGCGCGCGCCGAGCGATTCGGAGGCGACGGTCTGGCTGGACGACCTGGACAATATTCCCGGCTGACAGCCGGCCCGCCGCAGGCGATGCGAGATTCCCGGTGCCAGCCACTGTGTTTTAAATACACTTATTGATTTGGGCGTATAGACAAACCGGGTTTTTCATATACTCTTCTAGCTTGCGCTTCAACTGGACGCGTCCCGCCTGGGGTGCGTTCGCTGCAAAGATTTATGTTTTAATGCCTAAAGGAGTTGTCATGAAGCAAATTACCGCCGTTATCAAACCCTTCAAGCTGGACGAGGTGCGTGAAGCCCTCGCCGAAGTTGGCGTCACCGGCCTGACCGTGACTGAAGTAAAAGGCTTCGGCCGCCAGAAAGGCCATACCGAGCTGTACCGCGGCGCCGAATACGTGGTCGATTTCCTGCCCAAGGTGAAAGTCGAACTGGTGATCGACGACGCCCTTACCGAACGCGCAGTGGACGCCATCATCAAGGCCGCGCGCACCGGCAAGATCGGCGACGGCAAGATCTTCGTGCGCAATATCGAGCAGGTAATCCGCATCCGCACTGGTGAAACCGGCCCCGACGCAGTCTGATGCTTCCGGCGTAGCAATCGTTACTGCCTTCCCTCTTCGCTATTCCGGCCGCGGTCGTTCGATGTAATGGATGACTGACCGCGGTTCCAGGTTCATCCCGCCATTCCAGACATTCCCGCCAGATCCAGGTTGCCGCTTGTGAAAGCCGGTAAAACGTTTTTCGCATACTCTCCTGCGTTTTTCTTATTGGACGCGGATTGCGCCCGCAAGCTATCGTTTCCTCTTCCGCAACACGGCGCGATCACGAGTTGCGTTTTAGTGTAGCGCCACAGAAGAGGTGATCCATGTCGTCTACCGCGACCATTGCAATTGAAGAAAGCCAGGTCGACCTGTTACCCCGGGTCCTTCCGGCGCATCGTATCGGCAGCGACCGGGAAGCGTTGGACATCGCGCACGCATTGGCCGCCGAGTTCCGCACCGGAGCCAGCGAGCGCGACCGCGAACGGCGCTTGCCGTGGGCGGAAATCGAAAAATTTTCGGCCAGCGGCCTGGGCGGCATCAGCGTGCCGCGCGCATTCGGCGGCGCCGAGGTTTCCTACCGCACGCTGGCCGAAGTGTTCCGCGTGCTGTGCTCGGCCGATCCGGCATTGGGACAGATCCCGCAAAACCATTTCGGCATCCTCGGCGTGGTCGCGCAAAGCGCCGACGCCGCGCAGAAAGCGCGCATCTACGCCGACGTGCTGGCCGGCCAGCGGATCGGCAACGCCGGGCCGGAACGCGGCACCAAGAACATCCTGGAGATGAAAGCGCGGCTGCTGGAAACGCCCAACGGCTATCGCCTGAGCGGCAAGAAGTTCTATTCCACCGGCGCCTTGTTTGCGCACTGGGTGCCGGTCAAGGCGCTCGATGAGCAAGGGCGCGTGGTGCTGGTATTCGTCAGGCGCGGCACACCCGGCCTGACTATCGTCGACGACTGGTCAGGCTTCGGCCAGCGCACCACTGCCAGCGGCACGGTGCTGCTGGATAACCTGCCGGTGGCGGTTGAAAACGTATTGCCGCTGCATAGGCAAGCCGAGCAGGCCGGCATACAAGGTCCGGTCTCGCAACTGATCCAGGCGGCGATCGACGCCGGCATCGCCGAAGCCGCGGTCGACGACGCCATCCATTTCGTGCGCACCCGTTCCCGTCCCTGGGCCGACAGCGGAGTGGAGCGCGCCAGCGACGATCCCTATGTCATCCGCGATATCGGCGACCTGAAGATCCGCCTGCATGCGGCCAACGCGCTGCTGGCAAAGGCTGCCGGCCTGCTTGACCAGATCGCCGCGGTGACGATCGATGCCGAAGCCTCGGCGCGCGCCTCGATTGCAGTGGCCAAGGCCAAGGTGCTGACGACCGAGATCGCCTTGCATGCCAGCGAAAAGCTGTTCGAGCTGGCCGGTTCCGCCGCCACCCTGGCTGAACACAACCTGGACCGCCACTGGCGCAACGCGCGCACCCACACCTTGCACGATCCGGTGCGCTGGAAACTGCACGCCATCGGCAACTATCTGCTGAACGGCATCGCCCCTGCGCGCCATTCCTGGAACTGAGACCATGACTACATCCATCAAATCCGCCGAAGGCCCGGTGGTGCGCATCCTCGACGATATCCAGGCGCTCGCCGCGGCGCGCGCGCTGGCGGCCTCGTTTGTCAAGGAAGCCAGCCAGCGCGACCGCCAGCGCCAGCTGCCGCTGCATGAACTGGAACAGTTCTCCCGCTCCGGCCTGTGGGGAATTTCGGTGCCGCGCGCCTATGGCGGCGCCGGCGTCTCGTTTGCCACGCTGGCGGAAGTGATCGCCACCGTCGCCGCGGCCGACGGGTCGCTCGGACAGATTCCGCAAAATCATTTTTATGCGGTCGAGATCCTGCGCGTGAACGGCAGTGAAACGCAAAAGCGCTTTTATTTTGACCGGATCCTGGCCGGCGAGCGTTTCGGCAATGCGCTGGCAGAGCTCGGCACCCGCACGTCGCAGGAACGGCGCACTCGCCTGGACAAGGACGGCGACGGTTTCCGCATCAACGGCCGCAAATTCTATGCGACCGGCGCGCTGTATGCGCACCGCATCCCGGTATCGGTGATCGACGGCGACGGCGTGCAGCAGCTGGCGATCGTCAAGCGCGACGCCGCCGGCGTCAACGTGATCGACGACTGGTCCGGTTTCGGCCAGCGCACTACCGGCAGCGGTTCGGTGGTGCTGGACAATGTCCGGGTCGAGGCGGAGGAGGTGCTGCCGTTCCAGAGCGCCTTTGAACGTCCGACGTCGCTCGGGCCGGTGGCGCAACTGCTGCATGCGGCGATCGATGCCGGCATCGCCCGGGCGGCGCTGCACGATGCCGCCATCTTCGTGCGCACCCGTTCGCGGGCCTGGATCGACAGCAAGGTCGAGCGTGCGATAGACGATCCTTTGACCGTGCGCGAGTTTGGCGACCTTGCGGTGCGCCTGGCCGGCGCCGAAGCACTGCTTGAGCTGGCCGGGGAAGCCGTGGACCGGGCCGCGGCGGCGCCGGATGCCGACAGCGTCGCCGCCGCCTCGATTGCGGTCGCCGAAGCGCGGGTCCTGACCACGGAAATATCGCTGGCCGCCGGCAGCAAGCTGTTCGAGCTGGCCGGCACCCAGGCGACCTTGTCCGAACACAACCTCGACCGGCATTGGCGCAATGCGCGCACCCACACGCTGCACGATCCGGTGCGCTGGAAATACCACGCCGTCGGCAACTATTACCTGAACCATAAAAACCCACCGCGCCACGGCGCCATCTAAGCCACAGCATGCCGAAGAAACAAATCCGCCTCAACGCGTTCAACATGAACTGCGTCGGGCATATCAACCATGGCCTGTGGACCCATCCGCGCGACCGTTCCAGCGACTACGCCAGCATCGCATACTGGACCGAGCAGGCCCAGCTGCTGGAGCGCGGCAAGTTCGACGGCCTGTTCCTGGCCGACATCGTCGGCGTCTACGACGTCTACCAAGGCTCGGCCGACCTGACCTTGCGCGAATCGATACAGCTGCCGGTCAACGATCCGCTGCTGCTGGTGTCGGCGATGGCTGCGGTGACCAGGCATCTCGGTTTCGGCGTCACCGTCAACCTGACTTACGAAGCGCCTTACCTGTTCGCGCGCCGCATGTCGACCCTGGACCACCTGACGCGCGGCAGGATCGGCTGGAATATCGTCACCGGCTACCTCGACAGCGCCGCGCGCGCCATGGGCCTGAGCGAACAGCCTGAGCACGATGCGCGCTACGAGCGCGCCGAAGAATTCATGCAGGTGCTATATAAACTGTGGGAGGGCAGCTGGGAGGACGGCGCCGTGCTGCGCGACCGTCAGCGCCGGGTATATGCGGATCCAGCCAAGGTGCACAGGATCGCGCATCGCGGCCGGCATTACCAGGTGGACGGCTATCATTTAAGCGAACCCTCGCCGCAGCGCACGCCGGTGCTGTACCAGGCCGGCGCTTCGGACCGCGGCCAGCAGTTCGCCGCAGCCCATGCGGAATGCGTGTTCATCTCCAGCCAGAAACCGGAGGCGGCGCGCAAGCTGGTCAGCGATTTGCGCGACCAGGCGCAACTGGCCGGCCGTTACCGGCATGACCTGAAAATCTTCATGGGCATTTCCGTGATCGTTGCGCCGACCGCCGCCGAAGCACGGGAAAAATATGCCGAATACTGCCGCTACGCCAACCCGGAAGCCGGCCTGGCGCATTTTGCCAGCGGCACCGGTTTCGATTTTTCTACGTACGGCATAGACGAAGCCATCAAGCCGGCCAGCAGCAATGCGATCCAGTCTTCCGCCAGGGCGGTGACGGCGGCCGAGGCCGGCTGGACTGTGCGCAAGCTGCTGGACCAGCTGGCGCTGGGCGGCCGTTACGTGACCGTCGTCGGTTCGCCGCAGCAGGTTGCAGACCAGCTGGAGGCGTGGGTAAGGGATACCGATATCGACGGCTTCAACCTGACGCGCACGGTAGCGCCGGAGAGTTTTGAAGACTTCGTCAACCTGGTGATTCCTGAGTTGCAGGCGCGCGGTTCTTACAAGCTGGACTATGAGCCGGGGACCCTGCGCGAGAAACTGTTCGAGGCCGGGCAGCCGACCCTGCCCGGCAGGCACCCGGCCGCCGGCTACCGGCAAGCGGCGCGGACATGATTCAGCGCCGGCGGCGGCGCTGGTACATGTCCATCAGCGGCGTCGAGGAAATGCCGTGCATGACGATCGACATCGCCACCACCGTCAACACCATGGAACTGACATGCGGCGCCAGCGCCGGCGAGCGGTAGCCGTCGGGCGCGGTCCACGGATATTGCAGCGCGAACATCAGGTAGTACAGCGAGCCGATGCCCTTGATGCCGAACCATGCCAACAGGCGCCGCTGCAAGGGCGTGACGTTGGCGCCTGCCAGCGCCAGCGCCACCGAAAGCGGCCGGATGATAAAAAACAGCAGTAACGCAAGCAGCGCTCCCGCCGCGGAAAAGCCGATGTGCGACAGCAGGATGCCGGTCAGGGTCACCATCAGGAATTCGGCAAACTGTTCCAGCTGCATGTTAAAGCCGAGCACCGTTTCCGTCATGTAGGCGGAAGCCTTGGCCGGATGGGTCGCCACCTCTTCCTTGTCGCCCGCATGGGGCACATGCGCCACGGCTGGAGCCTGGTTGGGATCGACTCCCTGCAGGCCGCTGTTGGTCGACTCGATGCGCCGCATCGCCAGACCGGCGGCGAACACCGCCAGGAAGCCGATGCCATGGATCGCCTCCGTTGCGCCATAGGACAGCGCAATCAGGCCGATGCCAAGGAATTCTTCCATTCCCAGCGCCAGCCGGAACCGCCGCCGCAAGCCGACCACCAGGCGTCCCAGCAGCCAGCCGGAGAGCCAGCCGCCGACCAGCCCGGCGGCCACGCCCCAGGCGACGTGCAGCATTGCATAGTCATTGGTATAAGCGGCAGCCGAAGGCACGCCCAGCAAAGACAAGCCCAGCATGACGAACGGAAACGCGGTGCCGTCGTTCAGGCCGCCTTCGCCGGTCAGGCTGTAGCGGATGCGGTCGCGGTCGCTGACATGCTTGATCTGGACGTCGGAGGCCAGCACCGGGTCGGTCGGCGCCAGGATGCCGCCGAGCAGGATGGCGGCGCCCAGCGGCAGGCCGAACACGAACATGCCGGCCAGCGCTACCAGCGGAATCGTGACCAGCATGGCCAGCACGCCCAGCCGCAGCGGCAGCCGCCAGATGCGGTCGCGGAACGGCATGCGCAGTTTCAGGCCTACAGTGAACAAGGACAGCAGCAATGCCAGCTTGGCCAGCGTGGCCAGCAATTCGGCGTGCTGGGCCGGCGCGACATTGATCAAGCCGCTCACCGCCGGCCCCAGGATGTAGCCGACAGGCAGGTAGAACATGGCCGGGCTGATCGGCAGGCGATCCAGCAACGACGCCATCAAGCCCATGGACAACAGCAGCGCGCCGACGATCAGGTACCAGATGATTGATTGATCGATGGCAAGGCCTCCTCGCATGAAATAACCGCCGCCGGAGCGCTCAGTATGGGGAGCCGACGCGGCCTGATCTGTACGCTGACTAACAGAGTAGGGACGGAAGCGGATTTCCGGTTGTTCCTGCCAGTTGTCGGCGCCGCAAAAGATGCAATGCAATGTTGAACAGCGCACCGATTTTTGCACCAGGAAGTTTTATAACGATGCTTTATCGGACCTCGCGGCGTGCGGTGATTACCGTTGCGGAAAATCAGTCAGTTGTTTTATTGAAAGGAGTTGTCATGCCGGCAAATGCATGGAGCAAGAAGCGCGAGCGCCAGTACGCGCACATCAAGGAAAGCCTGGTCAAGCACGGCAAGCGCAAGCAGCTTGCAGAAGAGATCGCCGCCCGCGTCGTCAACAAAGAGCGCGCGCAGCACGGCGAAGCGGAGCAGGCAAGCAGCTTGTCGCTCAAGGACATGCCGGCTGGCCGGCGCGGCGGCTTGCGTTCGCATCGCGGCGCGGGCGGGCGCACTTTCGCCCAGCTTTACAACGAGGCAAGGCAGCGCGGCGTGAAAGGGCGCTCCAAGATGAACAAGGCGCAGCTGGAGCAGGCGCTCGGCAGCCGCCGCACTGCTGCGTGAGCAGCATGGGCGGCAAGAACGAAGCCTTGTTCAGCCATTGTGTTTTTTGACCCAGGAAACGTAGTTGTCCATCCAGCCTTGCAGGAAAGGCTTGCTGTCTGCGCCGATATCGCCGGCTGCGTCGAACAAGCCGTCCTTGGCTTGGATGAACGCTTCGGGCTGGCCCAGCGTCGGCACATCCAGGTAGGCGAGGACATTGCGCAAATGCTGTTGCGACAGGGCGGTGCCGACAGCGCCGAGCGATACGCCGATGACGCCGGCCGGCTTGCCGGCCCAGGCGTTTTGGCCATAGGGACGGGATGCATGGTCGATGGCGTTCTTGAGCACGCCGGGGATCGAGCGGTTATATTCAGCCGTGACGAACAGCAAGCCCTGGGCTCCCGTGACCTCGGCTTTCAGGCGCTTGACGGCTTCCGCCTGGTTGGCGTCGTCGTCCTGGTTGTAGAGCGGCAGGTCGCCGATCTGGACTTGCTTGAATACGAATTCGGATGGCGCCAGCCTTGCGATGGCGGTCGCCAGCTTGCGGTTGAACGAATCGCGGCGAAGGCTGCCGACGACGACTGCGATCTGGTATTGGCTCATGAGTGTCTCCAGGAAAGAGGGAATGGCTGCCGTTTACGGGAAGCGCCAGTCTTGCATGGGAAAACGGTAGCGTCAGTGCGGTATCGAACCTAGCTTGGTCTGGCGGCTCCTGTTTGTTGCCTGGCGCACAGACATGGAGAGGGAATGTTCAATATCGTATTGGCATCTTACGACAAAAGGCGTGAGCCCGCGCCTTGCCAGGTCTTTCTTGCAGAAGGGGCGGTTTTCTCTGGATCGAAATGACTGTTTCCTCTGCAAACCCTTCGCGTACGATCATATATGTCGCGCTCGCCGGCAACATGCTGGTCGCCGTCACCAAGTTTGCCGCGGCAGCCTGGACCGGCAGTTCCGCCATGCTGAGCGAAGGCATCCATTCTCTGGTCGACAGCGGCAACGAACTGCTGCTGCTGTACGGCATGCATCGCAGTACCGGCGGCCCTGACCGCGACCATCCGCTGGGCCATGGCCGGGAAATCTATTTCTGGAGTTTTGTCGTCGCGCTGCTGATTTTTACCGTGGGCGCGGGAGCGTCGGTTTACGAAGGTGTTGCGCACGTCTTGCAGCCAAGGCCGATAGAAGATGTCCATGTGAATTATGCGGTGCTTGGCCTGTCGGTTTTGTTCGAAGGCAGCTCGTGGTGGTTCGCCTTGCGCAAGTTTCGGAAAGCCAGGCCCGGCGCCGGCCTTTTCAGGGCGATCCGGCATAGCAAGGATCCGCCTTCCTTCATCGTTCTGCTGGAAGACAGCGCTGCCATTGCCGGCTTGCTGATCGCATTCATCGGCGTGTATCTCTCGGTAACGCTGAAGATGCCGCTGCTGGACGGGATCGCGTCGATCTTCATCGGCTTGGTGCTGGCGGCTACCGCGCTGGTGCTGGCGCGCGAAACCAAGGGTCTGTTGATCGGCGAGAGCGCCCATCAGGCCACGCTGGATTCAATCTTGCATATTGCCGAAGAAATCGACGGCGTGGTGCATGCGAACAACGTCCTTACCGTACACCTGGCGCCGCAACAGATCCTGGTTGCGCTCAGTGTGGAATTTTCGGATGAGCTCCGCTCGCCGGACATAGAGGCATGCGTGATCGAAATGGAAAAGCGCGTGCTGGCTCAGCATCCGGCGGTGGTTGCCTTGTTCATCAAGCCGCAGACCTCGCATCATTTCGAGGAAACCGAGCGGAGCGGATCGCAGCGGATTCCTTAGCTGCGAAATGCTTTTTCAAGTCAGCCTGATTTTTTGATCTGTATTTCGGGAATGCGGGTGCTGTTTTCTGCCGCATGAGCGGGAATGGCCGTTACGAAGTTATCGAGATTGTTCTGCGTGCCGGGCATAAAGCGATGGACGATACACAATCAGCGCCGTTTTTTTGTCGAACGGCGGCTAAACCGCTGTTCGACAACCACGGTTCCCCATTGCGAACCTTCGGCTTCATCAGCCAGCTTGAAGCCTGCCGATTCGTATAGATGGCGCGCCGCGTCCAGGCCCTTGAAGGTCCATAAGTATGTTTCGTTAAAGCGCTGGTCGACAAAATCCATGGCAAGCGAAAGCAGGCGGCGTCCGACGCCGGAGCCGCGCAATGCGTCGTCGACAATGAACCAGCGCAGGTGCGCAATGCCGCTGGCTGTGTCGCCGTCTATCGCAATCGAACCTAGCGTCCTGCCGTTTTCGACATAGAGCCAGAGCGCTTTGCCGTCGGCAGGCAGGGCCTGGGCGAATGCGGCCAGTTCCGTGGCCACCCGTCTTTCGAAGAACACGCCGAAGCCCGATGCCTGCGAATAGAAGCGCGCATGCAGGCTTGCCACGTCGCCTATGCATCCGGGCTGGTAGCCTTGCACGATTTGTTCGTCTATCGACCTGGCTGGCTGCGGCGCCTCGCCGGCGTTATTCAGCGCCAGCGCATCCGCGTAAAGGCCAAGCGAGCGGACCAGTGTTTGCTGGTCGGCAGGCGCCAGTTGCTGCAATGCGCTGGATACCTGGCGGCTGGCAAAGCGGTCGATTTGCTTGCGCAGCTTCTGGCCCGCATCGGTCAGGTGGAGCCTGAAAGAGCGGCCGTCGTCGTCTGCGCTCTCGCGCACGATCAATCCTGACGCTTCAAGTTTTGCTACCTGCCTGCTGGTATTCGACTTGTCCAGGCGCAGCACGCTAGCCAGGTTGCGCGCCTGGATTCCCGGCACCAGGCCGATTTCGATGATGGCGTGCACCGCCGACGGCGCAAGATCGCTCTCCGCCAGGGACGGCCGCATGAAACCCAGCTCGCGCACCAGCTTCCGGGAAAATTCGCGCAGTTCGAGGATCGTGTGTTCCTTCGGCTTCGCAGGGAAATTGAAATAGCTCACGGCGTCCTCGATAAAGTGGCATAAAGTTGCGTTGCGCAACCAATATACTTGCGTTGCGCAACTTTATCAAGGTGGAATATCAGTCATGCCGCGCTTGTCGCGCTTACCTGGGGAAGTACTTCACTATTCCCTCCACGAGCAGCCGCACGTCGCCGAACAATACGCCTATTTCGGTGCTGGCGATGAACAGCACAGTCTGGAAAGCGGCGGGGTATCTGGCCAGCAGCGCCATGCTGCGCGCTTCATATAGTTTCCTTGCGCTGCCGCGTGCTGCCAATGCTGCGCACGCGATTCCCAGTATTGCGCCTGCCACGATGTCGCTCGGATAGTGCAGGCCGAGGTATACCCTGGGCAGGGCGATGAACACCAGCACATAGAGATAGAGCAGGCAGCCGGCGCGTCTTGAAATAAGGAAAATTCCGGTGGCCAGGCTGAAGAACAAGGTGGCGTGGTCGCTCGGAAAAGAGCTCCATATATACAAGGCCTGGCTCTCAGGCACCGGCAAGCCGATGAACTCGTGGTATGCCAGCACCGCGTTGGCAAAAGGGCGCGGCTGATAGGGGCCGATGTTGTTCGCGATCCTGGCGATCAGTACCGCTATCACGCAGCCGATCAATGTGCCGACGATGATGCGCCTGGTGTCCGATTTGGGATCCGCATCCCTGAACCAGAAATACCAGAGCATGCCGATGATGGGCAAACCCTTGAACAGGTTGGAGCCGGAGATGTAATGGACGATCTGGTTGAAAGGGGCCGACATGGCAGTGAATTGGGACAGCCAATGCATCACCGCAAGATCCACAGAGTTGATCCACATTTTTATTTTTCCTTTCGCGAGGTTATGGAAAAAGAGATTTTTTTAATGGACATACGATTTATAGCATTTATCAAGGCGATCTGATTTAATCCGCAGTCGCCGTTTATGTAAAGAAAATTATTTGGTGGATTTGTTGCCTCGCACAATAATTTTTTTTTAAATGAAACCTGTGCCGACGGATGACTGTCAAAGTGTTCGTAGCTGCACAAGTCGCAATTGGAAAATTTCTTTTTACATCCTAAGATGAGTGCGGGAAGATTCACGAAGAATCATGTGGAACCTTGTAAAAGCCTTGTATTTATTGGCTTGCAAAGGGTCAACAAAGATGTTTGTTGAATTGGAAATTTAATGTTGATCTGTATTTTCAAACAGTCAACGGAGTTGTTGTCAACGTGAGAACTGACTTTCGGAAACATGTAACAAATCGTTTCAGGAATGAACTAAGGCTCTCGCATCAAGGTCATTATGTTGTCCTGCAACATGCGTTCGCAGTGCAACTTTTCCAGAAATACAGACCGAATTCTGGCGTTCTCAGACCGTAAGAAACCGACCTTTGGTTTCAACTTTATTCAGATTCCAGTACTGGCTGCAGTCGGCCGATACGCATCTCGTTAAGGGGAATAACATGCTGAAAACATCTCAATCTCTCTGTGAGAACACCAATCGCTTTGGGGCTGCTTCCTGTGCCGTGCATGGACAGGATCGCTTCTTGAAAAACGATGTCCGCATGTCCGGCATTTCCTGTTTTTCTTTCCATCCACTCATATTTCATTCGATAAGCAGCAGCCGTTAGCAGCTCGGATGCGGCAGGCATTGTTGCCTGCCGCACAGTTTTAGCGCACTGAAAGCCAGATCGGAAATCCGCCCGCGACGAGGGCAGGACACGGTCTTTTCGAAAGATTCGATATTTGATCGCTTGCAGGTTCTTCAAGAAAGCGAATCGATCCATAAGCGGCCCATCCTGCCGCGCCACTTGCCCGGTAAAAAACATAAAAATTTCCAGCCGGCTTGGATCGATACATTTGCGACGCAGACGCTGCGTCAGAGAGGCATGAAATGAACAGGCGTTCAAAAACCGAGCCGTACCGGGTGCCGTGGAAGATTGTCATCCTGATCCCGATATGCTCCTGCGCGGCAGCGCAGGCCGTTGCCGCCGACCTGGTGCCGACCGACATCATGCCGCCGGCCGACATCATCCAGCCGCCTGCAGATGCGATTACGCCCTATGTCGGCTACAGCATCGGCCACGACAGCAACCCGCTGAGGCTGCAGAATTCCGCAGCGGCGCAGGCGATGGGAATCGGAAGCGAACTGTCCGATACCACGCAGCGCTACCTGTTCGGGCTGGCGGTCGACAAGACGCTCAGCCGCCAGCACCTGACGGCGAACCTGAGCGCGGCCAAGGTGGATTACAACCGTTTCGGCCAGCTCGACCACTACGACAAGAACCTGGCGGCGAACTGGAACTGGCATGCCGGCGATCATTTCGAAGGAAACATCGGCGCCGATTATTCGCAGGGGCTGACGCCTTTCATCGATTTCCACTTGCTGGAACGAAACATCCGTACCCAGGAAAACGTCTATGCCGACGGCTCCTGGCTGTTCCATCCGAGCTGGCGCGTGCGTGGCGGGCTGACCTACACCAAGCTGAAATACGACCTGGCGTCGCAGCAGCCGCTCGACAATACGCGCAACCAGACCGAAGTGGGACTGGATTACCTGGCCGCCAGCGGCAGCACCTTCGGCGTGCAGCTGCGCCATACGCACGCCGATTTCCCGAATCCCGAACTGGACAACGGCTTGCTGGTGTTTAACGGCTACAACCAGGATGAGGTCAAGGCCAAGATCGACTGGCTGCTCAGCGGCAAGACGCAGCTGCATTTCCTGGGCGGCTGGGTCAGCAGGAAACAGGATGCGGCTGCGGTCAGGGATTTCAGCGGCATCAATTCCCGCCTCTCCGCAGACTGGTCGCCGACCGGGAAAATCGGCGTCACCGTATCCGGCTGGCGCGAGATCGGCGCGGTGGACGACCTGTCCACCGTCTATTCCCTGAACCGGGGCGCCAGCCTGGCTTCCTCCTGGCAGTATTCGGAAAAAATCAAGCTGGTGGCGCAGGTCAAATACCAGAAACGGGATTTCGGTCCCTCGTCCGGCACCGGCACCCTCGGTTCTCTCAATCAGAACGATATATTGCGCGATACAGCGCTGAGCGTGGTCTACAACCCGACGCAACGCTGGCGCGTCCAGCTGTCGGGCATCCGCAGCACGCAAACCGTGAAGAATGGGCCGGGCGGTTTTGTCAGCAACGGCGTGACGCTTAACACGCGCTATGCTTTCTAGAGGCAGAACATGACCGAGAACGACATTCCGCTGGTTTCATTTTTCAAGCGCCTGCTTGATCCGCTCATCATCCTCGGGTCGCTGTACCTGATCGTCCTGACGCAGGATGAAATATTTACCGGCGACTATCTGGTGCTGATGATTATCGCCTTCTTCATTTCTTCCTACGTCTACGAACAGATCGACCTCTACCGCACCCTGCATATCGGCAAGCAGCTGGCCTATGCCGGCGATATTTTCATGGGCTGGGCAATCACCGTCATCATCCTGATCCTGATAGGCCAGGGAACCGGGTTGCGCTACGAATTCTCTGACCGCGTGATCCTGGCCTGGTTTGCGCTTGCACCTTTCGCGCTGCTGGCGAGCCGCCTGACGGCGTATATGCTGGCCTTCCATTTCGGCAAAGAAATGAAGCTGCGGTCGGCGATCATCGTCGGCTCCAACAATCCGATCGACGATGTTCTCAAATGCCTGTCTTCCGGCAGCAATGCCGGCATCGACATGCGCGGCTATTTCGACGACCGCGACCAGGCAGTCCGGCCGGCGGGCATGGATTGCCCGCATCTGGGCGCCATCGCAGATGTCGGACCTTATGTGCGGGCCAACAAGATCCGCACCATCTTCATCTGCCTGCCGATGTCGGCCCAGCCGAGGGTGCTGGCGCTGATGGAGGAATTGCGCGACACCACGGCGTCCGTCTATTTCGTGCCGGACATCTATACCTTCGGCCTGATACAGGCACGGCTCGACCATATCGCAGGGATTCCCGTGATCGGCATTTGCGAGACGCCTTTCATCGGCTTGCGCGGCGTCCTCAAGCGTGGCAGCGACATCGTCCTGGCGCTGCTGATCCAGATCATGCTGCTGCCGGTCATGCTTGCCATCGCGATCGGCGTAAAGCTTTCATCGCCGGGACGGATCATTTTCGCGCAGCGCCGCTATGGCCTGAACGGAGAAGAGATCGTTGTCTATAAATTCCGTTCGATGACGGTCGCCGAAGACGGCGCGGTAGTGGACCAGGCAAAAAAGAACGATGCCCGCGTGACACGATTCGGCGGCTTCCTGCGGCGTACGTCGCTGGATGAATTGCCGCAGTTCTTCAACGTGCTGCAAGGCCGCATGAGCATCGTCGGACCGCGTCCGCATGCAGTGGCCCACAACGAAATGTATCGCAAGCTGATCAAGGGCTACATGCTGCGGCACAAGGTGAAGCCAGGCATCACGGGCTGGGCGCAGGTCAACGGCTACCGCGGAGAAACCGACACGCTGGACAAAATGCGGTCGCGCATCGAGTTCGACCTGGAATACCTGCGCAACTGGTCGCTGGCGCTGGACCTGTGGATCATCGTGCGCACCGTTAAAGAAGTGCTGAAGAAAGATAACGCTTACTGAATGCAGGTAGGCATGGAGGAGATTTTTTTCTGTTTGTCCGAATCGGACAGTCCAAGAAATGCGATGTATTTTTCCAGGAGAAAATCATGCGAGGAATTGTATTGTCGATGAGCCTGCTGCTGGCCGCCTATTGCGGCCCCGGCATGGCGGCGGCGCCGGTGTTCCAGCTGGACGGCCAGCCGGCAGCAGGAAGTGCGTCAGCGGTGTATGGCTACCAACCGGAAACCGAAGCTGCCGCTTCTGCTTCTGCGATTGCAGGGATGGAAACCGTGCGGCCCGTGGCGGCGCAGCCGGACATTTTCGCTGCACGGAGCGGCCGCGCCTGGCCCGCCGCAGGGCTCGTTCCCGTGGCCTTTTCGAACAGCCCCAGGCAGGAGCCGGTCCAGGCCCCGAGGAAAATGGCGTCCGGCAAGAACGCCTCGGACGACCTGCTGTTTTATTTCCTGAAGGACTTCAAGGCAAAGCAGCCGCAGAAACCGGCGCGCTGGGCGATGCTGTTGATCGCGCTCAGCCTCTTGCTGTACCAGATCCGCCGCCGTCCCATGCGCACTTCGATCGGGTTCGGCTCGGCGTCGCGGCTGGGCGGGCAGCATGCCGCCTGATCGCGCGCCGCGGCCATGCCCGAGTGCTGGCCGCAGCGGCGGCTATAGGAATTGTTTTGTCAACAGGAGTCGGAACTTGATGTTCTCTGAACGTATCGGCCGCAGGTCTCTCATCAACAACATGTTCGGCGCGAAAGGAATAGGCATCTTGATGTTGCTTACCGTAATGAATTTAACCGCTTGCGACGACCAGAAAAAGAAAAACGGCCAGGTAGTGGCCAGGATCAACGGCGAAGAGATCACCGCACCGCAGCTTGAGGCTGAGCTGCAGTATGCAGGCAGGCTGCAAGACGACAGCGCCGCGCCGCGGCAAGCCACGCGCGAGCAAGCCATGGAAGCGCTGATCGACCGCCAGCTGCTGCTGGATGAAGCCTTGCGCAACAAGATCGACCGCGATCCGGCATTGATACAGATTATCGAACGCTTCAAGACCCAGGCCATCGTGCAGGCTTATCTCGAATCGAGGAGCGGAGACCAGGAACAGCCCGGCAAGGCCGAAATTGACAGCTATTTCCAGGCCCATCCAGAGATGTTTGCGCATCGCAAGGTGTTTGAAGTCGAACAGCTGATCATCGCCGACCAGGATTTCAGCGCGCCGCTGAAGGCCATGATGGATTCGTCGAGATCGCTGGACCAGGTGGCTGCATGGCTCCGGCAAAACAAGGTTGCGCATGTGCAAAGGCACTACTCCTACAGCAGTGCGGACTTGCCGCCGGAAGTCGGCAGCCGGCTGCAGAGGCTGGGCCGGAACCATCTGTTTGTCATGAAGGACGGGGAGCGCGATTTATTGTGCGCCCTGACCGAACTCAGGGATAGCCCGGTCACGTCGGACGCCGCGGCGCCGCAGATCGAGCGCTACCTGATGAGCAAGAAAATGCAGGAAATAGCCATTTCGGAAATCACTCGCTTGCGCTCGAGCGCCAAGCTTGAATACGTGAAGAAACCCGCTGACAGCATCGACAGCAAAGGCTCGCCGGTCGTGGCGACGCCGCCCGGTGAGCAGCAGCCTGCGGTGCGCAAGAGCATCGAGATGTCTGGCGTGGCGGGGCTCAAATGAACAACCTGGAATTGCTGACCGGAAGGAATAATAAATGAATGAGGTGCCCACCATGATGAGACGATTCTATGTATGTGTACTGCTGCTGCTTTTGCTGGCCTTCGCCAGCAATTCCGCCAGTGCGGCCGATATGCCGATCGGCGCCGGCGACAGCTTGAAGATCTCGGTGTTCGGCAACCCGGACCTGAGTCTTGAAACCAAGGTCGGCGACGGCGGCAACATCACGTTTCCGCTGATAGGCGCGGTCAGCGTCGGCGGCCTGTCGACTGCGGAAGCGGAGAAGAAAATCTCCGACATGCTGACCGGCGGCGGTTTCCTGCGCAAGGCGGAGGTCAATGTCACAGTCACTGAACTGCAGAGCCAGCAGGTGTCGGTGCTCGGCCAGGTGCTGCATCCGGGGCGCTACCCGATCGCCGGCAAGCGCAGCGTGACCGACATGCTGGCGATGGCCGGCGGCGTCGGCCCGGAAGGCGGCGATACCGCCGTGGTGATCCGCACCCGCAACGGCAAGAGCAGCAAGCAGGTAGTCAACCTGCAGGAAATGATCCAGGCCGCGGACATGAAGTCGAACCTCGACCTGGTCAACGGCGACATGATCTATGTCGACCGTGCTCCCAAGTTCTATATCTACGGCGAAGTGCAGCATCCTGGCGGCTACCGGCTGGAACGCAACATGACCATATCCCAGGCCCTGTCGATAGGCGGCGGACTGACGCCGCGCGGCACCGAACGCGGAGTGCGCATCAAGCGCCGCGACAGCCATGGCAATTCCGTGATGATAGACGCCAATCGCGACGAGATATTGCAGACGGACGACGTCGTGTATGTGAAAGAGAGCCTGTTTTGAACCAGGTGCCGCCATTTTCCTGCCGCACTAGAGAGGAGCTTCCATGACTTTCCCACAGCTTCTGAGCATCCTGCGCGCGCGCTACTGGGTGATCCTGCTGACCCTGGTGATCGCGGTGGCGGCTACCGCCGCAATCACTTTCAACCTGCCCAGGATTTATCGCACCTCGACCACGCTGCTGCTCAATTACAAGGGTACGGATCCGGTGTCCGGCCAGGTGCTGCCGGCGCAGCTGGTGTCAGGCTACATCGCTACCCAGGTCGACCTCGTCGGCAGCAGAGGGGTGGCGCTGAAGGCGGTCGACATGCTGGGGCTGGTCGACAACCCGGTCACCCGGCAGCGTTTCCGGCAGGCGACGAACGGCAAGGGCTCGATCCGCGAGTGGCTGGCGGATTCCTTGCAAAAGATGGTGGATGTGGCGCCTTCGCGCGAAAGCAGCATGATAGAAATCACCGCCAAGGGCAGCGATCCGGCATTCACGGCGCAGGCGGCGAACGGCATCGCGGCGGCTTACCAGCAGCTCAACCTGCAGATCAAGGTCGAGCCTTTGCGGCAAGCGGCCAAATACTTCACCCAGCAGACCACGGCCTTGCGCGCCGAACTGGAGCAAGCCCAGGAAAAAATGTCGCGCTACCAGCAGGAACACGGCCTGGTCAGCGCCGACAGCCGCCTGGACGTCGAGACCACGCGCCTCAATGAACTCTCCAGCCAGCTGGTGCTGGCGCAAGGGCAGGGGGCGGAAGCCTCGTCGCGCGGCAGCCAGGCGATGGGCAGCGGCGGCCGCGATTCGCCGGACGTGATTTCAAACGTGCTGGTGCAGAACCTGAAAGCGTCGCTGGCGGCGGCAGAGGGGAAATTCGCCTTGCTGTCGCAGAACCTGGACCGCAACCACCCGCAGTACCAGGCCGCCAAGGCGGAAGTCGACCAGCTGCGCTCTGAACTCAACAATAGCATCAGCGCCACCAATGCCGGCGCTGCCAACAACGCTCGCATCCAGCGCCAGCGCACGGGCGAAATCCGTGCCGCGCTGACGGCGCAGACCGCCAAGGTGCTGCAGCTCAACCGCGCCCGCGACGAACTGTCGGTGCTGGCCAAGGATGTCGAAAGCGCGCAGCACGCATACGATGCCGCCGCCCAGCGCCTGAACCAGACCGAACTGGAAGGCCGGTCGAACCAGTCCGACGTCTCCGTGCTGAGCCCGGCCACGGTGCCGGCCCGTCCGTTCAGCCCGAATATCCCGCTCAACATGGTGCTGTCGCTGCTGTTCGGCAGCATGCTGGGGTTGGCCTTGGCAGTGCTGGCCGAGCTGGCGAACCGGCGCATCAGGACCGGCAATGACCTCATCAGCGTGCTGGATGCGCCGATGCTGGGCACCATCGTGTGGCAGAAACCGGCGCGCAGGCTTGCATTCCCCCATCTGTTTTTATCGCGATGATCGCGCCAACCGGAAAGGTGAAACAACATGAACAAACCGGTCAGTCCTCTTTTCAGCGACACGTTTTATAGTGACTCGGCGCCGCGCAAGGACGGTAACATCGGCCGTATGCTGGTCGAGCAAGGCAAGCTCACGCAGGAGCAGGCGGAACGCGTGCGGCGCCTGCAGCAGGAGCAGGGCTTGCGTTTCGGCGAAGCGGCGCAGCGGCTGGGCCTGGTCAGCGAGCTGGATATCCAGCAGGTGCTGTCGCGGCAGTTTGACTATCCCTACCAGGAAAACCAGGGAAATTACCCGGCGGCGCTGGTTGCCGCCTATCAGCCCTTCAGTGCGGAAGTCGAAATGCTGCGCTCGGTGCGCAGCCAGCTGATGCTGCGCTGGTTTACCGCCTCGCGCAAGACGCTCGCCATCGCCAGCGTGAACGCCGGCGACGGCACCAGCCTGATGGCGGCCAACCTGGCCATCGTATTTTCGCAGCTGGGCTTGCAGACCCTGCTGGTGGACGCCAACCTGCGCAATCCGCGCCAGCAGCGGATATTCAACCTGGCCGCCGGGCGCGGGTTGGCCGATGTGCTGGCCGGGCGCGCCGGCCTGGAACCCCTCGCCGTCGCCGAATCGTTCGCAGACCTGTCGCTGCTGCCGGCCGGTTCGCCGGTGCCTAATCCTCAGGAGCTGATCAACCGCTCCAGCTTCAACGCCTTGAACCAGACTTTACGCAGCCGTTTCGACGTCATCCTGTACGACACGCCTGCCTGCTCCAGCGCGGCTGACGTCCTCACTATCGGGGCCCGCGCCGGCGGCGTGCTGCTGGTGGTGCGCAAAGACCATACGCGGGTGGCAGACCTCACCGCTTTCAGCGACCAGCTGCGCCGCAGCGGCACGGAAGTGGTCGGTTCGGTACTGGTGAGTTTCTGATAAAGGAAATCGATCGCATGCAGAGTTTCGCAAACATCAGGGATTTCATTTTTCCGCGTTCGGCCGGCGTATCCGTCCCGGCGGAACGGATGACGTCCTGGATACTCATGGCCGCGCTGCTGTACCAGGCAGTCCTGTGTGCGGTGCATACCAACGTCCATGCCATATCCACCGCGGGCGTGATGTTTTCGGAATTTGTCATCTACCTGTTATGCATGGTGGTGCTGAGCAAGAATATCAGGCTGGAACTGGTCGCCGTCGCGGCGCTGGCTGCCGCTTACCTGTTCCTGCTGGCGATCATGCGCAACCAGCTGGACCCGAAAGGATTCCGGGACGTGATGATCCCCATCCTGTTCTACGGGATCGGGCGCCAGGTCGGCGACGCCAGGTATGCCGACCGCCTGCTCAAGCTGGCGGTGCTGCTGGTGCTGGCTTTCGGTTTCCTCGAATGGTTTTTCCTCGATATTTATTCGCGCGTCTTCAACATCTTTTCCTATTACGTCAACCAGGGCGGCCTGGCCGCCGGTTCCAACTGGGCAAAAGACAGCGTGCTTGGCCTGAACGGCATCCGGCCCGAAGGGATAGGGCGCACCATCCTGCCGGCGCTGCTTGGCAGCCACCGCATATCGTCGATATTCCTGGAGCCGGTTTCGCTCGGGAATTTTGCGGTGATCATTGCGGCCTGGGGCTTGTCGAAGCGGCGCGAGGAATTCAAGGACACCATTTTCTTCCTGCTGGCCGCCGCCCTCATGATTGTCATGAGCGATTCGCGCTACGGCATGATCACGGTCGCCACACTGGTCGTGCTGCGCTGTTTGCCGCTGGGCAGGAGCGGCAACGCCTGGCCGATCGTGCTGCCGTTGCTGAGCGCGCTGATGCTGCTGCTGATCGGAGCGTTCTTCGACGGCAGGTACAGCGACAGCTTCCTGGGCCGGCTGTACGTCAGCGGCCGTACGCTGCTGGGCCTGAATATCGGCATGCTGCTGGGTCTCGACGGCTACAACACCAATTTCGGCGACATGGGCTACCCATCGCTGCTGACGCGGCTCGGCCTGCCGCTGTGTGTCCTGCTATGGGTGCCGTTATGGATGCTGAAAATGGAAGACGAGCGGGGCAACCGCTTCCGTATCTATATCACGCTGTATATCTCGCTGATCTTGTGCGTCAGCGGCACTTCGCTGTTCGCGCTGAAAACCGCCGGCATCCTGTGGTTCCTGGTCGGGTGCGCCGCCGGCAAGGCGGCCGATCCGGCGCCTGCCGGCGCCGCAGCACGGCCATCGGCTAAAACAAAGGAGCAAAACAATGCCTATTAAAGTCACGCACATCGTGCGCCAGTATTCCCCTTCGATTGGCGGCATGGAAGACGTGGTGCAGAATATCGCCAGGCAGCAGCGGGAGCATCATGGCCAGCTGCCGAAGGTGGTCACGCTCAACCGCCTGTTCAGGAACTCGGCCGAATTCCTCGGCGCCGAAGCCATGGTCAACGGCGTCGCCGTGGTGCGCCTGCCGTTCCGCGGCAGCAGCCGGTATCCGCTCTGTCCAAGCGTGCTGGAGCATGTGGCGGACGCCGATGTCATCCATGTGCACGGCATCGATTTCTTTTTCGATTACCTGGCGCTGACCCGTCCCTTGCACCGGCGGCCGCTGGTGGCGTCGACCCATGGCGGCTTTTTCCACACCAGGTTCGCGTCGGGGCTGAAGAAGGTCTATTTCAATACGGTCACGCGCGCCTCGTCCATGGCCTACGACAAGATCATCGCCACCAGCGACAACGACGGCGACATGTTTGCCGGCATCGTCAAGCCGCCCAAGCTGGCGGTGATTGAAAACGGCGTCAACGTCGAGAAATACAGCGGCCAGTCGGCGCAGGTGCCGACCCGGACCTTGATCTATTTCGGCCGCTGGTCGATCAATAAAGGCTTGCTCGAAACGCTGGCCTTGTTCCAGCAGATTGCGCGGCGCCAGCCGGGGTGGAAGCTGATCATCGCCGGCCGCGAATATGACCACAGCGCCGAGGAACTGCGTGCATGGGCAAGCCAGCAACAGCTGGCGGATGCGGTGCAGATCGTGGCCAATCCTTCCGACCAGGAGCTGGCGGCGCTGATTGCGCAGTCCAGCTACTTCATCTGCCTGTCGCGCCATGAAGGTTTCGGCATCGCCCCGATTGAAGCGATGAGCGCCGGCCTGACGCCGGTCCTGAGCGACATCCCGCCATTCCGCAACCTGCTTGAACAATCGGGGGCAGGGCTGCTGCTGTCGGCGCCGACCGAAGAACAAAACATAGCGAGCCTGCTGATGCTGCATCAAGAGATGCAGACCGATTACGCCCGGCGGCGGGCGCAGATGCAGCAGTTCGTGGAGCGCTACGACTGGCGGCGCATCGCGGAAAAATATATCGATGTATACAAGGAGCTGGTGCGTTGAGGCGGCAGCCCAAGGCATCTGGAGCAATCCATGGATAGAGAAAAGATCGATGCAATCACCGGGTTGCGCGGACTGGCGGCGCTGCTGGTGGTGTACGGCCATGCGCTCGACTGGTTTGCGCTGCCTTGGAAAAACCATCTTTTCGGCGAAGTCGGCGTGACGGTTTTCTTTTCCTTGAGCGGCTTCCTCATGGCCTATCTTTATCTCGGGAAGCGGTTTTCGGCGATCAATGTGGTCGATTATGCGGTTTCCCGCTTTTCCAGGATAGCGCCGGCCTACCTTGTGATTGTCCTGGTTTCCTTTTTCATCTACGTCAATATCGATCCGAATTTTGTCTACGGGATATCAGGGAAGAATATCCTGCGCCACCTTCTTTTCTCGGGCAATGCGTCGGTATTCTGGAGCATCACGCCCGAAGTGGAGTTCTACTTCCTGTTCGTGCTGGCCTGGGCCGCGAGCAGCCGCTACCTGGTCCGCTCCGATGTCGCCGGGCTGCTGTTCCTGGCGCTGGGCAGCATTGTTTTGCTGGCGTACCGGGATAGCTTTCCAGGCACCTTCGTCGGCTCGAAATTGCATTATTTCCTGTTCGGCATGATTGCCGGCGCGATGCGCTCGCATATCCAGGGCCAGGCGCAGGGCCGGCGCTGGCTGGCCGTGCTGCATGCGGCATCGGTGGCCGCGATCGTATCGATTGTGGCGGGATGGCTGGTTCTTCCATTCTCCGGCAACCAAGAGTTCTACAGCAGCATCCTGACCGCTGTTTTCGGCGCTTTCCTGGTATTCAGCCTGTCCTTTCCATCTGCCGTCGGTAACTTTTTTTTCGCAAACAGGGTGATGGTTTTATGCGGTGAATGCAGTTTCTCGATCTACCTGCTGCACATGCCGGTCATTTATCTGGTGCGAAAAATCCATCCGGAGCCGTTTTCACTCTTCATCCTGCTTCCTTTTGCAATCCTTGTCCTCTTGTTTTCGTGGCTTAACTACCAGCTGGTCGAAAAACCCGGCGCCCGTCTGATCAAATCCGCGGGCTCCTTATTCAAGCGGAAATTCCTTGCCGTGTTTCCGATGGCGGCTGGCAACCGGTCAATGCCTTTAGGAGGTGATACCCGATGATCAAATTCCTGTTTTCCTCAGTAATCCTGGCCGGCGCCTTGTTTTGCCAGGCGGCGTCCGCCGGCTGCCTGGACGGCAAGCCGATGGCCGGCGTCAACCTGAGCGGCGCCGAGTTCGCGGCCGAGAAACTGCCTGGCAAGGTGTTTACCGACTATGTGTATCCGGACCTGGACGAAATGCGGCTGTTCCAGTCCATGGGCATGAACACCTTCCGCCTGCCGTTCCTGTGGGAGAGGGTGCAGCCGAAGCTGTTCGGCGAACTGGACCAGGCGGAACTGCAGAGGATCAAGGATAGCGTTGCGGCCGCCGGTTCGATCGGCGCGTGCATGATCCTCGATGTGCACAACTATGGCCAATACCGCGGCAAGCCTATCGGTTCGCCGGAAGTGCCGCGCGCGGCGCTGGTCGATCTCTGGCAGCGCCTGCTGGCCAGCTTCAAGGACCCGGCCAATGTCGCCTTTGGCCTGATGAACGAACCGGCCAAGCTGCCGACCGCGGAATGGGCGGCAACCGCGCAAGAGACGCTGAACGCCTTGCGCAGGAAAGGCTCGCGGCATCTGATCCTGGTTCCCGGCGGCGGCTGGAGCGGGGCGCATTCCTGGTATGCAAAAGACGGCGCCGTCTCGAACGCCGACGCTTTCCGTTTCTTTCACGACCCCGCCGATAACTACATGATCGAAGTCCACCAGTATGCCGACGCCAATTTTTCCGGCACCGGCAACGATTGCGTGGACCCGGCCCGCCTGAGCGCGATCATGGCCAACGTCGCCCTGTGGGCGACCTCGACCAGGCGCCGCCTGTTCCTCGGCGAATTCGGCGTGCCGGCCAACCAGCAATGCCTGGCAGCCTTGACGGCGATGGTGGATGCCATCAAGGGCAACCCGGCCTGGGGCGGCTGGACCTACTGGGCCGCCGGGCAATGGCTGGGGACCTACCCATTCAGCCTGCAGCCCGACAGCAACGGCGAACGGCCGCAAACGGCCATCCTGAAGAAGGGCATATCGCCTTAGGACGAACGGCAGCCCGCTAGGACTGCCCGCTCGCAAACGAGATTGAAAAGGGAAACAAATGAAATTTTCGCTGGTAATGGCTACGGTAGGACGCGTTGACGAAGTTGCCCGTTTCCTGGAATCGCTGGACGCGCAAGACTACCGGAATTTTGAACTGATCGTGGTCGACCAGAACGGCGACGACAGGCTGGTGCCGCTGCTGGACCGGTACCGCCAGAAATTTCCGCTGCGGCATGTGCGTTCGGCTGCGCATGGCGCCTCGCGCGCGCGCAATGCCGGCCTGGCCTTGGTGGATGGCGACGTGATCACCTTTCCCGACGACGATTGCTGGTATCCGGCCGGCTTGCTGGAGAAGGTGGTCGCCGTGCTGGCCAGCCATCGGGAACTGGACGGCATTACCGGGCGTTTCACCGACGGCGACGGCAAGGTCGAGGGACGCTGGCTGGCAAGCAGCGCGCTGCTGAATCGCTATAACGTCTGGCGCGGCGCGATTGAGTTCAGCATTTTCCTGCGCCGGCGCGTGGTCGATGCCGTCGGCGGCTTCGATGAAACGCTGGGAGTAGGGGCCGGCACGGTGTGGGGCGCCGCCGAAGGAACCGATTATCTGCTGCGCAGCCTGCGTCTCGGTTTCAAGCTGAAATTCCTGGCCGACATGACCTTGCATCACCCGGTAAAGACAGCGCATTTCGACGCCGGCGCCTGCCTTCGGCAAAAGAAATACGAAACCGGGATCGGCCGCGTGATGCGCATCAACGATTACCCGTTCTGGTATTTCCCCGTTACCTGCCTGCGGACCTGCGGCGGCATCGCGCTGGCGCTGGCCAGGGGCGATTTCCTCAAGGCGCGCTTTAAATACGTGAGCGTGCTGGCGCGCGTGCGCGGCTGGCGCGGCTAGCAAGCGGAGCATAACCCCATGCCTGGCCTGAGATTAGGAGTGTCATGAGTCAAAAAAACGTAGGCGGCGGCCTGGCGTCCGGATCGATCTGGTCGATCGTGGACAACCTGGCGCAACAAGCCATTTCATTCGTGATCTTTGCGGTGCTGGCGCGTTTCCTGGCGCCGGATGCATTCGGCTTGCTGACGGTCGCCCATCTTTTCATCCTGTTTACCCGGCTGGTGGTGTTCGACGCGATTGCGATGCCGGTGATACGCGCCGGCTTGCCGGACGACAGGTTTTACTCCTGGGTGTTCACTTGCTGCACGCTGGCCGGCTTGCTGCTTGCCGCCCTGATGTTTTTTTCGGCAGGCCTGGTGTCGTCGCTGTACCGGGCGCCGGAACTGAAGGCGGTATTGCAGGGCATGAGCCTGTCGGTGCTGTTCTTCGGCCTGATGCGCGCCTACGAGGCCAGGCTGGTGCGCAACATGATGTTCCGCCAGCTCGCGGTCCGCTCGATCGGTTCGGTGATGACCGGCGGCGTGGTCGGCATTGCACTGGCCGCCGGCGGCTGGGGTGCGATGTCGCTGGTGGTGCAGCAGGTCGCGGCCTCCGGGCTGGCGCTGGCGCTGGTGGTGGCGCAAAGCCGCTGGCTGCCGCGCATCGTGTTTGACCGCGCGCTGAACAGGAAATACTGGCACGACATCCGCCAGGTCGGACTGACCGGCATTCTGAACTTTGCCAATACCAATGGCGATTCGCTGCTGGTGAGCATGTTCCTGGGGCCGTACGCCACCGGCTTGTACAACCTGGCGAAACGGGTGACCTCGGCGGTGTACCTGGTGATTGCCAGCTCCATGCAGAAAGTGGCGTTGCCGGTGTTTTCCGACGCCGGCACGGACCTGGCGGCGATGGGACGCGGTTACCTGAAGATCCTCGGCATCACGCTGTTTTGCGTCGCTCCCTTGCTGTGTTTCCAGGCCGTGCTGGCCGAGCCGCTGGTGGCGGCGGTGTTCGGCGCCAAGTGGCTGCCTGCCGCGCCCGTAGTCAGCGTGCTGGCGCTGCTGTACCTGCTGTCGTCGATCGTGCATCTGAACGACTACCTGTTTTTCGCCGTAGGCAAGAACCGCCTGCCGGTGCGGCTCGGCATCGCCCAATTGGTGCTGGCGACTGCGCTGGCGGTGAGCTGCTACCGCTTCGGCCTGCTCGGCATGAGCCTGTCGTTTTGCGGCGCCTACCTGCTGGTTTTTCCCTTGTCTCAAATCTTGCTCAACCGCGAGCTCGGCCTCAATGCGCGCCAGGTGTGGTACGCGCTGGCGCCGCCGCTGGTGGGCAGCACTTTCCTGGTCCTTGGACTGGCGGCATACGCCTGGCTGGTGCCGCCGGGAATCAGCAATGTGACCTTGGTTGCGGGCGGTGTCCTTATCGCCTGCTTGTTGTATCCATTCATGGTGGTTGTCACCGGCTGGCAGATCAGGTCGGTCAACGCGTCGTGGCATGGATTATTGCTGTCGGCTATGCGGCTGGGCCGCGCACGATAGACGGCAGCGCGATGGATTCAGGCGTCTTGCCGGGTTTTCTTTCCCCGGAGACGCCGTTTAGGAGAGTTTTTTCATGAAGACAAAGAAGACAATCCCGATCGCCGGTTTTCCGGTGGTCAAGACCACGACCAACGTGCTGGCCAGGTACTTGCAGCACGCGATGTGGGTCAATAAAAAGATAACGCTGTTTTTTGCCAATACGAATTTCATCGTGCGTTGCAACCACCTGCTGGAAAAAATGCGGAACGCATCGGTGACGATTGTCAACGACGGCGTCGGCATGGATATCGCGGCTTTCCTGTTTGGCCGCGAAGCGTTCAAGGAGAACCTGAACGGTACCGATTTCATTCCTCGCCTCCTGTGCGGCACGGGCGGGTCCAAGCGCGTGTTCATGCTGGGAGGCAGGCCGGAAATCCTGGACAAGGCAGTCGCCCATGTAAACGACACCTTGAAGCAGAACGTGGTCGGCAGCTGCGACGGCTACCGCGGCATGCAAGAGCAGCGCGCCGGCCTGGTGGCGTTGATCAACCGTTCGCAGGCGGAAGTGGTGCTGGTGGCGCTTGGCAATCCGATGCAGGAAGAATGGATCCTGGTCAACCGCCAGGCGCTGGATGCCAAAGTCGTGGTCGGCGTCGGCGCCCTGTTCGATTTCTGGGGAGGTTACAAGCCGCGCGCGCCGCAGCTGGTGCAAAGGCTGCGGCTGGAATGGCTGTACCGCCTGTGCCTGGAACCGCGGCGGCTGTTGCGCCGCTATACCTTAGACATCCTGATGTTCCTGCTGCTGTGCCGGAAATATGGCAGCAGCAGTCAGAAAAATTGACCAAAAAACCTGAAGCTAATCCTGATTCAACCTATGAGGTGAAAAATGAAAGCAATGATTCTAGCAGCCGGCAAAGGCACCCGCGTGCGTCCGCTGACCTACGACCTGCCAAAACCCATGATACCGATCCTTGGCAAACCTGTGATGGCTTACCTGGTTGAATATCTTGCCAGCTACGGCGTGCGCGAGATCATGGTCAACGTCAGCCACCTGCATCACAAGATCGAAGAATTCTTCGGCGACGGCAGCCAGTACGGCGTGCAGATAGGCTATTCGTTCGAGGGTTATGTCAATGACTTCGGCGAGGTGACGGCGGAACCGCTGGGTTCGGCCGGCGGCATCAAGAAGATCCAGCAGTTCGGCGAGTTTTTTGACGATACCGTGATCGTGATCTGCGGCGATGCCTTGATCGACCTCGATCTCAGTTCGGCGCTGTTCGAGCACAAGCAAAAAGGCGCCTTGGCCAGCGTCATCACCAAAGAGGTGCCCTGGGACAAGGTCGACAATTACGGCGTAGTGGTGATGGACCAGGAGGGCCGGGTCCAGTCATTCCAGGAAAAGCCGAAGCAGGATGAAGCCTTGTCCAATTTCGCCAGCACCGGCATCTATATTTTCGAGCCGGAAGTGATCGACCTGATTCCTGCCGATACGGTATTCGATATCGGCTCCGAGCTGTTTCCGCTGATGGCGAAAAAAGGTTTGCCGTTTTATGCGCAGCAGCGGTTTTTCAACTGGACAGACATCGGCAGCGTGACCGATTTCTGGAGCGTCCTGCAGAATGTGATGCAAGGCCAGGTGGCGCAGCTGGAAATGCCGGGCAGGCAAATCGCCGAGGGCGTCTGGGCCGGCCTCAACACCAGCATAGACTGGGAGGGAACCACCATCGAAGGTCCGGTATACATCGGCTCGGGCTGCCGCATCGATGCCGGCTGCAAGATCGTCGGCCCTACCTGGATAGGGCACGGCAGCCATATCTGTTCCGACACGCAAGTGGTGCGCAGCGTGCTGTTCGAGTACACGCGGATCCTGGGCGGCGCCCGCCTGGATGAGGCGATCGTATTCAAGCAATACAGCGTAAACCGCGCCGGCGACATGCGCCGCCTGCCCGAGGCAGGTGTGCCCGATTGGGGCGATGCACGCGACCGCCTGCCGGAACCCGCCATCGAAGTGAGCTGAGCATGAATATATATCCAGTGATCCTGGCCGGAGGTTCCGGTACCCGCCTGTGGCCGCTCTCGCGCGAAGCCATGCCCAAGCAGCTGCTGCCGCTGCGTTCGCAGCATTCGATGCTGCAGGAAACGCTGCTGCGGCTGGCTGACTGGCCGGAACTGATGCCGCCGCTGCTCACCTGCGGCAATGAACATCGTTTCATGGTGGCGGAACAGCTGCGCGGCATCAGCATTGCCCCCTTGGCTATCCTGCTGGAGCCGGAAAGCAAGAATACCGCGCCGACGGTCGCGGTGGCGGCCCATTTCCTGCTGCAGCATGACAAGGACGCCATCATGCTGGTGCTGCCGGCCGACCATGTGATCGGCGATGCGCAAGCGTTCCACGCGGCGGTCCGCTGTGCGGCGCAGGCAGTCGAAAAAGGAGCGCTGGCGACCTTCGGCATCGTGCCGGGCGCGGCCGAAACCGGTTATGGCTATATCCGCCGCGCCAAGACCGCGTTCAACGGCATCGACGGTTGTTATGCAGTCGAGAAATTCGTCGAGAAGCCGGACAAGGCGACTGCGGAAAAATTTCTGGCCGATGCTGCCTACAGCTGGAACAGCGGCATGTTCCTGTTCCAGCCGGCGCGCTACCTGGAGGAGCTGCGCGAGTACCGGCCGGCGATCGCCGCGAGCTGCAAGCAGGCTTTCGAGGCTTCCTACCATGACCTCGATTTTTGCCGGCTGGATGAAGCCGCCTTCGCCGGCTGCCCGGCGGAATCCATCGATTACGCGGTCATGGAACAGACCCGGCACGCGGTGGTGGTGCCGGCTGCCATCGGCTGGAGCGATATCGGTTCCTGGTCCGCTTTATGGGAGGTTCTGGAGGGCGACGCCGATGGCAATGTGCTGCGCGGCGACGTGTACACGGACGGTGTCAGCGATTCGCTGATCCGTGCCGAGAGCCGCTTCGTGGCGGTGATCGGCATGCAGGACACGGTGGTGGTGGAAACCAAGGATGCGGTGCTGGTGGTGCACAAGGACCAGGTGCAAGGCGTCAAGAAAATCGTCGAGGCGCTCAAGAAAGACAGCCGCACGGAACACATGAACCACATCCGTGTCTACCGGCCGTGGGGCTGTTATGAAGGCATAGACGGCGGCGACCGTTTCCAGGTGAAACGGATTACCGTCAATCCCGGCGGCAAACTGTCGCTGCAGATGCATCACCACCGGGCCGAACACTGGGTGGTGGTCAGCGGTACGGCGCGCATCGTCTGCGGCGAGGAAGAGAAATTCCTTACCGAGAACGAATCCACCTATATTCCCATCGGCGTCCGCCACCGGCTGGAAAATCCCGGGAAGCTGCCGCTGCACCTGATCGAGGTGCAGTCGGGCAGCTACCTGGGGGAAGACGACATCGTGCGTTTTGAAGACATTTATAAACGCTGTTAAGGCAACCAACCAGGAACAACATCATGCTCCCGATCCAACCTTCCATATTCAAGGCTTACGACATCCGCGGCATCGTCGGTAAAACCCTGGACGCCGGCATCGCGCGCCAGATCGGCCAAGCCTTCGGCATCGCCGCCCGCGCCAAGGGCGAAAAAACCGTCATTATCGGCCGCGACGGCCGTTTGTCGGGGCCGGAACTCGCTGCCGCCCTGGCTGCCGGCCTGCGCGACGCCGGCGCCGATGTCGTGGACCTCGGCGTTGTCGTGACGCCGATGGTGTATTTCGCCACCCATGTGCTGGGCGCCCAGTCCGGCATCATGGTCACCGGCAGCCAC
>Ga0182005_1000224_pt1 | contig 37425 bp, 46 predicted proteins | sample Sormic07211103_1_FD_123021 | JGI IMG/M metagenome (GOLD analysis project Ga0182005, IMG submission 123021) | Rhizosphere microbial communities from Sorghum bicolor, Mead, Nebraska, USA - 072115-103_1 MetaG | ecosystem: Host-associated > Plants > Roots > Rhizosphere | place: USA: Nebraska...
CTCTGTCAGTAAACGGACCTGTAGGGCTTGTACTTACGGCAACCCCTATCTGTTTTGCAGCCGTGAAGTACATGTAAAAGTTACCATTCCGTGCTACCACACAGGGAGCCCAGCCTCCTGTATGTGCCCAGGTTACGTTGTTCAGATCCAGTACCACACCTTCATCATTCCAGCTGAGCAAATCGGCTGATGAGTAGGCGTGAAACTGACTGTTGTTCGAACCGGTAGCAGTAGTGTAGATGTAATACCTGCCATTGGCATACAAAATATCCGGATCAGCCGTAGGAACCGGTAAAATAGGATTACCGCTCATTAAGTCAATAGCTGCGGAAACGACTAAACCCGCACTTGTAGTAGAAGCAGCAAGAGCTGTCGGACGATTGAGTTTGTTGTCGTCCTTACATGCGGCAAAACAAACGCTGAGTACAATTGCATAAAATAGCAATCTGGTGGAATTTCCCATGGGTTTTCAATTTAGGTTTCATGAAAATACGGGTGCCAGGATCCAGACGCTATAAAAGAGCAGCAATAAAAGTATGTTGGCTAACTATAAATTTAACTAAAATCTTTAATTAATCAGCTGTTATTTGAACTGATTGGGCGGATGCCTGTTTCTTTCTTAAATAGCCTTGAAAAATAAGGCACATTCTCAAAAACCGGTTCATACGCAATCTCTAAAATAACATCCCCTAATGCCTCGCCCTCACCCTGCTTAGCGTCTCCCTGGTCAACCCCAGAAACGAAGCAATCATATGCAACGGCACCCTATTCGCAATATCCGGATACGCCGTAATAAAATTTTCATATCGCTTCTCCGCCGTATCACTAATATTACTCAATATCCGATTCTGACTCGCATCAAAACTCCTCGTATCCAAACGCTCCTTAAAAACCTGGAATTTTGGAATCGCCCGTACCAACTCATCCAACTCACTCTTCCTGATCATCACCACCTCACTATCCTCCAGTGCATCAATATTTCCCTTTCCCGGATTCCCCGAATTATAACTCTCATAATCACCTATCCACCAATTTTCGGCCGCAAACTTCAATATATGCTCCACTCCATTATCCCCCACACGATACAAGCGCAGGATCCCCTTCGCTACAAAAGTATTATAGTGGCAAATATCACCTTCCTGCAACAGGTATTGCTTTTTACGAAGCCGCCTCACAACCGCGCTGGCACGGAACTGTTCTATCTCATCATCAGTAAGGAGCGCGTTCTTTCTTAAATAGGTTGCGAAAATGTCAAACATTCCACAAAATAAACCTTATTTCAATACTGTCATATTCAATACTCCACCATCCACAATGATCTCTGTTCCCATTACAAACGAAGAAGCATCCGAAGCCAGATACACCGCCGCATTCCCAATATCCGAGGGTTGCCCGATCCTACCCACTGGAATTATATCCGTCCACAACCCTTTTACCGCCGCCACCTGCTCCGATGGCAGGAATTTATCAAAAGCAGGTGTATCGATCGTACCAGGAGAAACGACATTCACCCTTATCTTCCTACCCAGTAAATCAAGAGAAAATCCACGTGCAAATGCAATCACTGCTGCCTTAGCTGCTGCATAAGTAGACTGCCCTGGAAATGCCCTGTGCCCGGCAATAGAACCGATCAGCACAATACTCGCACCATCTTTCAGGTAGGGGAGGGCCTTCTGCACTGTAAAGTATACACTTTTTAGATTGAGGTTCATATAACGGTCAAAATCCGCTTCTTCACTATTCGCAACTGTTCCCATCGCCACCCCTTCAATTGCTCCCCCAGCGTTCACAACAATGTTGTCGATTGCCCCGAACCGCTCTGATGTCTCTCTGAATATCCGGGAGAGATCTTCCAGATGAGTGACATCCGCATTGATCCCAATAAATTGTGCACCCAACTCCGCCACACAATAATCTAATGTGGCCTGTTTCCTTCCTACGATCGCTCCCACAGCTCCCTCATCCTTAAATGCCGTAGCTATGCCAAATCCAATACCACTATTACCACCCGTAATGACTGTTACCTTGTTCTTTAATTGCATGATCTGTTTTTTATCATGACAAAGATCAGTTTAACACCCCTTTCCTGCCGAGGACATTTATCAAAAAATAAGCGTGATAAATGTCACGCACCCGGGAATAACCGAAGTACGATCCCTATGGTTAATTATACTTACCTTTATTACCAACCATATGAAATATTTACTGCCAGCCATTTTCGCATCCTGTTTCGCCTGTGGAGGTGTACAGGAAAAGAAAGCTCCTTCCACAACCACCTGCTCTGCAGAACAGGCCATTTCTGCTATTCGCAAAATTCCTGAAATCATCAGGCGGGAACATTATCTTGACTCATTAACCCATCATCAAAAGGGCGTGTCATTTCTAACAGACACCGTCAACATCGATGGAATAGCCTATTATGCCATTCACGTAGGCTTCGATGGCGAATTTCACAGGGAGAACTTTTTCACCTTCTATGTGGACCAAAAAAACTGCTCCAATATTCTTGCAGATGAACCCGTGGAAGGAAGCCGGCTGCCACTTACAGTATGGCAACAACGAAATAAAGAAACAACACCTGTGTTGACGCAACCTGTAAACTTACCATTTGACTTTGACGAATATTACAATGCCTGTATATACCCCGGCGATAAAAATAAATGCGCTGCCAACTATCCTTCCTATCCCATAGAGAATGATGCCAGCCTGAAGTCAATCGTCGAAGAAGCGATAGATGAAGATGCTACGGATTACTTCATGCTTCCGGACATAGGGGCTATACACGCATATATTATTGCCTACACCCAAACAGATGTAGAACGTTATTACCTCGTTACCCTCGCTCACAATAAAATAATAGCCAAACTACAAATCGGGCAGGCAGATGATAACCAATTGTTGTATTTTGTAATCGATAAAGATCATGTCATCCATTTTTATTCCAGGAAACATAAGCGTGAAGCGGGAACGCCGCAACAAAACTATCATGTAGCGGCAGACGGAACCATTGTAGCCATAAAAAATTAAAACTACCAGATAATGTTCAATTACACCCCTAACAGGGAAAATAATACCCTGACTATCCAACGTGAGTTCTCAGCAGGTCGTGCACAACTCTGGGATTATTATACCAAACACGAATTGCTGGAACAATGGTTTGCTCCACCACCCATGACCACAGGCACCAAATCTATGGACTTCCGGGAAGGCGGACACTGGCATTACAAAATGGTAGGTGAAGACGGCACCGAATACTGGGGAATGACACAATACAAAAAGATCCATCCCCAAGACGCGCTCTCTTTCTCTGATGCCTTCTGTGACGAAGCCGGCCAGATTAACACCGACGTCCCCGGCGCAGACTGGACTGTTACCTTCACTGACAAAGGAGATAAAACAATCGTACAAAGTGTGCTCACCTTCCAGTCACCCGCTGACCTGGAGCAGATCCTTGAAATGGGAATGGAAGATGGTATGAAGGCCACCTACGCCACACTGGACAAACTCCTGTCAGCATAGACTGTTTGAATTTCGTAAGTATTTGTTTCCAACCCGCAATAGCACACCCAACATCCCGGGCTAATTTTGCTTTATCAAAAAACAAAACTATGGATAATCAAAAGTACCTGGGTATGTGGATGACTGCTGATAAATACATCAGGCAGGAATTATTGCCTAATGGCAGATACGATGAAGCGCGCGGCAACAGGCAAAGTGCTTACACCGGCCGTTATGAGATCAAGGGCGATCAGATAGACTATTGGGATGATACCGGCTTTACCGCTGATGGTAAATTCGTGGATGAAGATACCCTGCATCACGGAGGATATATTTTTTACAGGGAAAAGCGGAGCTAATCAGCTCCGCTCTCCATATTACATCATCTTAGACTCATAAATCCACCATTCTGCCGAAAAATTTACCTCCACCGGTTAAAACCTCCTCAAGCAGTAGCTCGTTAGGCCTAGCTAAACGGAACGTTTACTTGTCAGATTTATCGAAGGCGGGCATAGAATCGTTAATTTCAGGCATTTCTACGACGAAGTGACTAACAATTCCATCCCTTTTCCAGGTTCTCTAAATCGGCCTCAAAATAGCCATTAAGCAGACCCAGCCCCTGTTCCCCGGAAGTTAATTCCCCCAACTCTTTAAGAAAATAAGCCGCTCCATATAAAAAGCGGCGCTACTATTACATTACCATGGACTAATCCCTGTTTCCGGCGCATTATCATCACTAAAAAACAACCCTGTCGGTCCATCAGCATTCAACACCGCCGCCTTCACCACTCTCTTCGCTGCATCCTGCACCGTACCCGGTCCGCTATGATTATTAAAATCCGTAGCTGTGTAACAGGGATCCACTGCATTCACTTTAAACGCTGTATCCCTCAGCTCATACGCCAATACAACAGTATACGCATTCAATGCTGCCTTACTGGCCACATACGTCACCGGCTTTACATGATAATGCACATAATTCGGATCACTCTGACAATTCAAAGACCCCAGTCCGGATGTCACATTCACAATTCGTGGCGCAGCGGACTGTTTCAATAAATCAATAAATGTCTGCGTTACGGAAACAACTCCAAAAAAGTTCGTCTCAAACACTTCCCTGAACACCCCTATCTCCGTCTCCGTGCTACTTTGCGGATACCCTCCACTAACACCCGCATTATTAATCAGCACATCCAATGCCTTTATTTGTTCACGTGCCGCCTTGATAGTATCTATATTATCTACATCAATAACCACCGGTTCCACCTGGTCCAGGCCTGCTGCCTGCAACTGCTGTACCGCCTGCCGCCCTTTTCCCAGATCCCTGCAGCCAAGGTATACATAATACCCCTGCTCCAATAACTGCTTTGCTGTTTCAAAACCAATACTCTTATTTGCGCCTGTTATCAATACTGTTTTCATAATAAGTGATTTAACAGGCACAAAATTACCCCTCCGCCACAACGTGACAGGAACACATCCAACGGTTTTAATGGTACATTTTCCGGATTTGTGCAATCATCTTTCGGCAATTAATCCCTTAAAACCCGCTTCAATAAGCGGAACGGCTTTATAAAATAATACATCTGAAAAAAGCGAAAACTCACCGTATTAATATCCGTTTCATTTGGAAGTAATATGAAATGAAAAGCTCTCCTTAACGAACGGGGTGAGGTCGAAAACCTAATCCGCATCGTCATCTTCCCTTTAAATCCCGGCAGAATTGGTTTTAGCAATCGCTTTGTCAATATATCTGCATTCTTGTTCCGATCCTCAGCAATGCTCCCCTTCAACAACCGATTAATCAATATTTTTCCTAACCGCTCATGCCGTTGCAATAGCTGCGGTACATTTAAGCTATGGTTACCGGTTAACAGCTCCAGGTCCACCAGCGATCTAAGGTTAGGATAATAATCACTCATACCATGGTTAATTACCATCAATCGATAATACTGCTGACGGGTGATCGGTAGGGTAGAAGTCAGGTAATCTTTTCCTAATAGCTCCCTAAAGCCCAACGGCATATCCAGCATAATACTCGTAGGACGATAATGAAACTCGAAACAAAATAATCGTCCATTTGCATTCCGCTTCTCAAAACAAATGTCCTTTTTCCCTTTAATGAAATGCTTGGGAAAACGCCTGAAATAATTCAGCTGATTACTTGTATACCCTTCCGCGATCATCACTTCTATCAGGGCAGGTAAATGTTGTTGGTCTACAATCATATCCATATCGGTAAACTCCCGCATGCCAATCTCATCACCATACACTGTCATGGTAAAATCTAACCCCTTATACATCCTGGATGGAATCTGATGCTGAAATAATAATTTTTGTATGCGTGCAGACTCGATCCGTCTTTCAAATGCAAAGACGGATTGTATATGGCAATAATTATAAAATTGGCGAAGGGCTGTTGCGGGTACCGGAATCTTATTATTCACCAGCACATGGTAGACGACCGGCCTTACACGATGTGAGGCAGATAACCTGTACACCTCGGGCCAATCAATTTCATGGGTCACTGCAAACTGTTCCAGCTCTTCCGCTTTCGCTGTTTTGATAAATACCCTGCAACAAAGAATAACACAGGCTATTTCAGTAGAATAGGACAGACGAATGTTTTCAATCTGCATTATTGTACATTAAGCATATGGTGATGTTGCAATTTTTGCAGGAACTTCAATGTATCGTCTTCACACTGCCCGGTTGAAATACCGTATTCTTCCACCAGTGATGAAATCAGATCTTTCACTGCTAAAGGTGTAGATAGTTTATTCCAGATAGCACTACCCACGGGATTGATATTAATATAATGACCCTGCTGAACATCCATTAACACAACTTCATCTCCCAGATGGCTGATCATAAATTTTTCTTCATTTCGACAGACGATATTCTCGAGATTCATGAAAGTGGAATTTTTTATTCTATAAAAATAAGTATTATTGTGTAATAATTAATTCTTTATAACGCCCCGTGTCCACATTTACTTATTCAGGATTTGGCCTGAACATACTATCTGAAATTCCCTTCCCCGAATTATCTCCTGTCTCCTTTTTTGAACAGGCTCATGTTAACATTCGGTTTGGTGAAGTCCCCGCTGCCCCTGACGGTATTTCCTTCAGCACAGGCCGTATTTCCTATACCATGAACAATCGTGAGCTACGCTTTACCGTAGCGGATATAGGAATGTATTACGTAACAGGAGGAGATACTATTATTATCCATCCGCATAATAAGGAGGTCGAAACACGACTGCTGCGTTTGTTTGTACTTGCAACGGGTATGGCCGGCATTTTACAGCAAAGGCATCTTATTCCTATGCATACCGGCTCCATCTTAATAGATGGGCAACTCACCCTCATCGGAGGGCATTCCGGTGCAGGCAAGTCCACTACACTTGCTGGTCTCATGAGTAAACAATACCGCATATTCAGTGATGATATAGTCGTGCTTGCCAATGGAACCGGTAACATCACTTATGGTGTCGCATCTTATCCTATGATCAAACTTTGGGAACAGAGCATGCAGGCACTCGAATACGAAGACCGCTCTTTCCGCGTAATGCCCGGTTTGGAGAAATACGGCTTCTTCTTCCACGATGATTTTGATACGAATCCATACCCCATCAATAAAATAATCATTTTAAAAATCAGCGGCGATGACCAGTTTTCTACTGAGCGCCTCATCGCAGGCAAGGCCTTTGAAGCGGTAGTGGAACATATTTATAAGCCCTCCTTCTTCAATACTCCCGAAATGCGCGCAGTTAAATTTAAGACCATCACACAGCTGTTGCAAAACACAGAAGTATACCAGGTAGCCAGACCGGCAAACTGCGCCCCAGACGATTTGCTCTCGATAGTAACTGCCCTCATATGAATAAAACAGACATGAGAATGTTCACTGAAGCATGGTTATGGCTGGCCCTGGCCAGGACAATGCTCCTGTTATTGCCATTCAGAAAACTAGCCCCCATCCTCGGAAAGAAGACCCTTCCTTCCGTAGAGAATGACCACCTTCCACAACCTTACAATGATAAATTGCTTCGTATAGGTAGGGCTATTCTCCGTGCAGGACATCGATCTCCCTGGCGAACAGAGTGTTTCGAACAGGCCTTGGCCGGGAAATTTATGCTCAAAGTCCGCCGGATGAAGAGTATCGTTTTTTTCGGTGTGAGTAAAAACAAGCATAGAGGTAACTTCCATGCACATGCCTGGTTAAAATGCGGGAACCATATTGTAACAGGAAATAAACATTTAGAACAATTTACTGTTATTGCTTGTTTTAAAAGTTGAACCATGAGTGCCATATTCGGAATTATCCATAAAAAGCGCAACCCGATAGCGCCAGCTACTGTTCAGCTTATCAGTAACGTTTTGCAACACCGGGCTATAGATGGAATGGAAGTCTGGCAGGATGAATCCATTGCCCTGGCCCATTTCAAACTCGCCATGAACGAGGCCGAAAGCCGGCAAAGCATGCCGTTGATAACTGAAAGACTGGTAATCACTGCGGACATACACCTGGATAACAGGTCCTTCCTTGTGCAGCAAACCGGCGCACCGGCACATTGTGCAGATATCGTATTGCTTTACTACGCCTGGCAGAAATGGGCGGAGGAGTGTGTCAATTACCTGGAAGGTGAATTTGCCTTTTGTATCTGGAACAAGGAAAAACGACAATGTTTCATTGCTACAGATCCTATTGGTTTTCGTGCACTCTATTATTATGATTCTCCCGAGGTCTTTATATGTTGTAGCGAGCAAAAAGGCGTGGAAGCCTTCAAACCTTCTCCAGCAAGGTTTAACGAAGTAAGCCTGATTGAATACTACTTTCGCCAATCCTTCCCCGCTGCCACCTACGATGCAGATGTATGGATGCTGACAGGAGGTAATAGTCTTGTACTGGCTAATGGTGTTATGACCGTCCGGAAATATTGGGAGCCTACTGGTGGTAGATATAAATTTAAGAGAGACAGCGACTGGGAGGAATGCCTGAAAGAATTGATCTGTGAAGCCGTCTGCAAAAGACTGAATACCGATAAACCTGTAGGCATCACATTGAGTGGAGGCCTTGATTCGTCTTCCATTGCCTGCATATTGTCGGAAGTATTGCAGAAAAAGAATCAACCTCTGTATGCTTTCTCTTCCATTTTACCAGAAAAGCATCACCCGGATGAGGAAGATGAACGGACATATATAGACGTGATCGGCAGGCATTGTCCAAACCTGATCCAGACATATGTAACAGCCACCTCCTACGGACCCTTTGATGGAATAGTAGCTGCTTTTGAACGGGATGAAACCTTTCCCAACGCGTTTTACTACATGGACCATGCGATACTGGAAGCGGCCAGGGAAAAGCAAATTGGCTTGCTTTATACCGGGTTCGGCGGCGATCATTGGGTATCCTGGAGAGGCACACCTGTTATCTATAACATGATGAAAAGTGGGCGCCTGCTCGGAGCGTGGAAACTGATTCAGCAATTCTCCAAAACTGAAAGAAAAAAACTCTTCCAGATATTCAAAAGGGAAGTGCTGGCACAGGCCCTGAAGAAAATAAGAAAAGCACCGGTGGAAGCTCCCTACCTGCAAGAAATGTTTTTTAAAAAATACAGCCCGGAGTTATCCTTCAGTACGGTGGATGACATCACCTCGCATATGGTCGACAATCTTCGGAGTGGTAGATCTGGATTATTCCCGGCGATGCTCGCAAAGCGCAATGAACGGTTTGGTATGGAAAGCGCAGTCCCCATGCTCGATAAAAATGTGATGGAATTTATGATCGACGTGCCTGTGCACTTGTTTGTAAAAGGTGGATATAAAAGAAGTTTTATCCGCCATGCCATGAAAGACATTGTACCGGCACAGGTATTGTGGAGAAAGGATAAGGGAATGTATTCCCCTGATTATATTTCCCGTATTCACAACCACGGGGATTATATCAAAGAAGTAGTTCAGTCAGATAAACATAATATGGCATTCCAGCGTTATTTGTCCAGGGATGGATTGACAATAGATTATACAAACAGGAAAGATATGGCTATCATAAGGACGAATCAGTCTGTAATAGCCAGCGAAATCCTGACTGTATTATCTCAAAAAGGATATTTGATTCCTCAATAATAAATTAAAACAAACCAAAATGAACGAGCAAACTACCCAAAAACCTGTGTGGACAGCCCCTGACATTAAAGTTTACGAAGTGAATGACATTACCCTCGGCGGCGGCGGTGTCGGGTTTGATTTCGGTTCCGAGTCAAGCCACTAATTTTTTGTAAAAAGGGGTTCATTGCAAAATGAATCCCTTGGTATATAAATCCGGAAAATTTATCATTAAGAATTTACAAAACCCAAAAAGAATCAGCCTTATGGAGAACACACAAACAAGCAAGCCTGTCTGGATTGCACCAGACCTGAAGGTATTCGAAGTAAATGACCTCACCCTTGGAGCTGGTGCTGCAGGAATTGACTTTGGATCTGAAATCAGTGCCTGATCTGCAAAGTAAGTTACCCCGTTGAAAGAAAAAAAAAGGGGCTCATTGCAAAATGAGTCCTTTTTTAATACCATAATATGCCGCCTGGTAAGCCGGCACATACATCTCTTCCAGCAGTAACATATTCACCTGCACCAGCTGGCCATCTCCTGCAGCAATCAACAACTGTGTGCCCTCATTCACAACACTGCCGGGGGCTAATGTAGTGCAGACACCCGTCTGTATACCATCCATCAATTTTATCTGCTGACCGTTCAGATTAGTCGCCGCCCCTTTATTCCAGGGATTGCAGGCCCGTATCAGGTTGCAGATCTCAGTAGCCGGCATCCGGTTCCAGTCAATCATCACATCTTTTGCTTCCGGACGTTTCTGATACGCATTCACACCTTCTCCAGGTATTACTGCCAGTGCCTTTCCTGCAACCAGTGCATTCAAAATAAAGTACACACCTTCCACCACCAACTGACTAAAGATCTGGTGCACCAACGCGTAATTATAATGCGGCTGATCAGGCAGATGTTTATTCCATACGACCGCCCCAGCATCAAACCTTGCACTTAACCTGTGTATGCTGAGGCATAACTGTGGCATACCCATTTTCAATTGCCAGAACATCGGTACCGGACCTCTGAACGAGGGAAGTGGTCCTGCATGAATATTAAATGCAGGTACAGCAAACTTTGTAACATCCAATAGAAAAGGGTAGCCATATACAAACACCGTAGACGGTTTCACCTGCTCCAGCCAATTGTATACATCGTCCTGTTGCTGGCCGGTTACTAATGGAAAACGTGCAGCAAGTGCCTGCACCTTTTGGTTCACATAGGCATCCTGGCCAGGAGCAAAATAGATACACACCTGCAAATTATTATTTGCAAGTGTGTATGCCAGCGACAGAAACTGATCACTGCTCGAAATAATTCCTATCATCATATTAGTTAAGAAAAGCTGGGGTATATACCCTCTGTGGCAATGATATAAGTAAGCGTGACATAAGGCATCATATTATCGTGCGGCTGTGTGCCTCCGACAACTGACAATGTTGTTGCATCCAGTATCACGTTAGGTGCTGATGGACCTGATGGCAATGGTAATGTCGTATACAGATTTACATCCGGATAAGGTGTAGGAGGAGGCGGTGTACTGGTCGTACCATTGGTTTTCGCCAGGAAAGCATTGGTAGGATCGCCGGTAGTAGCGTCGTCAGTACTTGCCTGCACTGCATGTGTATGCGTAGGAATCTGGGGCGTCAGTAAAGTAACCTGTGCTGACCCGGCCATTTCTCCCATTACATAGGTAGAACCACCCGGCAGGGTTCCCTGGCTATACCCAATACGCTGACGCAGATCCGGCAATGCAAAAGTATTGATACCATCACCACCATAGGTTGTGCCGATAAGGGTGAACAATGCCTGATTAACTGCTATCGAAACCAATGCCCCGTTACAAAGCGCCCAGCCAACAGGTGCAAAGTTGCCACCGAAAAGTCTTATTTCTCCAAGGTAATTATCCATAAAATATTTTTAAAGGTGATTGGGAAAATTATTGCCGGGAAGGGAAGATCCCCTGAAGGGCAATGCAATAATTGACTACGAGGTAAGGTTGCCTGTTTTCATGAGGTTGGTTACCTCCGGCCTGTGTAATACAGGGTGCCATTTGGGTCAACGTACCTGCAGGCGCGTATAAATTGGAACTTGCCTTGTTGCTCACCGGAGAAGTACCTTTTATATTGGGATTAGCAAGGAAGTTGGTAGATGGTGTACCTACATCATATGCATTATTGGTAAGAAATAAGTGATTGTGTTGAGGCAGCTGGTTAATATTAAGTGTGACCGTTTCAGAACCACCCGGCTGGCCGATTGGATAAGTAGTACCACTTTTGCTGGTACCTGTGCCTACAATGGTTCTACCGTTTAAGTTAGGTAGTTGAAAATTTGTTGTGCCGTTGCCGCCGTAATAAACGCCTATCAATGCAAACAGTGCTTGATTCTGGGCGATAGGTAACAGTTGTCCGCTGCACGGTATCCAGCCTCTGGGTGCCTGGCCGTAGCTGAACGCACGGATCTCTCCGAGATAATTTTCCATAAGAAAAATTCAATTGGGGGTGAAAAAAAGAATCAGGGACGTTGAGGAAATATACCTTCTACACAGATACAAAAGGTCATAGCAAGGTTTGGAACCATGTTGTTGTGTGACTGACTGCCGCCGGTAATTGAAATACTCTGGGGATTGAGCGTTACGCTTGCAGTATTTGCATAAGCAATAATACCCTGACTGACGCCTGCGGAATATGCATTCGTAAGGTAAGACCCTGCCCCCGGTACGTTGGTAGCTGCTGATACCTGAGCGGCACTCGAACGTGTTACAGCCCCAACCTGGTGATTATGTGCCGGAATAGTGTTCGTGGTGAGCGTCACAGTTTCCGACCCTCCTGTAATACCAGGATAATTGTATCCAGCCTGTTGTAAGTTCACACCTACAGCTGCTACTCCCCGCAGATCAGGAAGCGCAAATGTCGTTGTGCCATTTCCACCAAACTGAGTGCCGATAATTGCGAACAAGGGGGTTTGGGATTGAATAGAGATGGTGCTTCCATCACAGGGAAGCCAACCGCGGGGCACGAAATTGAAGCCAAATGCTCTGATTTCGCCAACGAAAGAATCCATAATGTTAATGATTAAATACGTGGTTATAAAAAAGGGTTCCTAAATTAGCTGCGGTGTTTGGGATTGAGAAATATATTGACAGTTTACAAACAATTATAACAGTTCAAATGTTGAGAAAGTTCAAAATCTCAAAAATATTTTTTGAGATTTTGAACGTTGGGGCTTAAGGGTACATGGCTCTCGTTTGGTCACGATAGGTGGCTGGAGTAACCCCTGTTTCCCGTTTAAAAAAGCGGTTAAAATAAGAGGTATCGGAGAAGCCTAAATGGAATGAAATGTCCTTCAGCGGATGATCTGTATGGAAGAGCAATCGCCTTGCTTCCATGATCAAACGATCATGGATATGCTTGATCGCGGGCTTGCCACTCTGGCTCTTTATTACATCACTTAAATGCCCGGATGAAATATTCAGCATTGAGGCGTAATCATTCACTTCATGGTATTGCTGATAGCTGCTATCCACCCTTTCCTGGAATCGTTTTAATAACTGCTGCTCGCTGGTGAGGTCATTTCCTTTATACTGTGCTGTATATAGTCTGCTCAGGTATGTTAATAATACAGTCAGATATGCACTCAGCATTCGTTGCTGCCATTCTCCTGCCTGCCTGTATTCAATGGTGATCTTTTGCATCAGGTCATTTACAAAGATCACTTCAGCCGGTGTCAGCTCCAGCTCATATCCATTAAAAGGATTTACAATCAAAGGCAATTGTAATAAGGCCGCATTTTCCTGCAAGGATAAAAACTCTTTTGTAAAAGCAACGCCTGTACTCCATAATTGCTTTACATCTTCCTTTACAATTACCTGGTTAGGCCCCGAAAAATAAACAGTATGATCTTTCAGTACATAAGAATTCATATCTATCCATTGCCGGCTACCGCCCTTTCTGATAAACACAATCAGGTAATGATCTTTACGATGCGGGACCAGGAGATCTGAACGATGAGGAAAATCACCTTCAAAATTATAGACTTTAAATGACCTGCCTGCAGAGAACTCATCCCGCTCTAAAGTATATACAGGTACTGTCAGCGTATTCATAATCTAAATTTAAACCTCCAAACAAATAGTATTTGCTCTTTACTTTGACAACCGATTGCCACTGTATTCATATTACAAAATTACCGAAATCCCCTGCATAGCATCATTAAATATGCTAAAAGGCCAAATGCCAGTGTAAGCCAGGGTGTGAATATCACCCCCTGTGTGGCAATGATCCAGCCACCCATCGTTGTGCCCAATGTTACACCCAGATTACCAGTAGCTGTCGCCACACTATTCGCAAACTCCATAGCCTCCGGTGCGGAAGAGATCATATAAGTAGATGCATTCAAAAAACCGGGTGAATACAAAAATCCCCACAACCCAATCACTATAATAGTTGCTATCGTATTGCCGCCTGAATAATACAACAACACGGGAATGATAATCGTACCTGAAAGAAAGAAGGCCGTTGTGCCTGCGATATGCCTATTCAATAACTTCCCTGCACCAGATAGGCCCATTCAAAAGAAATGAGATCTGCCATGTAAGTGGCCAATGGAACAGTGGTAACCATCGCCAGTGCCACACCACTGAATACAATACTCATCATCTCATTTTCCTTTTCCTTATCACCCATCGATACGGCTACCGACAATGCTGTGGCAATAAATACGGGTTGCAGAAATGCCGGGAGTACCCGTGCAATCATCAATATCCAGAAGGGTGGCGTGAACACAGAAATGATGTTCGAAATTAAAAAAATCAGGATGGCTGTGAACATCACTTTCTTCCTGTCGAAAGAAGATGCCAGCAATGTCATAAATGGTCCTGTCAGTGCAATTACCAACGAAAATGCACTGAGCAGCCTCCCTGCTTTGTCAATAGAAATGTCATAATGCTTTGCTAATTGTGGTAAAAATCCAATCACGCCAAACTCGGTGGTGATAATGCCCAGAAACCCTAAACTGCCTATGTACGCGTATTTTTTCATGGGCGCAAAATTATTTTTAATAGCTAATTTTGCGAACGCTACAGCTAATTGTAGGCAACGAACAAATTTGTAAGCCATGGGAAAAAGGAAAGAGAATTCGACAAACATGCAGAACCAGAAGTATGTGACACAGTGTGATCTGGCGTATGCAGTTTGTAAGCTGGGAGGCAGGTGGAAGTTGCTGATCCTTGGAAAACTGGAAGAAGACAGGCTTCGGTTCAGTGAGATCCGGGACAGGATAGATGGTATTACAGAACGTATGTTGACCTTACACTTAAAGGAACTGGAAGCAGATGGGCTGGTGAATCGTATTGTGCATGCTGCAGTGCCACCCCGGGTAGAATATGAGTTGACAGAGATTGCAAGAGAATTGATCCCAATCTGGAGACAATTGGAATCCTGGGGCTCCAGACACCGGAGCTTAGCTCTCCCGGAAAAAGAATGACCCTAAGTTGTCAGGGCCCGGATGACTACGCATCCCAGTAGATACCTTCTACTGCTGATAGCAAAACAGGAAGTAATAAAAAAGAGACTGTAACAAAAGTAATTTTTATCCGGTTTCCTGATAGAGAGAATTTTCGTTTACAAGATTCTCAGTGCCTTCAGATTACTCTTGATACAGTCCCTGCTGATTTCTTAGAACAATTTTTCCTGCGGTGGTTTTACCCCTGCCAATCTGAGATAAACAGTGGCCTGGCCCCTGTGGTGGGTCTGGTGTTCAAACGCTTTGTAAATTGCCTGTTCTTTGGTGAGTTCAAACTTCCCAAACAGGTTCACTTTTTCATTCATTTGAGATGCCGGCATTTTTTTGAGGTTCTCGATCACATAATCATACCCATCCATCACCGCTTTCGTTACGCCAGCTTTGGATTTGTCGGCGGATTTTTCTGACTCCCCGAAGCCTACTGGACTCTTCTGCCCGGTAACAGCAGAAATAAAGCCATAGTTGGCATCTGTCAGGTGCAGGAACTGGTCCGCAAAAGAGCGCATTTCGGGAGTTGGCTTCAGACCATAATCTTTATCCGGCATGGCATCCAGATATTCTTTGGAGTAGGCCTTTGCCCGTTCCCATTCTTTGATGAGCGCTTCGTTTTGAGATTGTGCTTTGGCAATGCTGGTGGCGCCCAGCAATACCGCAAGGAGGTACATCGTTGCTACTTTCATGAAATTACAGGTTTTAGAAACCGAATTTAATCACCTTTTACCATTTCCCGCAAAAAGATATCTTTCACCTTCGCAATCTCATGCTCATACATGCTCTTCTTTCGTGTGCCAAAATAGAGCGTATTTTCGTGGATCCTGCTGCCTTCCCATATCAACCTTACCTTGCCCTCATCCAGCTCCTTTTTGGCCAGAAAATCGGGTACTACGGCGATTCCATCACCTATACTCAGGCACCTCAAAATGGAACAGATGTTCGGCACGATATAATTTGGCTTGAAATCGGGTCTTTTATCAAAGTTATTATACCAGAATCTCCGCAGGTGTTCCATGTCTCCTGTAGTGCCATACCATGTCTGCGCCTTCAGCCAGTCCAGGATCCCTTGTTTATCATCTGTTTTCAGCAGCTTTTTAAACTTCGTGGTATTTGTTTTTGCTCCACCTACCACCACAATTCTCTCCTTGAAGAAAGGCTCGTATTTCAATTGCGGATAGTCTCCTTTTTGTGGAGTGATGATCAGGTCCAGTATGCCGGCATCCAGGTCACTCAGCATTTCCGGATACTCCCCGAATTTGATGATCACATTAAAAGGCAGGGTAGGGAGGTAGGGTTCCAGAGTGAACTGAAAGGTCTCGAAACACATACCCACACTTACGGTAGGGCGTTCTGCTTCCGTACTCCGGTGAAAGTGTTGTTCAGCCTCTTCCAGCTTGTTCAGGGCTTCGAGAATATAATTGTAGAGCAGTTTGCCGCGCTCTGTGGCAATGAGTTTGCGGGAAGTGCGATCAAACAGTTTATAGCCTACATACGCCTCCAGAGAACTGAGGTGCAGGCTGATGCCGGGTTGTGACACGTAAAGCGCTTCCGCAGCGCCTGTGAGGCTACCGGTCTCATATATTGTTTTAAAAGTGCGGAACCATTCAAGATTAACCATCTATCAGAATTATAATACAAAGGTATAATTTATATTATTTTAATAGTAGATGAGGGCGTCCTAGTTTTGCATTCGTAAATCAAACAAGACAATGAAAAAGATTTTTGTGATAAATGGCGGACAGGTATTCGGTCACTCAGGAGGCCGTTTTAATAAGACGATAGCGGAAGCAACGCAGGCATTCTTTGGGAATAAGGAAGGATTTGAAGTTCGTTATACCGACATCAACAGTGACTATTTACCGGAAAAAGAAGTAGAGAACTTCGTCTGGGCAGATGCAGTCATCTATCATACACCTGTATGGTGGTTTGGATTACCACACGGGTTCAAAAAATACCTCGATGTAGTGTTTACAGCTGGTCAGGGCAAAGGAATCTATCGTAGTGATGGCCGTAAAGCAGAAAATCCTGCCATTAACTATGGTACCGGTGGTATGTTACATGGTCGCAAGTACCTGTTGACTACTTCCTGGAATGCACCTGCTACTGCCTTTACATTACCGGGCGAGTTCTTCCAGGAAAAATCTGTAGACGAAGGGGTGCTCTTTGGTTTCCATCGTATGAATGCCTTTACTGGTATGACGCCGCTGGAGAGCCTTCATTTTCATGACGTGGAAAAGAATGCGGATATTAAAAGTGATTTAAACAGGTATAACCATCACCTGGAAAAAGTATTTATAAACTGTTAAAGCTTTTTTGTGGCGGCTGACTTCTGGAAATGATTTGTATATTTCTGGAAGTTAGCAGCCTATATATGGATATTACCCGCGCATGTCTGCTTGTTTTGCGGACTTCCCGGAACTGGAGAACTGAAGATCTCCTACCATTTCCGAATAATTCCGGCTGCTGATTTTTTGGAAGCCTTTTACCTTTAAAATCCTGCCCAGTGGAACCACCCGCGTTTCATTGGGCTTTTATTTAGCGCCACAACTACCTGTTCCAGGTATTCATTCACCCTGGCAAAAGTCAACCCCAAATCTTCCGCAATTACCCCCTTCAATAACAAAGGTGCCACATGCCGCTGTGCAGCTATCAATGCCGGTCTTTCCGGATTTTTCGCCCACTGCTTCGCCAGCTTGATCGTGGTCTCCGGCTGTTCATTCTTTGCCGCCAGCTCTGCGCCCAAAGCATACCCTTCATCCGAATCAAAATTATCTTCCGCCAGCCGTTCAATCATTTCCAGCGCTAACAATTCTTTATACGCCACAGGGAATTCATCTTCCGGCTGAAGATGTAACGCCTGCAGTGTATCATTCATAAGCTCATGAATATCAGTATAATCATCCTGGTCTGGCAATGCCCTGTTCTTAAACATTGACGCCGTAATAAAAGCTTTCCTCAGCAAATCTGTCCCGGAAAGTGCTGTCCATGGCAATGCAGGCATTTCATATGCCCATTTATCAATGGCAATATAATTCCGCATCGATCTTTCAATCATATCCACATCTCCCACTTCAAATGGCACATCCGCAGGCACCGTGCCTGCCGCTGACCATAAAACAGTAAAGGCTGCATCTGCCAGCCACACATCTTTATCGTGCCGTCTTTTGAATTTCCAGAGTTCCTGCAGAAGTCGGTTGCCTTCCTGTAAAAAGCCACCTGTGGCCATGAACAATGCTATTTCTGTAACGGTATAGTAGATATGTGCTCTCCTTCCTTTCCGTATAATTTTGAGGTTATCTGTAGTTAGCATAGACTAAAATTATAAAAAATTACCAACGATTATTTAAAATTTACCAATTTACCCGTTTGGCGATCCTGAATTTTGCCTAAAATATATTAACAATGCAAATGGATCCCAGTAGCCTCATGCGGGCAATTTTGAAAGTAAAGCGCAGGGAACAACTCACCCCACATTACATTCGTATCGTATTGACCGGCGATGATATTCAGATTTTTCAGAGAGCCGAAACAGGCGACAATAATAAGATCATCATTCCAAAAGATAAATCAGTGGCGATAGAATTGCCAGATATGGTAACTCGTAGTCTGTTCGACTATCCCAATCAGGTAGTGAGGACATATACCCTTCGTTCATTTGATACGGGAAAAGGGGAGATGGCTATTGATTTTGTGGTGCATGAAAATCCAGGTCCTGCGTCAGCCTGGGCCATGAATGCGGAGCCTGGGGATGAACTGGGGGTGATGATGAAAGCCGGTAGAAAAAAGTTAATAAGGGCGGCGGTGGATTATTATTTTCTAGGTGATCATAGTGCATTGCCGGTAATAAGTGCATTGCTGGAAAAGCTGGACCCCACGGCGAAAGGACATGCATACATTGAAGTGCATGGCGTGGAAGATGTATTGCCGATCCATCAACCAGCTGGTATTGAAATTACATGGTTGTATAACGAACATCCGGGGAATACTTCAGGGTTGCCTGCGGCATATAGCGCAATAGCAGATAGGTTGGATATTACCTCATATGTGTATGTATCTGGAGAGCATAGAGTAGTAAATGAAATACAGGATAAACTACGGAATCATGGTGGTGTGAAGCGGGATAGCTGGCAGGCGTATGGGTATTGGAAATATGGGGAGTCGGAAGATAGGTCAATGATGGAGAGAGGGGCTGGTATGTCGCGGTAGTAGAGAGTGCTCAGGGAAAATTATTTGCGACAATTGATGAAAAATGTATTGGCCGGAAGATGTATTTCGCGGAATAGGTATTTACTGCATTTGAAAACAAAAGATCAGTTTTTACAAATTCTTTTAGCTCAAACATTCGATACCATTCCGGTTGCTGCATTCCTTTTCAGTTCTACCTCAGGATATTGCGGCTTTTTTGTAAGCTGTAGGACTCATCTGGTAAAACTTCTTAAACGTCTTCAGAAAGTGGCTTTCGTCCGTAAATCCAAATTCATGGCTGATCACAGAAATTGGCACATCATTTTTCCTGATCATACGCCCTATCATTACCATCCTGCATTCATTGATATATGCTTTCAATGATTGTTCCATATGCCGCTTAAAATAGGCGCCAATATAAGTAGCCGGAATGTTGAACAACTCCGACATATGTTGTGACGTAAGCAGCAACGGTTGCCTCATATGCTTATGTATATGCTTGACCATCTGGTCCACAATGAGTTTATCCGGGTTGGGAAGGCGTCTGTCAGTAAGATTTCGTTCCATGATCACGATGAGCGATACCAGCTGATGTAGGATGAGTTGTTCATTCATCATGGTATGATCTTTCATGGCCTCCAGTGCATTGAAGATATGGGTCACGATGACCTTATCTTCAGTGCGCAATGGTATATGTGCATTCAATGGCGATTTGGCACTGGCCATTACAACACCATCGATATCCCATTTATTGACGTAGGTTTTTAAAAGCGATCGGAGGTCATCGCTGTACTTAATCAGGGTAGCTTTTGCTACGCGTGGGATGACGAAGGAGTGAGGTTCTCCTGATGCAATAAAAAAGAGGTCTCCTTTTTGAAAAGAAACCTCCTGATTGCGAAAAATATGTTTGCCTGTTCCCGAACGGATGAGGAAAAACTCGTGGTAGGTATGACTGTGGGTAGTGTATGCTTCTGTCAGGATTTCCCTTGTTTCAATGATAACCGGTTCGAATTGCCTGTACTTGATCATAAGTGCAAGTTACGCAAACGTAAACAGGAATCATAGCGGTATGCGTCTAATGGAATCAATTATCATTCATGATAACGTCTCGTGATAACGTCACTGCTGTGTAACTGGCTGATTCAATTATAACGACATTACCGATTGACGGATTCAATAATTTCCTCTTCATGCCCTACCTACACTTCAACCATTCAAGAACTTCAATATCAACTTCGCAGCAATCTCCGGCTGTTCCCCACTCAAATGCCTTTGCGTCACTTCCCCCAGGTACCCTCCATGCCCCCCTGGCAAAATCGCCAGCTCAGCTTTCGGAAATAATCTGAACATCTCCACCATATGTTCCACTGTCATCACATCCTGATCACCGCCAATAATCAGTGTTGGAGCTGTAATATTCCGCAGCATTTCATCCGGCCAGTCCTTAAACCCCACCATCCTGTCTCTGTCCCGGTTATGCATCACCTCCAGCCCCGCAGGATCATTATTGATCGCCAGATACGCCTCCTGCAATCCCATCGGCATATTATCCAGACTCGCTTTATCCATAAAATCAAAGAACCCTTTAAACAGGCCATCCCTCTTATAAAAAGACGACGCAACCACCAGCTTCTTTACCACCTGTGGATGACGTGCCGCCAACTGCATGGCGGTATTCCCTCCATTACTAAACCCTAGAATCTCCGCCTGTGGAATTTTCAAAAAAGCCAGCAACGCCGCCACATCATCAGCATCCTGCTCAAAAGTGGTGGGCGTACCTCTGTCTTTCGTATGTCCATGGGCTTGTAATTCCATCGCAATAATCTGCCTGTCGGATGCCAGCAGGGGAATAAAATAACCAAAATTGCTTTCGATAGTAGAGCCTCCACCGTGAATCAATACGAGTGGCGTTCCATTACCATAAATTTCATAATAGAGCTCTAATCCATTAGTCGGCGCATAGCCGGAAGTAGTAGGTTGCATAACAAGGAATTGGGTCCGGGACACAATGTAGGAATAATCTTTTAATCCAGGTGTGCAGTACAATTGTACAGGTCGCAGGACCATTTTGTGTCTTCCACTACAAACCTTGATACGCCTGTATTTTTGAGGTGTTCAGTCAAAACAAAATCAGGTGTCAGGTGACGAAGCATATGACGAATAAAGCTTCCATGACTCACAATCAAAATCCGTTTGCCGGCATGTTCTTCCAGCAGGTCCTGCATAAAGGCAACCCCTCTTTCATGCACTGCATCAGCTTTTTCTACCCCCAGGTCCAGCTGCCGCCAGTCAGGTCCCCATTTGGCAATCCTGTCTTCTTCCACAGTACCTTCTGTCTGACCGCCGGATACTTCGCGGAGTCTTTCATCTGTTAAAACAGGGGAGAGGCCAAGAGCAGCTGCAATGATTTCCCCGGTTTTTTTTGCCCTGGAGAGGTGGCTGGTGTAGATAATGTCCCAGGTTTGTTCAGCGGCCAGTTTGGCACCCAGTTTCCGGGCCTGTTCGATACCTTCTTCATCCAGTGGTATATCTGTGCTTCCCTGCATTCTGCCTTGCTTGTTCCATGAGGTGCTTCCGTGTCGGATGATTGTGATATATGTCATAGGTCCTTAATGTTGATAGGACACAAATGTAATCAAGGAGGGGGGCTTTTACAATAGGGGAGATATTTCCTTTAGGGAAATGCAATCAGAGGGAACCTTCTAAATATGTGTCAGGTAATTTTTAATTTAATGGTATGCTAATGGAAGGCTTGTTTTTTTCTGAAAATGGATTTTCATTCCCGTTGGGGAATTCCCCTTTTTCATGAATGTTTTTTTGCAATGCCAGTTGCATTTTTGTATTTAAAATCTGCACTTTACAACAACTCCGCTTCGCTAATCAGATTGTTCTTCAAGGCAAACACCACTACTCCCGCCGTATTCTTTACATTCATCTTCTCCAAAATCCTCGTCCGATGTCCCTCCACTGTCCTTTTGCTCAAAAAGATCTTCTCTCCAATCTGTTGCGCAGTATACTGCAAACAAATCAACCGTATAATCTCCTTCTCCCTATCCGTAAACGTAATCGGCTGAGCATCACGGTAAGGGTTGAACCGGCTCCTTACAATCATAGCTGCCAGCTTGGAACTTGTCTGCCTGCAATAAAAGATCTTATCATCGAAAACACTGGTAATTGCCTCAATAATTTCCTGTTTATCGGCATTTTTAAGCAGGTACCCTTTAGCCCCTGCTTCCAGCATTTCTACAATCAATTCTTCCTCATCGAACATCGAAAGGGCAATGATCCTTATATGTGGGTAGCGTTGTATTAAAGTGCGGGTAGCGGTAATGCCATCCATCAGGGGCATTTTCAGATCAGTCATGACTACATCCACCTCCGTTGTTTCCAATAGTTCCAGCAGTTCCCTGCCATCGCCTGCCTGACCTACCAGATTGATATTTGGTTGTCTGGAAAGCATCAGTGCCAGGCCGTCACGGAATATCTCATGATCATCGGCAATCACTAATCGGATGTCGTACATGTTAGTTGAATCTTTTGGGGTAATGGTATCGGTATGATGGTAAAATTACATCATCCTGCGGGAATTTTAATGAAATACTTGGCGCAGCTCCCGGCAGTAGCATCAATTCAACAAAATTGAAATATCAGTCTTCAATACCATGCACCCAATTTCCCCATACATCCACCATCATTTTCTTTTCCGACGCAATAACCCCTCCACACCCCCTTCATCCACCACACGCGAGCTCTCACCCGACCGGAATCTTTATAAAATAATTAGTCCCTTGCCCCAACACCGACTCAATTACCAAACTCCCATTCAATATATCCGTCCTGATTGCCAGACTCTTCATCCCCAACCCCGCCGATTCCGCCCGCACTTTTCTCACATCAAACCCTATCCCATTCTCCTTCACCAACACCAAAAAGAACCCATCCTCCCTGCTCAGCACAATCTGCAACTGTGTCGCCTTCGCATGTTTCAACGTATTATGCGTAATCTCCTGAATAATCCTAAACACATGTATCTCCTTCTCCGCCGGTATATTGATCTGCCCCGAAGTATGAAACCTGATATCCAGCTGCGCCTTCACACCCACCTGCCTGATAAACTCATGCAACGCATCCGCCAGCCCCTTCCTTTCCAACGTTGCCGGCAACAAATTATGCGAAATCTGCCGCAACCCCCTGATCACCTCATCTATATAAGTCCCCGACTTTGCAATCACCATTTTATCATGCTCATCATTCACCTGAATACTATTGATGTTCAGCTTGATAGTCGACAACAACGGCCCCATACTATCATGCAGGTCCGCAGCAATCCGTTTCCGCTCATTTTCAAGTATCGTGATTTCCGCGACAATCCGCTCCCGCTGCAACTGTATATACCTGCGGTGATAAAGAATAATAGAGACGACAAAAAATATAATTATGACCGCTATCAGCAGTGAAATAAATACGGTCGTATAAAAGATCTTATCATCCATGGGGCAGTAACGATGCTACGCTTCAAAGTGTTTTTTAAAGTAATATGCAGTCTTGACAGGGATCAACAACACTGCGAGCACGTAGATCAAATTTACAAAAGCATTGATATAATTAAACATAAAAACAATCTTCAGGGTCAATATGGTATCCGACCCCACGAAAACTGAAGCTTCATAGATGATCTGGTATATAAAAATGATTATAAATCCCATGCAGATGAGAAAGCGTGAATTACGCAATAGATTCTTATTGTCCTGTACAATCAGGTAATTGATTTCATTGATGCTGAGCAACACCACAATGAAAGCATATGTCACCCTGAAAACAGGACTGAAATTCTCTATCTGTGCAAATAAGAGATTCTCCGTTACCCAGCCGGCAGTGAGGCCTGCAGCGAGTACGATATAGAGACGGAATTTTCTTTTCAGAAAACCCCACACATAAAACTGATATAGAATAACCATACATTCCGCCAGCCCATAGAGGTTGAAAGGGATAGCATTGCTGGTCTTCAGTACTTCAATGCATATAAAGCTGATAGATTCTGAAATGAAAGCCAGGGCAAGCAAAAGAAGAAAGGGCTGATAACTGGAAACTGTTCTGTTAAAACGTATCAGCCCTATCACTAATGGAATAATTACAATCTGGCTAACAAAGAATGCGCCTAGATTATTCATTTATTCAGGTTGGACGTCTTGACAAAGTGGAGGACAACGTTGCCCGCTTTCCATTGCCTGCAGCGTACCACGAGCCTGGGCAGCTTGTATACCCGGCACACTGAGGGCGGTTTCACGGCTTACAAGTGTAGTATGAATATCATTACCTTTTTTATCAACCGGCAATAATACCAGTCTTATCTGGCCTTTCTCATCTTTACCCATGTAAATGCGGATCCCATCTGCTCCTTTGGCATTCAGCAAAGCCGCAATGGCATCACGGTTAAACATTTCAGCATCGGGTAAATTAAAGGCACTGTCGAGATAGTTGCCTGGCAGGCGTGCCTGCAATTCCTTCTTTCCACGTTGAAAACCATTCATCAGGTTTTCAGCTTCTTCCTGGGAAATCACATGACGGCTGGCGCGCGCTTTGTTCAGCGGGATCTGAAAATTGTCGGGGTTTCTGGGGGTACACCTGCTAAAACATAGCAGTAGTAAAACCGGCGCAAAGATACGGATGGAATCGTGGTGCTTCATAATAAGCGGTTTTATAATGATTGATAATGCAAGCTAGAAGAATGGGGCGATAAAGAAAAGCGTATAAATACCTGTGTTGTAGGTGTAAATATAACCTATTATATATTTTTAAGTACAACCAGCATCCACTTCCGCTCGTAAGATTTAATCCCGGAAATTCAATTTTATATTTTTCTCTTATACATAAATCCATTCTCACCAGACCACTTTGCGTTAAAAATAGTTCTATCTGGCTCTTATCTCTCAATTTTAACCACTTTAATTTTGCATCCTTACATGCCACAGAAAAAACCATCCAACTTTAGTCCGGAACAGCAGCTTCACAGCCTGGATGCCAGACTTGTATTATCTCTACAGCGCCTCAGCGACATGCTGAAAGCCCTGCAATGGGAACAGGCGCGTACCCTGGGGCTCACCCCCCTGCAGTTACAAATCCTGCTTTTCATTGGATACCATCCCGCAGACCTGAACAAAGTGGCACACATCGCCACCGAACTACAACTCAGCCGGCCTACCATCAGCGATGCTGTCGCCTCCCTGGTCTCGAAAGGCCTCCTGGATATGCAACCTGACCAGCGAGACAGGCGTAGTTTCTCCATGTCTCCAACCGGAGCCGGACAGGATATGCTGCAAAAAGCAGAAGAATATGCATTACCCTTAACTGAAGTATTGGAAAAGCGCCCCGGCTTTGAAAAAAGTAACCTCTATCAAACGCTCTTCGCCATGATAGCAGGCCTGATGGAAAAAGAAAGCGGCGGGTTACAAAGAATGTGCTATAACTGTGCACACTATCAGGGCAATAAAAAAAGACAGCACACCTGCCTGTTCCTGAACAAACCGCTTACTTCGGCAGAACTGCAGATTGACTGCATGTATCACTCCACCCTGTCATAAAAAGAAAAAAGGCAGTATTACTGCCTTTTCCTGGTTAAACTCCATTTCCAAAGTATAAGAGGGCCTTATCGCTGTAATACCTTCGCCAGCTTGTCCAAACCTTTTACAATAGCATTTTCTTCCAGTGAAGCAAATCCTAATCTTAAACCGGTTTGTCCATTATATTGCGGAGCATAAAAACTATATGGGTTCACGATATAGATACCTGCTGCATGCAGTTGCGGTACCTCGATTGGCTGATGCAAACGCATCCAGATAGCCAGACCTCCTTTCGGAATGGTGAAATCTGCAATGCCTGCAAAGTTCACTTCCAGGATACCAGCAGTCAGCGCCAGGCGCTTTTTATACGTAGCATGTGACTGTTGCAGGTACCTCCTGATCTCACCTTCCGCCATCAGATTGGCCATTCCTTGTTCAAGCAGGCGATCCCGTTGCTGGCTTACCACCATCTGGCAGGAAGCCAGTGAATGGATAAACTCCACAGGACCATACACAAAACTCAGCGGGATAGAAGGTGCTACACTGCCAATGTATACTACATTGTCTGCATGCTGCATGCCCGCTACCGGCAATACAGGTTGTGCATCGAAGTGATAATTATGATCATAATCATCTTCAATGATCATGAAATGATATTGCTCACTCAGTGCCAGCAATTGCTGGCGACGCACTGCCGGCAACGTAGTCGTGGTTGGATACTGATGATGTGGTGTGATGAAAACAGCCTTGAGCGCAGTGTGCTGACATATTACTGCCAGTGCTTCTACGTCAATGCCCTGCTCATCTACAGGAATATAATGCAGTTGAGCGCCCGTGAGCCTGAAAGCATCCCATGCCGGCTGATAGCCCGGATGCTCTACAGCCACATGATCGCCCGGGAAGATCAGTGTCTGCGCTACGAGGAACAGGGAGTCCTGATGCCCGTGCGTTACACAAATATTCTCAGGCACCGCAGCGAGCCCTCTGTCGTTGTTCAGTACCAGGTTGATTTCCTGCAGCAACTGCTCATTGCCCCTTTCATTGTAATTCTTCAGGTGCAACTGGCTGGTTTGCTGGTGCAGGATCTTCCTCACTTCGCGGGTGAGTTCCGGTACTGGCGAAAGACGTCCATCTGGTTGACCATCGTCGAATACGGTATCGAATGTACCATTATTATAAGGTAGCGGCTGTGGTGGATCAAACTGCCGGAAGGCAATGTCCAGCGAGGGCTTGCCCGCTTCCTCAGGAGAGCCTGACGGTACAAGCTCCTGCGGAATAGGATCACTGATCCGCGTACCACTCTTATATTGAGTGGCAATCCAGCCCTCAGCGGCTAAATGTTCATACGCGAGAATAACGGTGTTACGGTTCACACGTAATTGCTGTGCAAGAACGCGGCTACCTGGTAACTGAGCGCCGGGCAACAGTCGCCCCCGCTTGATTTCGTTAATGATGTAAGATTTGATCTGTTGGTAAATCGGAACCTCACTATTCACTGACAATTGTAGATGTACCTGACTATGATGCTTCATGGTTGGCTTAAGGTGTTCTACCATATACGCAGTAGAAAAAGTTACGGTTGTTAACGATTTGTGATTTTGGGAGGGTTTTTGAAAGTTTTTTTCTTTTCTTTTTCCGGGGTAAAAAAGGGGCGTCCCCTCTTTTGGGAGATTTATCATACTTTTACCTAATGGATGCAGTAATGATAGAGAAAGCAGCAAATGCCATTGCCGATAAACACCGTTTGTCCATATTGCTGGCGGCTTCCAGGCAGTCTGCTATACAGTGTTGTGATATCACAGAACTGACTGGTTTGTCCCAACCCACAGTTTCACACCATATTAAAATATTGGTAGACAGCGGGGTATTAATATATGATAAGACCGGAAGAAACGTACAATTGACAATTAATAAGGAGATGATGAAGCATCTTTCCTCCTTCTTTTTACAATTGAGCTAAAACCAGATTTTGAAAGAGGCAGTGGAAAGGATGGTATTTATCTGTTGGCTTTTAACTGTCTTCCCGAAAGTTGATTTTTTGCAACTTAGAATAACCGAGGGGAATGTATTTGATTGAAATGCCAGCTTTGACATGAATGTCAAATCCTCCCATTTTATAATCAAATCCCCATCATATAATTAAATTCCCACCTTATAATCAAATCCCATCTTAAAATCGAATCCCCCTTTTATAATTAAATCAATACTGCGTATTGTCCTATTTTTTAAACAAGGTTGTCAAAAATCAGCTCATCAGTTTCTTCGCAAGTCTGCCAATGGTCTTCAATCCATCTTCCACCGGTTTACTCCAGGGATTATTATAACTTATCCTTAAACAGTTGTTATACCTGTCCTGCAGGGAAAAGATCCTGCCCGGCGCAAAAATAACCTTGTGCTTCAGGGACTGCTCATACAACTCAAATGCATTGATCTTCGGATTCAATTCTATCCAACAGACAAACCCTCCGCCCGGGCGGGTGACACAGGTATCTTCCGGGAAATAATCAGAAATTGCCTGCAAATGGCGCATAAACTGGGTATGCAGCGATTTCCGCATGCCCCTCAGATGATGCTCATAACGCCCGTTTTCCAGGAAACACGCAATAGCCGCACTTGGCAGGGAAGGAGAGGAAATGGCCCGGTTTCGCTTAATACGCAACACCTTTTCCCTGTACCGACCCGGCAGAGTCCAGCCTACCCTGTACCCCGGCGCCAACGACTTGGAAAATGAATTACACAGCAGCACCAGTCCGTTTTTATCAAATGTTTTACATACATATGGCCTTTCTTTCCCAAAGAACATATCACCATATATATCATCTTCGATCAACGGTATGTCATATTTTTCTAATATCCTTACCAGCTCCTGCTTGTGACTATCCGGCATACAGGCACCCAGTGGGTTCGTAAAATTCGTTACAAAAAGACAAGCCTTGATCTTAAATTTAGGAATCGCCTTGTCTAAATATTCTAAATCGACCCCTGTCAGCGGGTGTGTGGGGATCTCCAGTACTTTCAATCCCAGGTTCTCTGCCAGTTGAAGGGAACCATAATACGTGGGACTCTCTACCGCAATGGTATCGCCCGGTTGCGTCACGGCAGACAGACATAAAGACAACGCATCAGAACATCCCGCCGCTATCACAATATCCTCCTCTGTCACAGCACCACCCCAACCAATAGACATCCTGGCAATTTGCCGCCGCAGGTCTGCATTGCCCTCAGGAGTATCATAACCAAGTCCTCCATTCGGTAACCGGTGGATGGCCTGTACCATGGCTTTAGTCATCTTGGCGGTGGGAAGTTGTGAAACCGGAAAAACAGCAGAAGAGAACTTTAAGATCTCCGGATTGGAGTTATGTAAATACATCCGGGAAATCATTTCATGCACCGTTACCTCAGATGGCTTCCTGACGGCTTCTGTTTGTTTAGGTATTTCCGGCATACGACGGGGACAGAAGGTAACATAATAGCCGGACTTAGGTTTGGATTCAATCATGCCTTTGCTCTCCAGGTAGTAATAGGCCTGGAAGGCAGTGCTCATGCTCACGCCTTGTTCTTCGCTGAGATTGCGGACAGAGGGGAGTTTGTCTCCCATTTTCAACACCTGCTTGATGATGAGTTGCTCTAAGTTTTCTGCAATCTGCAGGTAAAGATGGTCAGCAGTTTTTAACATGAGTAGGAATTCTGATATGGTCAAAAGTAAGAAAAATTAAACTGTTTGTTGTGAGGGTCTTTTGTTTTTTTTGAGATGTAAATGCTTTTCTTCGAAATGAATGCATCCACCAGATCAGAAAAATAAAAATAAATTTTGCGCAACTAAAAAATTGCATAATTTAGTGCAACTAAAAAGTTGCTCAAATGGATGAGTTGTTTAAAGGAGTAGCGGACCCGCTGAGAAGAGAAGTGCTCGAACTCCTGCGCAAAGCGCCGCTCAATATCAATCAGATCAATGATCACTTTGGCCATATCAGCCGGCAGGCGGTTTCAAAGCACTTACAGGTATTGGAAGATACCGGTTGGATACGTATTTATCAGGCCGGTCGTGAGCGGTATGGCTACCTGAGCAGGTCCGCTTTCTTTGCATTCAGGGAATGGGTGGATAGTTATTTACAATGGGGAGCGCATTCTATCGATAATGACCATGGCGTTTTCCTGGATGACACCGCATATAAGAAAGGGATGCCCCTCACACAACCTGTTATGCTACAGGCTTTGCTTAGTAAAGACAAGGCTTTCGACGGCGTTTTTTACACTGCTGTAAAGACTACAGGTATCTTCTGCAAGCCTTCCTGCTCCGCTAATCCGCGACCTGACAATGTGATCTTTTATGATAATAAGGAAGATGCCGTAAAGAATGGTTACAGGGCCTGTAAGCGGTGTAAACCTTGAATGATGTAAAACAGTAATAACAGTAAGCGCACATGAAAATAGTCATACCAGTTACCGACCACGAAAATTTCTCTTTTGCTGAATGCCTCGTATTCCTTCGTCGTTCTGATAAGGAATGCCTGCATGACGTAACAGGTAATAGCCTCCGCAAGGTGATTGTGGTGAACGATATACCTGTGCTTACGGTTATCACCGATGCACCTGAAAAGAAAGGGGTAGAGGTGGAAATATTCGCTGATGCAAACGTATTGACGGATACCAGTTATATTAAACAATACATTACCCACTGGTTGCACCTCGATGCGGACCTCAATGAGTTCTACAATTTCGCAGCAAAAGATAAAGTACTGTCTCCCCTCATACAACAATACAAAGGTCTCCGGCTCATCGGCATTCCCGAACTGTTCGAAGCCATTACCTGGAGCATCATCGGGCAACAGATCAATCTCTCATTTGCATACACACTCAAACAGCGATTGATTCATGCCTACGGTCATTCGATTACGTCTGGTGATTCCGTTATTACTGAGAAGGTAATATCATCCGGAGGCAAAACCTATTATGTCTACCCTCAGCCCGCTACAATAGCTGCCCTGGAGCCTGCAGACCTCATCGCCATGCAGTTCTCCCGCAGCAAAGCAGATTACATCCTCTCTATCGCGAGAGCAATGGCCGAAGAACGCCTGTCGCTCGCACATTTGCAATCCCTCGGTTACGCCGCTGCCCGTGAATACCTCATTTCATTCAAAGGTATCGGTAACTGGTCTGCAAATTACGTGCTCATGAAATTCAGCCGTTACTGGCAGGCATTACCACTGGAAGATGCCGGCTTACACAACGCGCTGAAGTATCAATTACAACTACCCGCAAAGCCTTCACTGGCCGAAATAAGAGAATATACACAGCACTGGCAGCAGCACGCTGCTTATGCAACATTTTATTTATGGAGATCATTACAACAATAAACCAAATGGAACAGTACCATTATTTTACCCCAACGCCGGTTGGTAGTCTGCTGATCATAGGAACAGATACAACGATCAATGCACTCAGCATCCGGGACAATGATAAAACTGATTTGCCGCTCCTACATAAATCAGAATTGCCGGATGTATTCCTGCAATGCATAGCTGAAATGGAAGCCTACTTTGCAGGCAGCCTGCGCGAATTTACGATTCCTATTGCGCAGACAGGCACCCCTTTTCAGCAATCTGTATGGGAAAAGCTGCTGGCTATTCCCTATGGTCAGACCACTACTTATTTGCAGCTGGCAAAGGATCTGAATAATCCGAAAGCCATTCGGGCAGTAGGAACCACGAATGGCCGTAACCAGCTATGGGTGGTAGTTCCCTGCCATCGGGTGATTGGGAGCAATGGTATGTTGACAGGGTATGCCGGCGGGTTATGGCGGAAGAAGTGGTTGTTGGAACATGAGACGAAGCATCGCTTTGGATCGCAGGGAGCGTTGTTTTAATTTACCTACGCCTGCCTTCATTTCAATCGCCGGATGATTCTATAATTTAAATGAGTGATGCCGCTTTATTAGGCTACTTGTAAACTTTTCTTGTCAACCCACTCAGGGATAATTCGAACCACCCGATCTGAATAGTAAAAAGAGGGGAAGCAGATCTTTTCAATCTGATCTGGTCAAAATTCTGAAAACTGAATCTGTTTTTAATTAGCTTTTTATTTCATTTTTGTGGTCTCAAACCTACCGCCATGAATGAAACGCTTTCCCAGGATCTGCTCCAGATGGATCAACTGCTACAACAAACGAAAGATATCAGTACTGCTTTCCTTGCTGGTATTGATAACCTGCCCGTTGACGTGGCGAAGGGTTCCCTCACCCCACTATCCCTCCCCAAACAGGGCATAGGCGCCTCCCAGGCACTCTCCATTTTCAAAAACCGCTATGAACCCATGCTGGCCGGTAATGCTGGTGCCCGTTACTGGGGATTTGTCACCGGCGGTGCCACGCCCGCTGCCATTGCCGGTGACTGGCTCACATCTGTATATGATATGAATGCCGCCAATAAAGATGGTGCGTCCTTTTATATAGAAGGAGAAACCATCGCATTGCTCCGCCAGCTCTTTGGTTTACCAGATGCATATACGGGTGTATTCACCTCCGGAGCTACCATGTCCAACTTCTCCGGCCTCGCTATTGCCCGCCAGTGGCTCGGCAACAAGCATGGTATAGATGTAGCCCAGGAAGGAGTCAGCGCACTGCCCGGTATCAAAATACTTTCCTGTACCCCGCACTCCAGCACCGTGAAATCCATGGCTATGCTGGGTATAGGCCGAAACGCCCTCGTAAAGATTCCTTCTCTGCCCGACAGAGAATCAGTTGATATTACCGCACTCACCGCCTACCTCGAAGCACATGCCGGAGAGCCTTTGATCTTTGTCGCAGCAGCAGGTACCGTGAATACGGTTGACTTTGATCACCTGCAATCACTCGCTGTACTCAAACAACAATACGGCTTCTATCTCCATGTAGATGCGGCCTTTGGAGGGTTCGCCGCCTGCCATCCGGATTACCGTAACCTATTACAGGGATGGGAAGCCGCCGATAGCATCACCATCGATGCCCACAAATGGCTGAATGTTCCTTACGATTCTGCGATGATCTTTACACGTCATTCCCAGCTGCAAATGGCTGCTTTCAGAAATGTAGGTGCCAGTTATCTGCCTGACCCGGATGAGTTTTTTGTATATAGTAATTATACCCCTGAAAACTCCCGTCGCTTAAGGGCTTTGCCAGCATGGCATACACTGATGGCATATGGTGCAAATGGGTATGCAGATATTGTGGAGAATAATGTACGACTCACCAGAAAGTTAGGGACATTGATTGAAAACAGTGATACGTTTCGGTTACTGGCTCCTATAAACCTTTGTGTAGCCTGCTTTACGCTGAATGTGCCGGAAGAGGAACTGCCGGCGGCAATTAAGCAATTCCTGCAATCGATGAACGAAAGTGGGAAGGTAGTGATGACACCGACGGTATATCAGGGAATTCCTGGTATCCGGGCTGCATTGGTGAACTGGCGTACCACAGCGGAAGACGTGGATATTGTATGGGAAGAGATGTCGCAACTGGTGAATGTGATTGAATAATGAATGAACTGTCTTCAAAAGCGGTCGATGTCAACCTTTATTACAGCGATACCCTGCATTATTATAAATGTCATGTCCTGCATTGTATATCGTCAAAACCATACCAATATTAACAGCCTTCTCCCACATGAATAAATGGGATTAATGAATAATCAACGCGCACAAATGAAAAAGTCTAACACGAATGCCTATATCGCATTAGTCATGGTCAGTTTTTTCTGGGGTACCACCTACCTCGCATCCAGCGTAGGCGTGCGTCATATGCACGGCCTTATGCTGGCCGGCCTTCGTCAAACGGCTGCCGGCATTATCCTGATCAGCTTCTTCCTGCTCAAAGGTTACCGTCTGCCTGACAGGATTGTCCTTTCCCGCTTATTTATAATAGGCGTCATGATGCTCTGCCTGAGCAATGGCCTCATTACCTGGGCCATGCAATACATTCCCAGTGGTCTCTGTGCCATCATTGTGGCCACAGTCCCCATCTGGATAACTATCTTCAGTTATTTTCTGGTACAGCGCACCCGCCTGTCAGCTTTATTATTTGTCGGCATGCTGATAGGATTACTGGGTGTAGCCGGCATCTTCTACAACTACCTCTCCAGTTTAACGAACCCTGCATTCCGGCTCGGCATCATCCTCACGCTGATCGCCTGCATCAGCTGGGCCATCGGCTCCGTCCTCACAGCCCGTTGGGCCCTGAAAGTGAATTTCCTTTACGGAGCAGGGTTTCAGATGCTCTTCAGTGGTATTGTCATGCTCATCACCGTATCTTTCATGGGGTATAGCATTACGGCATCTACAATGAATCTGGAGTTGTGGGAGAGTTTATTATACCTCATATTTGTAGGATCCATCGTGGGGTACTCCTCCTATGTCTTTGCCCTCAACAACCTGCCGACCTCACTGGCATCTGTATACGCTTATATCAATCCGATCGTAGCTGTCACACTGGGATGGCTCATCTTAAAAGAACAACTTAACTGGACGACCGCATTATCCTGTCTTGTCACACTTGCCGGCGTCTATTTAGTAAATGTATCCGTCAATAAAAATAAAAGGAAGTATGAACATAGCAATTGATACAATCCGGCTGATAGGCTGTGAGCCGCACCTGTTGCCACACTTTGAACGATTGAACAGACATTGGATAGAAAAGTATTTCGCCATCGAACCTGCGGATATCGATTCGCTGCAGCATGCAGATAAAAATATCATAGATAAGGGAGGTACGATTATCTTTGCGGCAGCAGGAGAGGAGATAGTAGGGACCGTTGCCCTCAAATCCATAGATGCAGAAACGACGGAAATGACGAAACTGGCAGTGGACGAAAAGTTTCAGGGGTACAAGATAGGTTGGCGATTGGTAAAGGAGATCCTGCGCCTTGCGGCAGAACAGGGGTATAAAAAAGTAGTGCTATATTCCAATACTATCCTGGTGCCTGCGTTAAATATGTATGAAAAATTCGGCTTCAGGGAGATTCCTGTAGAACCGGGGAGATACAAACGCAGCAACATTAAGATGGAATACATTTTCGATGAGGAACGTCCGCAGTATGCCGTAGCAAAAGAGCTAGGGGAGCTCATTTCAGCCTGGGAGCAACAGCTTTCCGGGATCAGCGATCAGGAGGCAGCGGCGCGGTTAAGAAGTGGAAAATGGAGTATAAAAGAAATATTGGGGCACCTTATCGATTCAGCAATTAATAATAACGTTCGGATAATACGCGCACAACAGATATCTTTGCTACAAATTCCGGGATATGATCAGGAATTTTGGGTAAAGGGACAGGCATGGCAGTTCATGAACTGGCAGAATTTAATTAAATTGTGGACCGTTTTTAATCAGCACCTTGTACTAACGATACGGACTATACCAACAGAAGTCTTGCAGCATACAGTTAAAGTAAACGAAAACGAGCCGGTAACGTTAAGTTACCTGATCGTGGATTATGTTATACATATGAAGCACCACTTATCACAGATAAACGAATTATTCAATTTGAAAAAAGATACGATTTAGATTTAGGTATGATGATCAAAGGTATTTACCGCCGTTCATCTGGTTGACATCGTCCCGCCTTTGCGCGGGACGTTTTTTTGGGAGGGTTAGCATTGTCTTTCCCTTTTATTTCAATTGTCTCCTTCACTTTTCCTGTTTATCGGCCTGCTCCACTTTTCCAGTTTATCGACCCGTTATACGTTTCCGGTTTATCGGCCTGCTCCCTATTGCCTGTTTATCGGCCTGCTCCAAGTTTCCAGTTTATCGACCCGTTCTACGTTTCCGGTTTATCGGCCTGCTCCCCATTTTCAGTTTATCGACCCGTTCTACGTTTCCTATTAATCGGCCCGTTCTCCATTTCCTGTTTATCCGCCTGCTCTCCATTTCCTGTTTTAACAGCCTGCTCCCCATTTTCTTCTTCCTTAAATAACAGCCTTAACCCCAAGTAGCATTTTTTATAACCTCCATTTAACGTTTATCCACCGGGCCCGGCACAATCCTTGTCACAAATCCTACATTTGTAAATTATGGATCTGAATCATAACCCATGGACAGTACTGTCCAGCAAAGTAGAATACGACAATCCCTGGATCAGTGTCACTGAAAATCAGGTATTAAACCCATCCGGCGGAAAAGGCATTTATGGGGTAGTGCATTTTAAGAATGCCGCCATCGGGGTCATTCCTTACGACGACGGGGGCAATATATACCTCGTAGGTCAGTTCCGGTTTGCCATCAACGAGTTTACCTGGGAGATTCCGGAAGGTGGTGGACCGCTGGATACTGATCCTTTGGAATCGGCCAAAAGGGAGTTGTTGGAAGAAACCGGTCTGATTGCCCATAGTTGGGAGCCGATTATAAGAATGCATTTATCCAACTCAGTTTCTGATGAAGCAGGTGTCATTTACCTGGCTCGTCAGCTCGAGCAGCGGGAAGCGGACCCTGAAGAAACGGAGCAGTTGCATATCCGGAAACTGCCTTTTGAAGAGGCGTATCAGATGGTGAAGCGGCATGAGATTACGGATTCATTGTCGATAGCTGCTATTCAGAAGATCAGGTTGATGCAATTAGAAGGAGAATTGTAGGAAGGTAATCACCTGATTCTACCCCTACCCGCTGGAACACCAACCGTAAATCTTTATCTTTGCGGCAATGGAACATAGAAGACATAAGCCTGCCGGTTTCCGGCAGCATGCGCCCCGGCCAAAGGCCTCGGCCATGGTAATAGGACGTCAGCCGGTAGTAGAGGCCATCCAGGCCGGAAAAGCCATCGAGCGCATTTACCTGTTACGCACTGCCAGCGGGGACATTATCCCCCAGATCAGAAGCCTGGCTGCACAATATAATATTCCCATCAACCTGGTGCCAACAGAAAAGCTGAACGGCCTGACTCAGGCTAATCACCAGGGCTGTATTGCCATTACAGGCCATATCAGCTACCTTGACCTGCAGGATGTAATCTCTCACGTGACCGACTCGGGCGAAACACCCCTGTTCCTCATACTCGATGGTATTACAGACGTCAGAAATATCGGTGCCATTGCCCGTAGCGCAGTCTGCTGCGGTGCGCAGGCCATCATCATTCCTGACAAAGGTATTGCCGCGCTCAACGAAGAAGCCATCAAATCATCTGCCGGCGCATTGGAGAAGATCTCCATCTGCCGCGTAAATAGCCTCCTGAAAGCGATCGACACCCTGCACCTGAACGGTATCAAGGTAGTTGCCAGTGAAATGGAAGCAGAAGTAAAACTCTATGACCTGCCCTTGAATGAACCGGTAGCAGTGATCATGGGATCGGAAGATAAAGGCGTGTTTCCTGCGCTGCTGAAGGCAACAGATGTACAGTTCCGGATCCCGATGAGTGGAAATTTTGAATCCTTTAATGTGTCAGTGGCGGCGGGGATTATCCTGTACGAAGCGATGAAGCAGAGAGGATTTTAAGCTGTAATCAGCATAAAGCTGTAACCGGCATAAAGCTGTAACCAGCATAAAGCTGTAACCAGCATAAAGCTGTAACCGGCATAAAGCTGTAACCGGCATAAAGCTGTAACC
>Ga0182005_1000227_pt1 | contig 37208 bp, 35 predicted proteins | sample Sormic07211103_1_FD_123021 | JGI IMG/M metagenome (GOLD analysis project Ga0182005, IMG submission 123021) | Rhizosphere microbial communities from Sorghum bicolor, Mead, Nebraska, USA - 072115-103_1 MetaG | ecosystem: Host-associated > Plants > Roots > Rhizosphere | place: USA: Nebraska...
AGCCGGGCATGGACAATTCGCGCCGTCCGCTGAATCCTGATTTTGTCCTGAACCAGCAGCGCTACCAGGGCGCTTCGATCCTGCTGACCCGGAAGAACTTCGGCTGCGGTTCGTCGCGTGAGCATGCGCCTTGGGCGCTGGACCAGTACGGTTTCCGTGCCGTCATCGCGCCCAGTTTTGCCGACATTTTCTTCAACAACTGTTTCAAGAACGGCTTGCTGCCGTTGGTGCTGCCCGAAGCGCAGATCGATCGCCTGTTCGACGAAGTCAAGGCATTCCCCGGTTATCGGCTGCAGATCGATCTCGAAAAGCAGCTGGTGAGCACCGCCAACGGCAACATTGCGTTTCCGTTTGAAGTGGGCGAGTTCCGCAAATATTGCCTGCTGAACGGTCTCGACGATATCGGCCTGACCCTGCGCCAGTCCGACAAGATCCGCGATTTCGAGGAGCGCCATCTGTTTGCGCAGCCTTGGCTGGGAAACACCATTTAAGCAGCTCGTCTGCAACCGTTTTTGAATTATCCAATCCAGGAAAAAATGAAGATAGCAATTTTGCCAGGTGATGGCATCGGTCCGGAAATCGTTGAGCAAGCGGTCAATGTATTGAACGCGCTGGGTGAAAAATTTGAACTGGAAAGCGCGCCGGTCGGCGGCGCCGGCTATGCTGCGCACGGCCATCCGCTGCCGGAAGGCACCCTGAAGCTGGCAAAAGAAGCTGATGCCATCCTGTTTGGCGCTGTCGGCGACTGGCAATACGATACCCTGGAGCGTTCGCTGCGCCCGGAGCAGGCGATTCTTGGCCTGCGCAAGCACCTGGGCCTGTTCGCCAACCTGCGCCCGGCGATCCTGTATCCGGAGCTGGCCAACGCCTCGACGCTGAAGCCGGAAGTGGTGTCCGGGCTGGATATCCTGATCATCCGCGAACTCACGGGCGACATCTATTTTGGCCAGCCGCGCGGTGTGCGCACCGCGCCGGACGGCGCGTTCAAGGGCGAACGCGAAGGTTTCGACACCATGCGCTACGCTGAGCCGGAAATCCGCCGCATCGCCCACGTCGCCTTCCAGGCGGCGCAAAAGCGCGGCAAGCGCCTGACCAGCGTCGACAAGGCCAATGTGCTGGAAACCTTCCAGTTCTGGAAAGACATCGTCACTGATGTGCATAAGGAATATCCTGACGTTGCGCTGGATCACATGTATGTCGATAACGCTGCGATGCAACTGGTGCGGGCGCCGAAGAAATTCGACGTCATCGTCACCGGCAACATGTTCGGCGATATCCTGTCGGACCAGGCCGCCATGCTGACCGGTTCGATCGGCATGCTGCCGTCGGCTTCGCTGGACGCCAGCAACAAGGGCTTGTACGAGCCGTCGCATGGTTCGGCGCCGGACATCGCCGGCAAAGGCATTGCCAATCCGCTGGCGACCATCCTGTCGGCCGCCATGATGCTGCGCTTTTCGCTCAACAAGGCGGAGCAGGCCGATCGCATCGATAACGCCGTCAAGAAGGTCTTGGCGCAAGGCTTGCGCACCGCGGACATTTATGAGGCGGGCACCACCAAGGTCGGCACCGGCGAAATGGGTGCGGCGGTGGTCAAGGCGCTGGCATAAAAAAATTTGGCAGGTGGGTCTGTCGTGGAGTGCGGGGCTTTTCCCCGATTTTGTTAGGGAATCATGATGAAACTGGTTGGTTTGGTCGGTTGGCGTGGCATGGTGGGTTCGGTCTTGTTGCAGCGTATGCAGGAAGAGGGCGATTTCGCCCATATCGAACCGGTATTCTTTTCAACTTCAAATGCCGGCGGTAAAGCCCCGGCGTTGGCGAAAAACGAAACAACGTTGAAGGACGCCACCGATATTGAAGCCCTGAAAAAATGCGACATCATCATTACCTGCCAGGGCGGCGACTACACCAGCGAGATTTTCCCGCAGCTGCGCGCCGCCGGCTGGAACGGCTACTGGATTGACGCCGCCTCCACCCTGCGCATGAAAGACGACGCCATCATCGTGCTGGATCCGGTCAACCTGGATGTCATCAAGGACGGCTTGCAGCGCGGCGTGAAGAACTACATCGGCGGCAACTGCACCGTCTCCTGCATGATGATGGGACTGGGCGGCCTGTTCCAGCAAGACCTGATCGAGTGGATGACCTCCATGACCTACCAGGCGGCTTCCGGCGGCGGCGCGCAGCACATGCGCGAACTGCTGACCCAGTTCGGCTCCATCAACGCCGAAGTCAAGGCGCTGCTGGACGATCCGAAATCGGCGATCCTGGAAATCGACCGCAAGGTGCTGGGCAAGCAGCATTCCCTGTCGGCCGACGAAACCAGGCAGTTCGGCGTGCCGCTGGGCGGCAACCTGATTCCCTGGATCGACAAGGACCTGGGCGAGGGCTTGTCAAAAGAAGAATGGAAAGCCGGCGCCGAGACCAACAAGATCCTTGGCCGCGGCGAGGGTTTCAGCAATGGCGGCAAGGTAATCCCGGTGGATGGCCTGTGCATCCGCATCGGCGCCATGCGCTGCCATTCGCAGGCATTGACCATCAAACTGAAAAAAGATGTGCCGCTGGACGAAATCAATGACATCATCGCCAGTAACAACCAGTGGGTGAAGGTGGTGCCTAATGACAAAGAGTCATCAATGCGCGACCTGACCCCGGCGGCAGTGACCGGCAGCCTGACAATTCCTGTCGGTCGTCTGCGCAAACTGCAGATGGGTGGCGATTATTTGTCAGCCTTTACCGTAGGCGACCAGTTATTGTGGGGTGCGGCAGAACCGTTGCGTCGCATGCTGCGGATTGTGCTGGACACCTGACTTGTTGCAGTAGTTGTGATATTGTTGCCGACTTGCAATATGGCCCGCTAAGTATTTTCTTGAAGAAAGTCTTGGCGGGCTTAGCGTATCTGTTTGTATTTGCAGAATGTTGTTACGCTAATGTGCGAGTGCTTCATAAATGGGATCGCATTTGCGAAGCGCCAGACTAATGTCAATCTGGATATTGATTTTTAAAAAAACTGGGTACAGTATTTGCTTTCAGCAAGATTTGTTTCCTTATACGTCAACGGACAGTCCTTCATGCCACACAACATGCACCTGAATTCTTCGAATAAATTTATTTCCACCGGTTTAAAGACCCTCACTGCAGCCGTGGTTTCCACCTTGCTGATGGTGTCCAGCGTCGAGGCTGCCGGACTGGGTAAATTAACTGTGCTGTCCTCGCTGGGACAACCGTTACGTGCAGAAATTGAGCTTACCTCGGTAAGCGCGGACGAAGCCGGCACGCTGGTGGCGAAACTGGCCAGCCCGGAAACTTATCAGCAAGCCAACATCGATTTCAATCCGGCCCTGATGTCTTTGCAATTTGCCATCGATCAGCGCAATGGCCGCCGTTTTGTGCGGGTCACTTCGACCCAGCCCATCAATGAGCCGTTTGTCGACATGCTGATGGAACTGGGCGGCACCAAGGCGCGCCTGGTGCGCGAATACACCCTGTTGCTCGACCCGGCCGGCCAGCGCCAGGCCCAGCCGGCGCAGATCGCGGCCGCACCCGCAGCGCCGCGTGCTACGACCGGGGCTCTCAATGCCGCTCCTCGTTCGGCCCCGGCCCCGGCCCCGGCCAGCCAGGTGCAGTCGCAAGGCGGCGTCGCTTCGACCATTACCGACGCTACCCGTTCGGCCGCCGCCAGGGCAGTCGCCAGCGGCGCGACCGCTCCTGCCAGCAGCGCAAGCAAGTCGGTTGCCTCGGCCTCGACTGCAGGCAGCCCTGCCAAGTCCTCCAGCGCAGCAGCGGCGCCTGCGAGCGGCGATTACCAAGTCAAGAAGGGCGATTCGCTGGCCCGCATCGCCAGCGAAAACCTGCCGGCCGGCATCTCGCTGGACCAGATGCTGGTAGCGTTGTACCGCAGCAACGAAGGCGCGTTTGTCGGCAAGAACATGAATCGCCTGCGCTCGGGCCAGATCCTGTCGATCCCGGATGCCGACAGCGCACGCAGCGTCAGCAAATCGGAAGCCCGCAACATAGTGCTGGCGCAATCGAACGATTTCAAGAGCTATCGCAACAAGCTGGCCGGGATGGTTGAATCGGCTGCGCCGAATGCGGCTGCTGAATCCAGGCAAAGCAGCGGCGGCAAGATTACCGCCAAGGTGGAAGAGCAAGCCACGCCGGCCAGCGAGTCCAAGGACAAGCTGAAATTGTCGCGCGGCGCAGCCGCCGACGCCAAGGCAGCAGACGCCAAGGCAGCGGCTGCCGCTACTGCGGCGACAGAAGAGAAGATCGCACGGGAAAAAGCTGCCGCCGAAGCGCAAGCGCGCGTCAAGGAACTGGAAAAGAATGTCAGCGACCTGCAAAAGACGCTGGAATTGAAGAACAAGAACCTGGCCGACCTGCAAAACCAGGCTGCCAATGTGAAGCCTGCAACTCCTGCAGCGGCGGCGCCAGCCGCTACCGTCCCGGTCGCCCCGCCGCCGGCAGCAGCTGCACCTGCGGCAGCGGTTCCTGCAGTGGCTGCCGTCCCAGTGCCGGCGCCAGCCGCGGCTGAACCAGCCGCTGTCAGCTCGGCTCCTGCCACCATTGTCGATACAGGCGTCGCCAGCGCCGCGCCAGCCGCTGCAGCAGCGGTTGCCGCTGCGCCTACTGCCCCGGCGCCGGCGCCAGCCAAGCCAAAGGTAGCCGCACCGCCGCCGCCTGAGCCGAGTTTCATCGAAAGCATTACCGAAAACCCATTGCTGCTGCCGGTTGGCGGCGTTCTGGTGGCTTTGCTGGCCGGGCTCGGACTGTTCCGTTACCGTCGCAACCGCGCGCGCCAGCAGGCTTTCCTGGACAGCAGCGGAGCGCCGATGACAAATACCGGCCTGAAGGGCAACTCCCTGTTCGGTTCGACCGGCGGACAGAGCGTCGACACCAAGAACAGCATCTTCAATTCGAATTTCGTGCCGTCGGTCAGCCACCTGGATACCAATGTCGACCCGGTCGCCGAAGCTGATGTCTATATCGCATACGGACGCGATGCGCAAGCCGAGGAAATCCTGAAAGAAGCCCTGCGCAACCAGCCAAACCGCAACGCGATCCGCGTCAAGCTGCTGGAAATCTACGCCAACCGCAAAGATCCGCGCTCCTTTGAAATCCTGGCCAGCGAGCTCTACAGCCTGACCCGCGGCGAAGGCGAAGACTGGCAGCAGGCTGCTGCACTGGGCCAGAATGTCGATCCGACCAACCCTTTGTATGGCGGCGGCAAGCTGCAGGACCAGGTGATTGCCAAGGCTGATTCGATTACCGCGCCGACCCAGCCGATGGATGGCCTCGACTTCAATTCATTGACAGCGCCGACCGAGCCGCATGCTGTTGCGCCGATTCCTGAACTGGTGCAACCGGCCGCGCCGGCCCAGCTGCTGGCGCCGCTGACAGCCACCGAACTGGGCAAGCAAGGCCGCGCTGCAGCTGCGCCGCAAGCGGCTGACATGGATTTTGACCTGGAAGAACTCGGCAGCGAAACATCCGCCAACCAGAACACCGTGTTGCTGTCGGCTTCTCACGACGCCGGCAAATCCATGCTCGACGCGCTCGACTTCGAACTGGACCATAAGCCTGCGGCAGCTCCGGCCGCGGCGCCGAAAGCCGTGGAAAAGAGCGCTGCGCCGGCAATGGCGTTCAGCTCGCTGGAACTGCCGGCAGGCGGCCAGCCTTCGAACTACGAACCGGCCCATGCCCATATTGATATTCCATCGGAAACCAAGCCGGCCAAGGCGCCGCCAGCACCTTCGTATGCCCAGCATGCGGAACCTATGGTCGCGCCGCTGGAGTTCAACCTGGCCGGCATGAACCTGGACCTGGACAGTGCGATCCATGCGCCAGCCGCCAGCGCTGCTCCTGCAGCGCCTGCAATAGCTGACACTGCATCGTCGGCGACAGCCAATCCTGAAATGGCGACCAAGCTCGACCTGGCCGTTGCGTACAAGGAAATCGGCGACAAGGAAGGCGCGCGCGAACTGCTGGAAGAAGTCTTGAAGGGCGGTAGCGCAGAACAGGTCGATGCAGCCAAGTCGTTGCTGACCAAGCTGTAATGTAGCTAGTACAATACCCTTAGCATTTTGCTTTTGACGGGCGCGGCGTTATGCTGGCGCCCGTTTGCTTTTTTTGAGATTGGAACCGGATTGAATCGTATCGTTCTCGGCGTGCAGTATGACGGCGCGCCTTGGCAAGGATGGCAGACCCAGCCTAGCGGCAAGACCGTGCAGGACCGGCTGGAGGCCGCCTTGGAAAAATTCACGCAGGGCGCAATCGGCACGACTTGCGCCGGCCGTACCGACTCCGGCGTGCATGCGCTGGAGCAGGTCGTGCATTTTGATACGGCATTGTCGCGTGAAACATTCTCCTGGGTGCGCGGCCTGAACGCATTCCTGCCGCCGTCGATCGCGGTGCGCTGGGCGCATGAACTGCCGGCAGGATCTTCCAGCGCCGGCGAAGATCAATTCCACGCGCGCTTCAGCGCCACCGCCAGGACCTATCACTACCTGCTGTACAACAACCCGGTCCGTTCCCCGCTGCTGGAAGGCAAGGCCGGCTGGGTGTTCCGGCCGCTGGAGCTGGAGCTGATGCGCCAGGCCGCGGCGCACCTGGTCGGCACCCACGACTTTTCCGCGTTCCGCGCGGTGGAATGCCAGGCCAAGTCGCCGGTGCGCACCATGGAAGAGATCCGCATCGAGCGGCGCGGCGACCTGATCGTGTTCAGCTTGCGCGCCAACGCTTTCCTGCATCATATGGTGCGCAATATCGTCGGCTCCCTGATCTATGCGGGCAGCGCCAGCAAGCCGCCGGAATGGCTGGCCGAGTTGCTGGCCCAGCGTGACCGCGGCCGCGCGGCGCCGACTTTCATGCCCGACGGCTTGTATCTGGCGCGAGTGGCTTATGACCCGAAGTGGCAGCTGCCGCAGCAGGCGGCCGCGCTGTTGCCCTGGTTATAGGCAGCGGAAATTCTGCTGTCGATTTGTCATGTTTAAAGATGCTATATTGCGCTTTCCGATGTGTTTCCGATTAGACTGAATCCCATGAACCACCGCACCAGAATCAAGATCTGCGGCCTGACCCGCGAGCAGGATGTGCAAGCCGCCGTTGCGGCGGGCGCCGATGCGCTGGGTTTCGTGTTCTATCCGAAAAGCCCGCGCTACGTCACGCCGCAGCAGGCTGGCGGCCTGCTGGCCAAGGTGCCGCCGTTCATCACCACGGTCGGCCTGTTTGTCAACGTCGAGCCAAGGCAGCTGCAGGAGATCGTGGCGCTGGCGCCGGTATCTCTGCTGCAATTCCATGGCGACGAAACGGTAGAGCAGTGCGCGGCGCTGGCGCAGGCGGTAAACCGGCCGTTTATCCGCGCCATGCGCATCGGCAGCGCTACAACGGCCGCCGATTTGCTAGAATACGCACAGGCATATCGTGACAGCAGCCATTTGTTTGCAGGATTGCTGCTCGATACCCTGGTTGAAGCTTATGGCGGCAGTGGAAAGGTATTTGATTGGTCTCTCATCCCAAAAGAACTCGCGCCTCAGGTCGTTTTAAGTGGTGGCTTGAGCGTGCACAATGCGACTGACGCGGTAAAGCGCGTACGTCCCTTTGCGGTCGACATCAGCAGTGGCGTCGAGCAAGGCAAGGGCATCAAGGACGCCGCCAAGATTCGCGCATTCATTGCCGCGGTACGGCAGGCGGACGCCGATCCGGCCGGACTCTAGCAGCCGTTTTCCAAGGTCCGGCGGGCAGGCTCAGCAACCAATACAGAGAGATATGCCATGAAAGAATTCACTCCCCTCGAGCAATACGCCGAGCGCCAGCCGCTCGCCGATACCACCTTGCGCCAGAGCGCCCGGTACAACCTGCCGGACGCCAAGGGCCATTTCGGCATGTACGGCGGCAGCTTCGTCTCGGAAACCCTGACGCTTGCATTGAGCGAGCTGCAGCAGGCTTACGCCAAATACCAGAACGAACCGCAATTCCTGGCCGAATTCCACAGCGAGCTGAAGCACTATGTCGGCCGTCCCAGCCCGATTTACCACGCCAAGCGCTGGTCCGAGCAGATGGGCGGCGCGCAGATCTATTTCAAGCGCGAGGACCTGAACCACACCGGCGCCCACAAGATCAACAACGTGATCGGCCAGGCCTTGCTGGCCAAGCGCATGGGCAAGCCGCGCGTGATCGCCGAAACCGGCGCCGGCCAGCATGGCGTGGCGACTGCCACCATTTGCGCGCGCTTCGGCCTTGAATGCGTGGTGTACATGGGCAGCGAAGACGTCAAGCGCCAGATGCAGAACGTGTATCGCATGAACCTGCTGGGGGCGAAGGTGGTGCCGGTCGAATCCGGCTCCAAGACCTTGAAGGATGCGCTCAACGAAGCCATGCGCGACTGGGTCACCAACGTCGAAGACACTTTCTACATCATCGGCACGGTGGCCGGCCCGCATCCTTATCCGATGATGGTGCGCGACTTCCAGTCGGTGATCGGCAATGAGTGCCTGGTGCAGATGCCTGAGATGACAGGGCGCCAGCCTGACCACGTGGTCGCCTGTGTCGGCGGCGGCTCGAATGCGATGGGCATTTTTTATCCCTATATCGATCATCGCGATGTCGCCCTGGTCGGGGTGGAAGCCGCGGGCGAGGGGCTTGCCAGCGGCAAGCATTCGGCTTCGCTGACGCTGGGTTCGCCGGGCGTGCTGCATGGCAACCGTACTTACCTGCTGCAAGACGCCAACGGCCAGATCATCGAGACCCATTCGATTTCGGCCGGCCTGGACTATCCTGGCGTCGGCCCTGAACACGCCTGGCTCAAGGATTCCGGCCGCGCCACCTACGAAACCGTGACTGACGACGAGGCGCTGGCGGCGTTCCATACCTGCTGCCGCATCGAAGGCATCATCCCGGCGCTGGAATCGAGCCATGCCCTGGCATATGCGGCCAAGCTGGCGGCGACCTTGCCCAAGGACAGGATTGTCCTGGCCAATTTGTCAGGCCGCGGCGACAAGGACATGCATACGGTTGCCGAACGCCTGAAGCTGTAGCAGCCAAGGGCAGGGCGGCAATCCCGCCCTGCAGTCCTGATCACCTCATCCAATAGATACCATGTCCCGAATCCAGACTACCTTGGCGGCGCTCGCTGCAAACAATAAAAAAGGCTTGATCCCTTTCATCACCGCCGGCGACCCGGCGCCGGAACTGACCGTGCCGCTGATGCATGCGCTGGTCAGGGGCGGCGCCGACATCCTGGAACTGGGAGTGCCGTTTTCCGACCCGATGGCAGAAGGCCCGGTGATCCAGCGCGCTTGCGAACGGGCGCTCAAGTTCGGCGTCAGCCTGCACGACGTCCTGGGCTATGTGCGCCAGTTCCGGCAGATCGACAGCAATACGCCGGTGGTGCTGATGGGTTACGCCAATCCGCTGGAGCGGATGGGTGTCGATGCCTTCATCGCTGCCGCAAAAGAGGCTGGGGTCGATGGCAGCATCGTGGTCGACTATCCGCCTGAAGAATGCGAAGAGTTTGCCGAAAAGATGCAGGCCAACGGCATGGATCCGATTTTCCTGCTGGCGCCGACCTCGACCGAAGAGCGGATAATGCAGGTGGCCAAGGTCAGCAGCGGATTCACGTATTATGTTTCATTGAAAGGAGTGACCGGCGCCGCCAATATCGATGCCGGCGAAGTGGCGGCCCGGGTGGCGGCGATCCGCAAACATGTCAAATTGCCAATCGGCGTCGGCTTCGGCATCCGCGATGCGGCCACCGCCAAGGCCGTGGCGCAAGTATCGGATGCAGTGGTGATCGGCAGCCGGATTATCCAGGAACTGGAGAATACGCCGCCGGAACAGGCTGTAGCTGCGGTAGAAAGCTTCCTGTCAGGGATCAGGAAGGCGCTGGACGAGTGATTTGCATGCCAAAGTGGCAAATATTTCCTGGATTGGCTGGCTTGATTAGCTATTTCGCCGATTTGGGGATGAAGGTACAATTCGGCAGGAAAAAAATCTGAAGGAGGTCGCTCTATGAGTTGGCTAGAAAAATTACTACCCCCACGTATTCAGCGCAGCGACTCGGCAACCCGTAAATCGATCCCCGAGGGATTGTGGGTCAAATGCCCGTCATGCGAAGCGGTTTTGTATCGCACCGACCTGGAGTCGAACATCCATGTTTGCCCGAAGTGCAACCATCACATGCGGATACGTGCACGCGAACGCCTGGACGCCTTGCTGGACGCCGGCGGCCGCTATGAGATCGGCCAGGAAACCCTGCCGATCGACACGCTCAAGTTCAAAGACAGTAAAAAATACCCTGACCGCCTGAAGGCCGCCATGGACGCTACCGGTGAAACCGATGCGCTGGTGGTGCTGGGCGGTTCCATCATGACGTTGCCTGTGGTGGTGGCGGCGTTCGAGTTTGAATTCATGGGCGGTTCCATGGGTTCGGTGGTGGGCGAGCGTTTTGTGCGCGGGGCCCAGGTTGCACTGGAGCAGAAGGTACCGTTCATCTGCATCACGGCTACCGGCGGCGCGCGCATGCAGGAGGGCCTGCTGTCCCTGATGCAAATGGCCAAGACCACCTCGATGCTGACCAAGCTGTCAGAGAAGAAGCTGCCGTTCATCAGCGTCCTGACCGATCCGACCATGGGCGGCGTGTCGGCTTCGTTCGCCTTCATGGGCGACGTCGTGATCGCCGAACCGAAGGCGCTGATCGGCTTTGCCGGCCCGCGCGTGATCGAGAACACTGTGCGCGAAAAGCTGCCTGAAGGCTTCCAGCGCGCTGAATTCCTGGTTACCAAGGGCGCCGTCGACATGATCGTCGACCGCCGCAAGATGCGTGAAGAAATCGCGCGTCTGCTGGCGTTGCTGCAGGACCAGCCAGTCGAATCCATCGCTTGATGTGAATTTCGCCCCAGGGCCTGAACTGTTGCGGTTCAGGCCTTTTGTTTTTTAGTCGGATGTCAAAATGTCAAATATTCCCGCCAAGCCCGTGACGCTGGCCGACTGGCTCGCCCTGCTGGAGTCGCGCCATTTCAAAACCATAGACATGGGCCTGGACCGGGTAGTGCAGGTGAAAGACCGGCTGCAGCTGCAATTCGACTGCCCTGTGATCATGGTGGCCGGCACCAACGGCAAAGGCTCGACCTGCGCCATGCTGGAATCGATACTGCTGCGCGCCGGCTACAAGGTCGGGCTGTATATCAAGCCGCATTTCCTCGATTTCAACGAGCGCGCCCGCATCGGCGGCGAATCGGCCTCGGATGCGGCCCTGATCGCCAGCTTTGAGGCGGTGGAAGCGCAGCGCGGCGACATTTCCCTGACATATTTTGAATTCACCACGCTAGCCATCATGCATTTGCTGGCAGAGGCAAAACTCGACGTGGTGATCCTGGAAGTCGGCCTGGGCGGGCGCCTGGATGCGGTCAATATCGTCGATGCCGACGTCTCCATCGTCACCAGCGTCGACATCGACCATATCGAATACCTGGGCGACACCCGCGAGAAAATCGGCTTTGAAAAGGCTGGCATCTTCCGGACCGGCAAAACCGCGGTATGCAGCGACCCGGTGCCGCCGCAATCCCTGATCGACCATGCCAACGCGATCGGCGCCGACCTTTGGCTGCTGGGCCGCGATTTCAACTACACCGGCGACAAGCAGCAGTGGAATTACGGCGGCCGCGGCCAGCGCCGCAATGCGCTCGGCTATCCCAGCCTGCGCGGCGCCAACCAGCTGCTAAATGCCTCGGCGGCGCTGGCGGCGCTGGAAGCCTTGCGCGACCGCCTGCCGGTCAGTGCGCAGGAAGTGCGCAGTGGCTTTGTCATGATGGACTTGCCGGGCCGTTTCCAGGTCTTGCCAGGACAGCCGCTGGTGATCCTGGACGTCGCCCACAATCCGCACGCCGCGGCGACCCTGGCCCAGAACCTCGACAACATGGGGTTTCATCCGTACACCTACGCGGTATTCGGCGCCATGCTGGACAAGGATATCGAAGGCATCGTGGCGCAGCTCAAGACGCGCATCGACCACTGGTGCCTGGCCGCCTTGCCGCTGCCGCGCGCAGCCAGCGGCGAGCAGTTGAAAGAACGTTTGCTGGAAGCGGGTGTCCATGCAGAGCAGGGGGCGGATGCGCAAAGCAGCATCCTTTCCTTCGATTCTCCCGAGCTGGCCTATGCAAATGCATTAAGCAGGGCAGGCGAGAATGATAGAATTGTGGTTTTCGGATCGTTCCTGACCGTGGCTGGCGTAATGGCAGCCAGGAAGTCTGGATTTCACTGACGATTGACCGGCAGGCGCCGATGGCGCCGGCTCACTAGCTAGCTAAAAATATCGCATGGGTTTGTTCTCTTTTCTTCGCAAAAACAAGCAGCAAACCGACCCTGACCAGGGTATTTATCGTTCCAAGGCCGATACCGGCATCGGTCCCGGCGCCGAGCAGGCCGAACTGCCGCTGCGCAGCCGCAAAACCAAGGCAAGCAAGGCTGGCAACCAGGCCAACGAAGCGGTCGATCCGGTGCTGCCGGAAAAGAAGCGCGCCCGGCGCCGCCTGGTGGGCGCGGTGGCCCTGGTGCTGGCGGTGGTCATCATCTTGCCGATGATCCTCGATTCAGAGCCGAAGCCGCTGGCTGACGATATTGCGATCCAAATTCCATCGCGCGATAAACCCGGCGCCAGCGCAAGCGCGTCGGCCAGCGCTGCAGCGCCGCTCAGCAACAGCAGCGGCCTCGACCGCCAGGAAGAAATAGTCGATCCGGCCAGCGCCCCGGTGACGCCAGCGCCGCCGGCAGCCGCTGTCAAGCCTGCCGCTGATGCCGCCGTGACCACTCCTGCGCCGCCCAAGGTGGCTGCAGTGGTGCCGCCTGAAACCGCCTCAAAACCGGAACCCAAGCCGGAAGCCAAGCCAAAGCCGGAGGTCAAGCCGGAAGCCAAGCCAAAACCTGAGCCGAAACCGGCGCCGGTAGCGGAAAAGCATGACGATGCGGCGCGTGCCCAGGCGATCCTGGAAGGACGAGCCGATGCAGCGCCGGCGGCCGACAAGAAGCCGGCGAAATTCGTGCTGCAGGTTGCCGCGCTGGCATCGCAGGACAAGGTCGATGAGCTGCAAGGCAAGCTGAAGGAAGCCGGCATCCGCTCCTATACGCAAAAAGTCCCGACCCAGGCGGGTGAACGCATCCGTATCCGCGTCGGCCCGTTCAGCAGCAAGGAAGAAGCTGAAAAAACCCGCGCCAAGCTGGGCAAGCTGGGGCTGAACGGCAGCTTGATTCCAGGCTGACGGCGGGCGGCTTGATTTAAGCCGCATGCGGCGCCATATGGATCACTGATCAGGGATATGCAGGCAGCGTGACAATTTTCGACTATCTGGTTTTTTTCGTACTGATCTGCTCGGTCGTGATCAGCACCCTGCGCGGCCTGGTCAAGGAAATCCTGTCGTTGGCGAGCTGGGTCGTCGCCTTGGTGGTGGCCAACGCGTATGGTGAAAATCTGGCAAAATTGCTCCCCGATGCGATTCCGGGAAATGTAACGCGCTTAATCGTGGCTTTCCTAGCCCTGTTTATTGGCGTAAGGTTATTAATGATGTTGTTGAGCATGACCGTCGATGCCATGGTCAAGGCCAGCGGCCTGGGGGTGGTGGACCACGGGCTGGGCGTGCTGTTCGGACTGGCGCGCGGCCTGGTGCTGGTGCTGGCGGCGGTGCTGGTGTGTGGCGCTACGGCAATTCCGCAACAGCCTTTCTGGCGCGATGCGATGCTGAGCCCGCTGGCGGAGGCTGCCGCGCGGACTGCGATACCCTATTTGCCGGGGCAGTTCGCCAGCCACTTGAAGTTTTGAATTTGTTTGACAGGACTTGCGCAACCCCTGCAAGTCCCTCTAGTACCGGATTGTTTATTGTTTAGGAGTCCACCATGTGTGGCATAGTCGGCATCGCTTCCCAGAACCCCGCCAATCAGCTCATCTATGATGCCTTGTTGCTTTTGCAGCATCGCGGCCAGGATGCTGCGGGGATCGCAACCAACCACGGCAACGGATTTTTCATGCACAAGGCCAACGGCCTGGTGCGCGACGTCTTCCGTACCCGCAACATGCGTTCCTTGCCGGGCAACTACGGCATCGGCCAGGTGCGTTATCCGACCGCCGGCACCGCCAGCGCGGAAGAGGCGCAACCGTTCTACGTCAATGCGCCGTTCGGCATCATCCTGGCGCACAACGGCAACCTGACCAACGCCGAGCAGCTGAAGATCGAGATGTTCAAGAACGATCGCCGCCATATCAACACCGATTCCGATACCGAAGTATTGCTCAACGTGCTGGCGCACGAGATCCAGCAAGAGACCAGGGGTTATTCGCTCGATCCTGGCGTCTTGTTCAAGGCCGTGGCCAATGTCCACAAGCGGGTGCGCGGTTCTTACGCCGTGGTGGCGCAGATTGCCGGCCACGGTTTGCTGGCGTTCCGCGATCCGTACGGCATCCGGCCGCTGTGCATCGGCCTTAACGAAACCGACAAGGGCACCGAATACGTCATCGCCAGCGAATCGGTTGCGCTGGAAGGTTTGGGTTTCCGTTTCCTGCGCGACGTAACGCCGGGCGAAGCGATCTTCATCGACATCGACGGCCAGATGTACAACCAGCAGTGCGCCGACAATCCGACCCTGAATCCGTGCGCCTTTGAATTCGTGTACCTGGCCCGTCCCGATTCGATCATCGACGGCGCCTCGGTGTACGCCACCCGCCTGAAGATGGGCGAATACCTGGCCGACAAGATCAAGCGCGAATTCCACAGCGGCGATATCGACGTGGTCATGCCGATCCCTGATTCGTCGCGTCCGGCCGCAATCCAGCTGGCGCTCAAGCTGAATATCGAGTATCGCGAAGGTTTCATCAAGAACCGTTACATCGGCCGCACCTTCCTGATGCCAGGACAGGCGATCCGCAAGAAATCGGTACGCCAGAAACTCAATGCGATCGGCTCCGAGTTCAAGGGCAAGACCGTGCTGCTGGTCGACGATTCGATCGTGCGCGGCACCACCAGCCGCGAGATCGTGCAGATGGCGCGCGATTCCGGCGCCAAGCGCGTGATCTTCGCCTCGGCCGCGCCGCCGGTGAAGTTCCCCAACGTCTACGGCATCGACATGCCGACCCGCGGCGAACTGATTGCCTACGGCCGCAGTGATGAAGAAGTGTGCCGCGAAATTACCGCCGATGCGCTGGTGTACCAGGATATCGACGCCCTCAAGCGTTCGATTTCCGACGTCAATCCATTGCTGCGGAATTTCGAAGCGTCCTGCTTCGACGGCAACTACATCACCGGCGATATTTCGCGCGACTACCTCGACCGCATCGAGTTCGCACGCAACAATCCCAAGCCTGAAAGCGAAGACGCGGTACGTTCGCAGCTGAACCTGAGCCTGGCGCAAGTCGATTAGTCTTGTCATTGCGGGACCGCAAGCGCAGGGTGGCCAGGTACTGGTCCACCCTGCGCTTGCCGAAGTTCCCAAATAAGTAGCGATCAAACATGACTCAAAAATACGGTTTCACCACCACCATCCTGCACAGCGACCGCCAGAAAACCATCGAGCACGGCGCGCCGCACAAGCCGATCCACACGTCGGTGACCTGGGGCTATGGCGATGCGCGCCAGCTGGCCGAGGTATTCCAGGGCAAGCAGTCCGGCTACCGTTACGGCCGCCAGGGCAACCCGACCGTGGCGGCGCTGGAGGACAAGGTCACCAAGATGGAAGGCGGCCTGGCGACCATCTGTTTCGCTTCCGGCATGGCAGCGATCGGCGCCGTGATACAAGGCTTGCTGCGCGAAGGCGACCACGTGGTGTCGTCGGCATTTTTGTTCGGCAACACCGCGAGCATGTGGCAGACCTACAGCGGCCAGGGCGGCAAGGTGACCATGGTCGACGCTACCGATGTGGCGCAGGTAGAGATGGCGCTGACGCCGGCTACCCGTGTCGTGTTCGTGGAAACCATCGCCAATCCGCGCACCCAGGTTGCCGACCTCAAGCGCATCGGCGAGCTGTGCCAGGCGCGCGGCATTTTGTTCGTGGTCGACAACACCATGACTTCGCCATACCTGTTCCAGCCCCGGCACGTGGGCGCGGGCCTGGTGATCAACTCGCTGACCAAGTCCATCGGCGGCCATGGCAACGCCCTGGGCGGCGCAGTCACCGACACTGGCCTGTTTGACTGGAGCCGGTTCCCCAATATCCTCGACGTCTACAAGCGCAATCCGCAACCGCAATGGGGGCTGGCGCAGATGCGCGCCAAGAGCCTGCGCGACTTCGGCGCTTCGCTCGGGCCCGAGGCGGCGCACCATATTGCCGTCGGTGCAGAAACCATCGCGTTGCGCATGGAGCGCAGCAGCGCCAGCGCCCTGGCCGTGGCGCAGATGCTGGAAGCCGATCCGCGGGTGGCCGCGGTGTATTACCCCGGCTTGGCGTCGCATCCGCAACACGCATTGGCGGCGGACCTGTTTCGCTCAAACGGCTATCTGTTCAGTTTCGAGTTGAAGCAGGATATCGACTGTTTCGATTACCTGAACCGGCTCAAGCTGGCGATTTCCGGCACGCACCTGGGCGACAACCGGACCCTGGTGATCGCCGTCGCGCATACGATTTTCTATGAGATGGGCGCTGAGCGCCGCGCCGCCATGGGCATCAGCGAATCGCTGATCCGGGTGTCGGTCGGCATCGAAGATACCGCCGACCTGGTGGAAGACTTCCGGCAGGCGCTGCAAGCGTAGCCTGGCATGGCTATAAGGCGGGGCGGGCACGTTGCGTGTCGGCCCCGCCTGCATTTCAGATGGTGTCGCGATCCAGCCATTTCGGCACGAGATGCGGCACAAACGCGTTGAACCGTTGCAGCAGCTCTTCGCCTTGTGCCGCCGCTATCAGGATTTCCGCCTGTTCGCCTTTTAGGAAGCGCTGCGACACCATGTGCTGGATGAACTGCAGCAAGCCATCATAAAAGCCGTCGACGTTCAGCAGCCCGATCGGTTTCTGGTGAAAGCCCAGCTGGGCCCAGGTAAATACTTCAAACAATTCTTCCAGCGTGCCGACGCCGCCAGGCATGGCGATAAAGCCGTCCGACAAATCCGCCATCATCGCCTTGCGTTCATGCATGTCCTTGACGATATGCAGTTGCGTCAAGCCTTTGTGGCCCAGCTCCTTTTGCAGCAAGGCTTGGGGAATCACGCCGGTGGCCTGGCCGCCGAGGCGCAGCACTTCATCGGCAATGATGCCCATCAGGCCGACGTTGCCGCCGCCGTATACCAGGGCGATGCCTTGCTTGACCATGGCTCGCGCCAAGCCGCGCGCCGCGTCCGCATAAACCGGCGTGGCGCCGGGGGAAGAGCCGCAATAAACGCAGAGGGATTTGATTTCTTGCATGGTTAGAGAATATGGAAGGTGATGTGACTGCAGCGGCAGGGCGCCGCTGCATCGGTCAGGCGTTGGTTTGCAGGTATTTTGTCTTCAGCTGCTCGAAGTGCAGCAGGGTTTCGCCGCGCAGGTACGGATGCATGAGCGAGAGAACCTGGTAACAGCCGCTTGCCAGCGCATGCTCGACCACTGCCTGTTCGGTGTACTGGCGCGGATTCAGGACATACTGGTAAGACAGCCAGTAGCTGGCTACCACCACCATGTTCGACGACAGGGCGTCGATCTCGGCCGGGCTGGCCTGCAGCGTCTGGTCCTCGTGCAGGCCCTGGCACAGTTCCTTGACCACGGCAATCTTGTGGCCGAAGATTTCCTTGAAATGGAGTTCCAGGGTGCGGTTGCGCGACAACAGGTCGTTGAGGTCGCGATAGAAAAAACGATAACGCCAGATCAGCTGGAACATGTGGTGCAGGTAATGCCAGACGTCGTGCATGGTAGGCCGCTGCCCCTGCGTCATGGCCAGCATGCGGCTGATTTCTTCTTCGAAGGTGACGAAGATCGAATTGACGATATCGTCCTTGTTCCGGAAATGGTAATACAGGTTGCCCGGCGAGATCTTCATCTCGTCGGCGATGATGGTGGTGGTGATGTTGGGTTCGCCGAACTCGTTGAAGAGCCGTAACGACAGGTCCATGATTTTTTCGCGGGTGCGACGCGGCGCTTTTTGCTCCATGACTTTATTTTCTTTCTGATATCCATTGCGCAATACTGTTTTACCAATTGGCAAACATGTTCAGTAAAGATTGTATATTGCTTCGCGCCTATCGTCGCAAATGTATTGCTGAAATGATAGTAACCACCGTGGCAAGATCGTCGCCATGGAGAGGCGTCCATCCTGCTGCTGTTATAAAATGGAGGGCCCGGCTACGCCCGGCGTCAACCGCAGCAACGCTTCACATCTTAAAAGGTCAGCATGCCAGAGTCTCCTCCGCAACGTCCCGATACTCCCTGCGTGGCGGTTTGTTCCACCACTTTCGACGATGTCTGCCGCGGTTGCGGCCGTACCGTCAACGAAGTGGCGCACTGGGTCTTCATGACCGAGGAAGAGAAAACCAGGGTCTGGGAGCGGATCACCGCCGAAGGTTATCCGCGCCGGCAAGGATGACGGCAATCGGCGGCCGATGACGAGAACCGGGCACCTTGCGGGTAGCAATGCTGCACAGATACGGAAGCCTGCATAGCCCGCAACCCAGTCGCTTGGATTGTGTTGTTTTTGATCGTCAAAGCGACTGCAATTTATTAGAATTGACCAGTTTTGGGCCGTATCCTGTGTATTTTAATGCTAAAACATACTGTAACTTACTGTATATTCCGGCGTAAAAAACACCATGGCATGAGACATTGGAGGCAATGGTTAAAAATCATGTTACTGCGGATCATGTTACTGCGTGATTGAGCAAGTTTCCTTGTTTTAAATACTTTATAATGCCGCCCAAAATGCAGGAATTGCCGTCGGTTCAACTCCCTAGATTGCTGGCCGAAAATAGAATCGATTGGATGGGTGTTGGAGAATGGTGAGATGAGACTCGGGGGAGTTAGGTTTTCAATTGTGTCTGACGCGGCGTGGGCGCCCGGCCTGGATACGGCTGGCGCATGGCAGGCGTGGGCCGAAAAGCCGTATGCCATCAAAGGCAATGGCGAGGCGGCCGTTTCCGCCATGCCCGCGATGTTGCGCCGGCGTGCCGGCGCCATGGGAAAAATGGCGCTGGAAGCAGCCTATCGCTGCCTCGACGGCAGGAGCGGCGTGCCGACCGTGTTTTGCTCCCGCCACGGCGAGTGCACGCGCTCGGTAGAACTGCTGGAGGACTTGGCCCAAGGCCAGCCCCTGTCTCCCACTTCTTTCAGTTTGTCGGTCCACAACGCCGCCGCCGGCCTGTTTTCGATCGCGCGCCAGGACCAGGCCAGCCATGCCGCCTTGGCGGGCGGGCATAGCGGCGTCGAACATGCGGTGATTGAAGCCTGCGGCTTGCTTGCGGATGGCGCAGCCGAGGTGCTGCTGGTGGTGTATGACGGCGTGTTGCCGGATGTGTTTCACGAATTTGAGGATTGCCAGGAGCAGCCGTTTGCCTGGGCCTGGCTGATGCAGGCGGAAAGTGCCGAGTCCGGCAACGGCATTTCACTGTCGTGGAGCGGCGCCGGCGGCGATGAAACGCATGCCGTGCAACCGGCGCCAGGCAGTGGCCGGCAGCCGGCCGGCCTGGATGTGCTGGCTTTTTATTTACGCAGGGACCGCGAACTGGTCCGGATGGCCGACGCGCGCCGCTGGCGTTGGGGGCGCCTTGCTTAAGCGTGTCAAGCGCTGTGTCAACCGCTACTGGCGCGTGCTGGCGACCGGTTTCAGCTTCGTGCTGTTCGCTGTCGGCGGTTTGCTGTTGCGTGTCCTGGTGTTTCCTGTATTGAATTTGTTGATATGGGAAAGGCAACGACGGGTGCTGATGGCGCGTCGTGTGATCCGCCTGGCGTTTCGCGGTTTTGTCGGATGCATGCGCGGGCTGGGCGTGCTGAAATACGATATCAGCGGGCTGGAGCGGCTGGACCGGCAAGGTTTGCTGATCCTGGCAAATCATCCGACCCTGATCGATACGGTGTTTCTGATGGCCTTCGTCAAGCGCGCCGACTGCATTGTCAAAGGGCGGCTCTGGGACAACCCGTTTACCCGCGGGCCGGTGAGCGCCGCCGGCTACATCAGCAACGAATACGGCGACGGACTGGTCGAGGATTGCATCAGCTCGTTGCGGCGCGGCAGCAACCTGATCATTTTTCCAGAGGGCACTCGCACCGCCGGCGACGGTCAGATCAATTTAAAGCGCGGCGCAGCCAACATTGCGGTGCGCAGCCTGTCGAACGTGACGCCGGTGGTGATCCGCTGCCTGCCGCCGACCTTGGGCAAGGGCGTCAAATGGTGGCAAGTGCCGCCGATTGCCGCCCACTTCAGCATTGAAGTAAAAGAAGATATAGAGGTCCATGGGTTTCTCGCAAAAGCCGGTAGCGAAGGGTTGGCAGCCAGGCATCTGACCGCCTACCTGCAAGATTATTTTAGGAAAGAAAGCCAGGGTTATGCAGCAGCTTGAAGAAGAAGTGAAGCAGGTCATCATCGATGTCCTGCAGTTGGAAGATATAACGCCGGCCGACATCGTCAGCGATGCGCCGTTGTTTGTCGACGGCCTCGGCCTGGATTCGATCGATGCGCTGGAACTGGGCGTGGCGATCCAGAAGCGCTACGGCATTTCATTGTCGGCGGATTCGGCCGAGACGCGCAATCATTTTGCCTCGGTACGCACGTTGGCTGCAATGATTGCCAGCAATAGAAAGAAGTGACGGTGTGACATGATATTGACCAATTCGATGAGCAAGGAAGAAATCTACCTGTGGCTGGTGAACGTGCTGCATGAAATGTTCGAGATCGACAAGGACCAGGTGACGCCCCAGGCCAACCTGTATACCGACCTGGATATCGACAGCATCGACGCGGTGGACCTGGTGGTCAAGCTCAAGCAGCTGACCGGCAAGCGCTTGCAGCCGGACGTGTTCAAGGCGGTGCGCACGGTGCAGGACGTGGTCGACGCGCTGGCTGCCTTGCTGGCCGAGGAAGAAAAGTAAGGCGCTCAAGGATCCCGTGCAGAATATCAAGCGCCATTTGCCTACCGCAGCGAGCTTGCTGGCCACTTTGCTCTATCCGCTCGCGATCTGGCTCGGACACGGGCGCGTCGAACCGCGCCTGCTGGCTTTGCTGCTGGTGCTGGCCGCAGCCAGCCGGCTGCCGGCGCTGAAGCTGAACCGCAGCAGCCGCTGGTGGCTGGCGGGCGCCTTGCTGCTGGCGGCGCTGGCGATATGGAACAACGCCTTGCTGCCGTTGAAGCTATATCCGGTGCTGGTCAACCTCGGCATGCTGGCAGTGTTTGGCTACAGCCTGCATGCGCCGCCATCGGTGATCGAGCGCATGGCGCGCCTGAGCGACCCGGCATTGCCTGCCTATGCGGTCGCCTACACGCGCCGGGTGACCCAGGTATGGTGCGGTTTTTTTGTCATCAACGGCACGCTGGCCATGGTGACAGCGGTCTGGGCTTCCGCCGCGGTCTGGTCGCTGTATAACGGCGTGCTGGCTTACGTATTGATGGGCTGCCTGTTTGCCGGCGAATACCTGGTGCGGATCGTCGTCAGGCGCCGCCACCGCCGCCTGGAACGGCAGCCGGATGGACCACATGCCTGATTCCCCCAATCTGCTGACATTGTTGAGCGAGCTGCCCGAGCAGCGGCAGCAGCGGCCGTTTGCATGGCGCGACGGCAAGCCGCTGAGCCATGCCTGGCTGGCTGCCGAGGTCGCTGCCTGGCGGCGTCTGCTGTCGGCGCACGCGGGGTCGCGTTTCGCCTTGTACTCCAGCGATGCCGCCGCCTTCGCCTGTATCCTGCTGGGGGCCTGGCAAGCCGGCAAGACAGTCTACCTGCCAGGCGATGTGCTGCCGGCTACCTGCGCCAGCCTGGGCACGCTGGTCGACGGTTACCTGGGCGATTTCCCGCCGCAATGTGCGCCGTTGACCGATGCAGCGTTGACCGCTGCCGAGGCCGGCGGCGCCAGGCCGGCATTCCAGGCCCTGCAGCCGGATTTTCCCGGACTGGTGATTTATACCTCCGGCAGCACCGGCGAGCCGCAGGCAGTCCCGAAATTCCTGTCGCAGCTGGCTGCCGAAGTAGCGACCCTGGAGCTCTTGTTCGGCGGCCGGATGGGCAACGCCGATGTCGTTGCGACGGTTTCGCACCAGCATATCTACGGCTTGCTGTTCAAGGTGCTGTGGCCTTTGGCTGCCGGCCGCGCGATGCATGCGCGGCAGCTTGACTACCTGGAAGAATTCCAGCCGCAGCCTGGCGCCAAGCCGGTTGTCCTGGTCTCCAGTCCCGCCCACCTGAAGCGTTTGCCGGCCGCATTTTCTGCGGGGCAGGCCGCGGCAATATGCACCATATTTTCATCCGGCGGTCCGTTGCCGCCCGAAGTGGCCGCCGCCGCCGGGCACGCGCTGGGATCGGTCCCGGTCGAGGTCTACGGCAGTTCCGAAACCGGCGGCGTGGCCTGGCGCCAGCGTCGCGCCGGCACGGACGACAGCTGGCAAGTGATGCCGGCAGTCGCCTGGCGCGTCGCCGCCGACGATGTGCTTGAAATTCGTTCGCCCCATTTGCCGGATGCCGGCTGGCATGCGCTGGCTGACCAGGTGCAGGCGGTCGACCGGCAGCATTTTCGTTTGAAGGGGCGCGTCGATCGTATCGTCAAGGTCGAGGAAAAACGCATTTCCCTGGATGCGCTGGAGCGGCAACTGACGACAATGGCGCAGGTGGCGGATGCGCGCGTGCTGCTGGTGGACCAGCCGGAATCGCAGCAGCGGCAGCGGATTGCCGCCTTCGTGGTGCTGTCGGCAACCGGTGCGGATATCCTCGCGGCGCAAGGCAAGCTGGCCTTGAACCGCCTGCTGCGCGATGGCATGGCGCATGCGGTGGAAGCGATTGCGCTGCCGCGCAGCTGGCGTTACCTGGATGCGCTGCCGGTTAACGCGCAAGGCAAGACCACCCGCGCCGACCTGCTGGCGCTGCTGCAGCCGCAAGCCGGCGCCGACCTGGCCGAAGCGCCGCGTAAGCCTGCCGAGCGCTTGCTGGAGCAAGAACCCCATCGCGTGCTGATGGAGCTGACGGTGCCGGCAGACCTCTTGTATTTCAACGGCCACTTCGAGGGCGCGCCGATCTTGCCTGGCGTGGTGCAGCTCGACTGGGCGATCAGTTATGGCCGTCGCTACTTCGTTCTGGCGCCGCAATTCCTCGGCATGCTCGGCTTGAAATTCCAGCGCGTGATTACGCCGGGCATGGTGGTGCAGCTGGAGTTGCTGCACGATACGCAAAAGGGCAGCCTGGCTTTTCGCATGTTCTCGGCGGCGGGACAGCACGCCAGCGGCCGCGTCACTTTTGGAGCAGGCCATGCCGCAAGCTGAACAGTTCAAGCCGTGCGCGGTGATCCCGGTCTATGACCACGAGCATGCCATCGGCACGGTGCTGGCAGCGGTGCTGGCGCACCAGCTGCCTTGCGTGCTGGTCGACGATGCCAGCTCGGCTCCGTGCGCGGCAGTGCTGGATGAACTGGCAAGGGCTAATCCTGGAACGGTCACCTTGCTGCGCCACGCCGTCAACCGCGGCAAGGGCGGCGCCGTGCTGACCGGCGTCCGGCATGCTGCCGCGGCTGGTTTCACCCACGCATTGCAGATCGACGCCGACGGCCAGCATTGCACCGGCGATATTCCCCGTTTCCTGCAGCAAGCCGCGGCCCAGCCGCGCAGCGTGATTGCCGGCTGCCCGCAATATGACGAAAGCGTGCCGCCGGTGCGCTTGTATGCGCGCTACCTGACGCATGTCTGGGTCTGGATCAACACCTTGTCGCTGGATATCAAGGATTCGATGTGCGGATTCCGGATCTATCCCTTGCCGTCCCTGGTGCGCCTGATACAACGCAGGAAACTGGGCGAGCGCATGGATTTCGATACCGAAGTGCTGGTGCGCCTTTATTGGGACGGCGTATCCGTCGTCAACCTGCCGACCCGGGTCACCTATCCGCTGGATGGCGTTTCGCATTTCCGGATGGGCCTCGACAACCTGCTGATCTCGCGTCTCCATGCCACCTTGTTTTTCGGCATGCTGTTGCGTGCGCCGCGCTTGCTGGGCCGGCGCCTGCGGCTGGCACGGAGGCAAGCTTGAGCGCCGGCCAGCGCCATTGGGCGCAGATCAACGAAGCCGGCTTTGTGGGCGGCATGCGCCTGCTGTTCGGGATATACCGGTTTGCCGGCCGCTGGCCGTTCCGCTGCGCCCTGTATCCGGTGCTGGGCTGGTACCTGCTGAGCAAGCCGGCCGCGCGGCGCGCGTCGATGGCGTATCTGCGGCGGCTGTGCGCTTTCGATCCGGCGCTGGCCCGCCTTAACCGGATCCGGCCGGACTGGCGCGGCGTGTTCCGGCATTTCGCCGCCTTTGCCGAAAACATCCTGGACAAGATGCTGCTGTGGGGCGGCCTGTTCAAGACCGCGAACGTGGTGTCGTTCGGGCGCGAGCAGATGCAGGAAAACGTCCAGGCGCAGCGCGGCGGCTTGCTCATTTGCGCGCACCTGGGCAATCTTGAACTGTGCCGGGTGCTGTCGCGCCGGCACCATGAGCTGCGGATTACGGTGCTGGTGCATACCAAGCACGCCCAGGCGTTTAACCGGCTGCTGGCGAAACTCGATCCGGACAGCCAGCTGAACCTGATGCAGGTCACCGAAATGACGCCCGCTACCGCGATGCTGCTGGCTGAAAAGGTCGGGCGCGGCGAATTTGTCGCGATCGCCGGCGACCGCATTCCGGTGTCGCCCGTGCCGCGCGTAGCGCAAGCCCCGTTCCTGGGTGAAACCGCCGCCTTCCCGATCGGCCCCTATGTGCTGGCAAGCTTGCTGCAGTGTCCGGTCTACCTGCTGTTCTCAATGACCAAGAACGGTCATTCCGAATGTCATTTCGAACTGTTTCGAGAGTCGATCCATTTGCCGCGCAAAAGCCGCGATCAAGTCCTGCATGAACTGGCCGCAGCCTATGCGGCAAGGCTGGAGTTCTTTTGCCTGAAGGCTCCGCTGCAATGGTTCAATTTTTACGATTTCTGGCATTTAACCGGGTACAAAGATGCTTCTCGCTGAACTGAAAAACCTGTCCGCGGCAACGCCGGGCGCGCCGCCGCAACGCACGGTCTGTTTTGACCAGGGCCGGCTGACGATCGAAGACATCGTCGACATCGCATCGGGAACGGCGCAGGCCAGCCTGTCCGAAGCGCCGGCTTTCCGCGCGGCGATCGCGCGCGGCGCCGATTTCCTGGACCGCCTGCTGCGCGAAGACGGCACCATTTATGGGGTGACGACCGGCTACGGCGATTCGTGCACCGTCAACGTCCCGGCCGAACTGATCGCTGAATTGCCGCATCATTTGTATACCTACCACGGCTGCGGCCTGGGCGAACTGTTCAGCCCGGCGCAGACGCGGGCCATCATGGCGGCGCGCCTGGCGTCGCTCAGCAAAGGCTATTCCGGCGTCAGCGTCGGCCTGCTGGAACAGATTGCCCGCCTGCTCAAGGAAGACCTGCTGCCCTTGATCCCGTCCGAAGGATCGGTCGGCGCCAGCGGCGACCTGACGCCGCTGTCCTACCTGGCCGCCGTGCTCTGCGGTGAAAGGGAAGTCTGGCGCGACGGCGTCGCGGTCGGCGCCGCCGAGGCCCTGGCAAGCGCCGGCATCGCGCCGCTGCGCCTGCGGCCGAAAGAGGGCCTGGCGATCATGAACGGCACCGCGGTGATGACGGCCCTGGCGTGCCTGGCTTACGACCGGGCGCAGTACCTGGTGCGCATCGCCACCCGCATCACGGCCATGGCCAGTTTCGCCCTGGACGGCAACGCCCATCATTTCGATGCCGAATTGTTTGCGGTCAAGCCGCATGCCGGCCAGCAGCAGGTGGCGGCATGGCTGCGCCAGGACTTGCCGGTGACCGACGCGCCGCGCAACCAGCAGCGTCTGCAGGATCGCTATTCGATCCGCTGCGCGCCGCATGTCATCGGCGTGCTGGCCGATGCCTTGCCATGGATGCGCGCGTCGATTGAAAACGAACTGAACAGCGCCAACGACAATCCGATCATCGATGCTGAAAACGAGCGTGTGCTGCACGGCGGCCATTTCTACGGCGGCCACATCGCATTCGCCATGGACAGCATGAAAAACGCGGTCGCCAACGTCGCCGACCTGCTCGACCGGCAGATGGCGTTGCTGGTCGACAGCCGCTATAACCACGGCCTGCCTGCCAACCTGTCCGGCGCCGAGGGCCCGCGCGCCAGCATCAACCACGGCCTGAAGGCGTTGCAGATCAGCGCCTCGGCCTGGACTGCCGAAGCGCTCAAGCAAACCATGCCGGCCTCGGTGTTTTCACGCTCCACCGAGTGCCACAACCAGGATAAGGTCAGCATGGGCACGATTGCCGCCCGCGACTGCCTGCGCGTGCTGCAATTGACCGAGCAGGTGGTGGCGGCATTGCTGGTCAGCGTGCGGCAAGGCGTCTGGCTGCGCTGCCGGCTCGATGGCGGCGCGCAGCCGCAGCACAACCTGCAGCAGATGATGGAACTGCTTGGGGCCGATATTGCCGTGATACAGGAAGACCGCATGCTGGAACCCGATTTGCGCCGCCTGCTGGAGCGCATACGCCTCCAGCACTGGGCTTTGTACGAGTAAGGCCATGGCAAACCCGCATAAACACCGCTGGTCGGCGGAGCTGGAACTGCAAGTGCAATTCTATGATCTCGATCCGATGCAGATCGTCTGGCACGGAAATTACGTCCGATATTTGGAAGCGGCGCGCTGCGCGCTGCTGGACCAGCTGGACTACAACTATCCGCAGATGCAAGCGTCCGGGTATACCTGGCCGATCATCGACCTGCACCTGCGCTACGCCCATCCTGCGGCTTTCGGGCAACGCATCAAGGTGCGCGCCAGCATCATCGAATGGGAAAACCGGCTCCGGATCGCCTACGTGATTACCGACAGCGCCAGCGGCCGGCGCCTCAGCCGCGGCACCACCACGCAAGTGGCGGTGGAGATGGCGAGCGGTGAAATGTGCTTTGCATCGCCTCCCGTGCTATTTCAAAAATTAGGAATCGAACAGATATGAAACGAAGCCTCACTGTTGTTCTTGGCGCCGTCCTTTTGACTTGTACCGCATGGCCGGCGTTTGCCGCCGCGCCGGTGGAAAAGATCCAGGCAATGCTGGCGCGGCCGCCGGTCCTGTGCGGCCGCTTCGACCAGAGCAAGCAGCTGGTCGGCATCAAGAAGCCGTTGTTGTCCAACGGCCGTTTTTGCGTGGTCAACGGCAAGGGCGTCCTGTGGCGTACCTTGCAGCCGTTCCCCAATACGCTGCGCCTGAAGCGTGACGAGATCGTGCAGATGCAGGGCGGCCAGGTTGCGATGCGCATGGACGCCAAGCAAGAGCCGGTGGTGAGGATGATCAACAGCGTGCTGTTCTCGTTGCTGGCGGGCGATCTCAGCCAACTGGAAACCCTGTTTGAGCTGGATGGCAGCGTGCAGGGCAACAGCTGGAAGGTCGCGCTGAAGGCGCGTGAGCCGGCGCTGGCCAAGGCGATCGGCACGCTGGCCTTGACTGGCGGCGCTTATGTCAAGACTGTGAGCATCGACGAAGCCAGCGGCGATCGTACCGAAATCAGTTTTTCCGCGCTGCAGAGCGGCAGCGGCGCCATGAGCGCTGAAGAAGGGGCGGCATTTGAGTAATCCCGGCCATGGCGGCAGCGCCGGCTGGGCCAGGCGCGCGGCGCTGGCATGGGCGCTGGCAGTGGCCTTGCTGCTGGCGCATGGCGGCTACCTGTGGCTGGTCAAAGGCGTGGTGCCGGATACCGACATCATGGCCTTGTTGCCGGTGGAGCAGCGCGACCCGGTGCTGCAGCAGGCGTTCACCCACATGGTCGATGCTGCCCAGCAGCGGCTGATCGTGCTGGTCGGCGCCGACGACTGGGAACATGCCCGCGCCGCCGCCGATGCCTATGGCGCGGTGCTGGCCAGGCAGCCGGCGTTGCTGCAGAGCGGGGTCCAGCTGTCGGCGCAGAACCAGCAAGACTGGCTGGCGCCATCGCAGCAGATGCGGCTCAGCCTGCTGACGCCGGCGCAGCAGGAAGCGCTGCGCCGGCAGCCGCCCAAGTATTGGGTCGACACCGCCTTGCAGCAACTGTACAGCCCATTCTCCGGCCCCAAGCTGGGCGCCTGGCAAGACGATCCCTTCGGCTTGTTTACCGGCTGGGTGCAGGCGCGCGCGCAAGAAACGCCGGTGCGTCCGCGCGACGGCTACCTGTTCGTGGAAGACAAGGGGCGTCCTTACATCGTGCTGCTGATGAACTTGCAGCAGCCGGCATTCTCGATGGCGACCCAGCAGGCGTTATTGCCGCTGCTGGAACAGGCCGGCGCCGCCGCCCGCAAGGCCGTGCCTGCGGTCGAACTGGTCAGCGCCGGGGTGGTGCTGCATGCCGGCGCCGGCAGCGCCCAGGCCAGCCGGGAAATGTCGACCATTGGCATCGGTTCGCTGCTTGGCGTCATCCTGCTGATGTGGCTGACCTTCCGTTCCTTGCGGCCGATTTTGCTGATCATGCTGTCGATAGGCATCGGCTGCCTGGCGTCGTTTTCCCTGTGCTGGATGATTTTCGGACAAGTGCATTTGCTGACCCTGGTGTTCGGCGCCAGCCTGATCGGCGTGGCCCAGGATTATGGGATTTATTTCCTGTGCAGCCGGGTCGCCGCCGGCCAGCCGCTAGGATCATGGCAGTTGCTGCGGCGCCTGATGCCAGGCTTGATGCTGACCTTGGCGGCGGCAGTGATCGGTTATGTCGGCCTGGCGCTGACGCCGTTTCCAGGCTTGCGGCAGATGGCCGTGTTCTCGGTGCTGGGCCTGCTGTTTGCCTGGCTGACGGTGGTTTTCTGGTTCCCGTCCCTGGTAACCGCGCATACCTTGCAGAGTTCCGCTTTTGCCGGCTGGTTCGGCCAGACCCGGCGCCATTGGCCGTTGCTGCGCTTGAATCGCGGGTCGGCGCTGGCGGTGCTGCTGTTCGGTATTTTTGCCGTGGCCGGCATGATGCGCCTGACGGTGAACGACGACATCCGCTCCCTGCAGACGCCGCCAAAAGCGCTGCTGGCGGACCAGATCAAGCTGGGCAAACTGCTCGATGCGCCGACGCCGGTGCAGTTCTACCTGGTGCGCGGCGCCAGTGCGGAACAGGTATTGCAGCGCGAGGAAAGATTGAAGCAGCGCCTGGAACCCTTGATTGCGAAGCATGTCATCAGCGGCTACCAGGCGATGTCCAACTGGATACCTTCGATACAGGAACAAGCGGCGAACCGGGCCCTGGTTGCGCAAACCCTGCTTGCTGCCGACGGTCCCTTGAAGGCATTGGCCGCGCAGCTGGGCGAAGACGGCAGCTGGGTAGCGCAAATGCGCGATCGAGCGCTGAACGCGGCGGCAAGCGCCAACGGCGGCCGCGGCCTGACGCCGGCTGAGTTCCTGAAGAGCGCGGCCAGCGAGCCTTCGCGCCATCTTTGGCTGGGAGAAGTAGAAGGCGCGCAAGGCCGCGTCTACGCCAGCATAGTGGCGCTGCGCGGGCTGGACAATTACGGCGATTTGCCGCTCCTGAAACAGGCCGCCGGGCAGCTGGAGGGCGTGTCGTGGGTCGACAAGGTGAGTGAAATCTCTTCGGTCCTGGGTCACTACCGGCAATATATGGGATGGGTGCTGCTAGGTGCGTATGCGGCGATTTTCCTGCTGCTGTTTGTCCGCTATCGCAGCGCTGCCTGGCGCGTGCTGGCGCCGCCGGCGGTTGCCAGCATCGCAACCCTGGCCACGCTTGGCTTGCTGGGACAGCCCTTGCAATTATTCCATGTACTGGCGCTGATGCTGATCCTCGGCCTGGGCGTCGACTACGGCATTTTCTTGCAGGAACAAAGCATGCAGCGCGAACGCTTCGCCTGGCTCACGGTCGGCCTGTCGGCCGCCAGCGCCTTGCTGTCGTTCGGCTTGCTGGCCTTGTCGGCGACGCCGCCGCTGCATGCGTTCGGATTCACGATGCTGATCGGCATCGCGGTCGTTTGGCTGATCGCCCCTTGTTTTAGCCAGGATTCACAACAGGAAATAGAAAATGCAGACAAGAATTGAGCAATGCGATGTCCTGGTGATCGGCGCCGGCCCGGCAGGTTCAGTGGCGGCGGCCTTGCTGCTCAAGCAAGGGCGCCAGGTGCTGGTGCTGGAGCGGGAACAGTTCCCGCGTTTCAGCATAGGCGAGAGCCTGCTGCCGCAAAGCATGGAATACCTGCAACAGGCGGGCATGCTGCAAGCCGTGGTGGAAGCGGGATTCCAGTACAAGAACGGCGCCGCGTTCGTGCGCGGAGACCGCTATACCGATTTCGACTTCCGCGACAAGCACTCCGCAGGCTGGGGCACCACCTACCAGGTGCAGCGCGCCCAGTTTGACCAGGTGCTGGCCGACGAAGCCGAACGCCAGGGCGCGCAGGTGCGTTACCGGCACACGGTCACGGCGTTTGACGGCGCTGCCGAAAAGCCGCGCGTCGCTGTGCGCGATGCGGACGGTTCGGAATATATTGTGGAAGCAGGTTTTGTGCTGGACGCCAGCGGTTTCGGCCGGGTGCTGTCGCGCTTGCTGCAGCTGGAGTCGCCATCGAATTTCCCGGTGCGCGGCGCGATTTTCACCCACATCGAAGATGGCATCGCCGTGCCTGGTTTCGACCGCAACAAGATCCGCATCACGGTGCATCCCGAACATTGCGATGTCTGGTACTGGCTGATTCCTTTTGCCGGCGGCCGTTGCTCCATCGGCGTGGTGGCGGAAACCGCGTTCCTGGAACAATTCAAAGGCAGCGAGACCGAACGCCTGCAGGCGCTGGTGATGCAGGATCCGGCGTCGCGCGCCTTGCTGGAGAACGCCGCCTGGGATACGCCGGCACGCCAGATCGTCGGTTATTCTTCCAACGTCAGGTCTTTGTGGGGCAAGGGTTATGCCTTGCTCGGCAACGCCGGGGAATTCCTGGACCCGGTGTTTTCGTCCGGCGTCACGATCGCGCTGAAGTCGGCCAGCCTGGCTGCCGCCGCCCTGCAGCGCCAGTTCGCAGGAGAAACGGTCGACTGGGAAAGCGAATATGCGATACCGTTGAAAAAAGGCGTCGATACTTTCCGTACCTTTGTCGACTCCTGGTATTCGGGCGGTTTCCAAAAAGTCATTTTTTATGAAAAACAACAGCCGGAAGTGCGCCGCATGATTGCCGCCATCCTGGCCGGTTATGCCTGGGACGACAGCAATCCGTATGCAAAGGAAAGCAAGCGGCGCCTGAAGGCTCTGGAGGAAATATGCAGTTGAACCTGGCATGCCGCGGCGGCTGGCTGCGTTTGGCTTTGTCGGCTTGCCTGCTGGCGCTTGCCGCCTGTACAACCGCGCCGGCATCGCAAGCGCCGGCGCGGCTGGGGCTGAAGCTGGCGCCGGCGTCCCTGGGGGCGAATATCAGCTTGCAGCAGCATTTGACGGTAGAGCGCCATGGCCGCGTCGACCAGCTTGACGCCGCGCTGGAAGTCGACCGGCAGCAGTTCAGCATGGTTGGACTGGTGCTTGGCCAGCGCGTGCTGAGCATGAATTATGATGGCAAGACGTTGCAGTCCTGGCGCCATCCCATGCTGCCATCCCAGGTACGGGTGGAGGATGTGATGGAAGATACGCAATTGACGTTGTGGCCGCTGGCGGCGATCCGCGAGGCGTTGCCGGCGGGCTGGCAGATCGAACAGCAAGGATTGCGGCGTACGCTGTCGCTGCAGGGAGAACCGGTCATGGTGATCGATTACAGCGCGCCGACGCCATGGGACGGTAAAGTGGAATTGAATAACCTGCGCTATCACTACCGCCTGACGATCGAGTCGGTCAGCGATGCTGCTGCTCCTGCTGCTTCTTTGCCAACTGCAACGCCATAAACATGTTTTATCTTAATCAACTCGGCATGGTGTGTCCGCTTGGCGAAAGCCACGCGGAGATCAGCCGCCGCCTGTTCGCCGGCGACAGCGGCGTCGCCATGACCAGCCGCTATTCGCCGGGCCGGGAGCTGGCGCTGGGCTGCGTCGAGAGCGCGCTGCCCGACCTCAGCGCGTTGCCGCCGGGCCAGCGCAGCCGCAACAACCAGCTTGCCTTGGCGGCGCTGGCGCAGATCCGGCCGCAAGTCGATGCCGCCATCCGGCAATTTGGCGCGGATCGGGTAGCGATTGTGCTTGGCACCAGTACATCCGGGATCGCGCAGAGCGAAGCGGCGTTTCGCTATCGTTTGCAAAATGCAGGATTCCCCGCCGATTTTGCTTACGAGCAGCAAGAAATGGCATCGCCGGCCGCTACCCTGGCATCGGTGCTGGGCGTGACCGGGCCCGCTTACGTGCATTCCAGCGCCTGCGCATCGAGCAGCAAAGCGATGGCTAGCGCCGCCCGCCTGATCGGGATGGGACTGTGCGACGCGGTGCTGACCGGCGGCGTCGATTCGCTGTGCGCATTTACCGTGGCCGGCTTCGGCGCCCTGGAATCGGTCAGCGCAACGCGCTGCAACCCATTCAGCGTCAATCGCAACGGCATCAATATCGGCGAGGGCGCGGCGCTGTTTTTGATGAGCAAGGCAGAGGCCGCCGTGAGCCTGCGCGGCTGGGGCGAATCTTCCGACGGTTATCATATTTCTGCGCCGGATCCGTCCGGCGCCGGCGCCCGCGGCGCGATCGAACAAGCGCTGGCGCGCGCCGGCGTGAGCCCGCGGCAAATCGATTACATCAACCTGCATGGCACGGCCACCATGCAGAACGATGCCATGGAAGGGCGCGTGATCGCCGCAATGTTTGCCGACCACGTGGCGCTCAGTTCGACCAAGCCGTTTACCGGGCACGCGCTGGGGGCTGCCGGTGCGGTGGAGGCGGGCTTATGCTGGCTGGCGATGCAGGATAACAATCCGCAGGGCGAGCTGCCGCCGCATTTGTGGGACGGCGCCGGCGATCCCGGCCTGCCGCAGCTGAACCTGCAGCCGGTCGGCGCGCGCCTCGGACATCCGTTGCGTTGGGCTTTGAGTAACTCTTTCGCATTTGGCGGCGCCAATGCAAGTTTGCTGCTGGGGCGTGAATGATGGATCGGCCGAGCGCGATGGAGTCTCAGGATATCCGCCGGTTTTTACCGCATTCCGGCGCCATGGTGCTGCTGGACCGGTTGCTGGAAGCCGGGACGGAAGATTTGCTGGCGGAGGTGACGATCCGTCCGGACAGCCTGTTTTGCGATGGGCAGGGCGTGCCGGCCTGGGTCGGCGTCGAATATATGGCGCAGGCGATTGCCGCCTATGCCGGGTATGCCGCACAACTGCGCGGCGAAGCGGTCAAAATCGGCTTCTTGCTGGGTACGCGGCGCTATGAAGCCGGCTGCCCCGGTTTTGCCGTCGGCAGCGTGCTGCAAGTCCATGTGCAAAGGCTGCTGCAGGCCGACAATGGGATAGGATCGTTCGAATGCCGCATCCATGCCGCCGGGCAGCAGCTGGCCAGCGCTACCATTACCGTGTTCCAGCCGGCTGACGCGGCTGTTTTTCTTGAGGGAAGTACTGAATGATGTTGGAAACAAGCGTGGAATCGAACCAGGCAGCGCCGGCTGCCCGCCAGAACCAGAGCGTGCTGGTCACAGGCTCCAGCCGCGGCATCGGCAAGGCGATTGCATTGCGGCTGGCGCGCGAGGGCTACGATATCGTCTTGCATTGCCACCAGCAGCGTGCGGCAGCCGATGCCGTTGCGCAGGCGGTGCGGGAGCTGGGCGTGCAAGCGCGCGTCCTGCAATTCGACATAGGCGACCGCCAGGCCAGCGCCGCCGCCTTGCTGGCGGATATCGAGCAGCACGGCTGTTATTACGGCGTGGTATGCAACGCCGGGGTGGCGCGCGACAATGCGTTTCCTGCCATGCCCGGCGAGGACTGGGACCTGGTGCTGAAGACTAACCTGGACGGTTTCTACAACGTGCTCAATCCGTTGGTGATGCCGATGGTGCAACGGCGCGCGCCTGGCCGCATCGTCACCCTGGCGTCGGTGTCGGGATTGATCGGCAACCGCGGCCAGGTCAACTACAGCGCCGCCAAGGCGGGCATCATCGGCGCCACCAAGGCGCTGGCGATCGAACTGGCCAAGCGCAACATCACGGTCAATTGCGTCGCTCCCGGCCTGATCGATACCGACATGGTCAGCGAGGTGCCGCTGGACGAGGCGCTCAAGCTGATTCCGGCGCGCCGGGTCGGCAAACCGGAAGAGGTAGCGGCGACGGTGGCCTTCCTGATGCATGCCGATGCTGCGTACATTACGCGCCAGGTGATTTCGGTCAACGGAGGCATGGCATGACGCGCACACTGACAGAACGGCGGGTAGTGGTGACCGGCATGGCCGGCATCAGCCCGATCGGCAACGACTGGGACGCCGTCCGCAGCCACCTCGGCAGCTATCGCAACGCCATCGTGCGGATGGACGAGTGGGCCGGCTACGATGGCTTGAACACCCAGCTGGCGGCGCCGGCCGCTGAATTCGGCTTGTCCGAGCGCTATACCCGCAAGACCATGCGCAGCATGGGGCGGGTCGCCTTGATGGCAACCCGCGCCAGCGAACTGGCGCTGGCCGATGCCGGCCTGCTTGACGATCCGGTGCTGAAAAGCGGCGCCTGCGGCGTGGCCTACGGTTCCTCCGCCGGCACCCCGAAGGCGATCGGCGATTTCGGCAGGATGATGGACGAACGCAGCACGCGCGGCATCAACGCCACCACCTACATCAAGATGATGGCGCACACGGCGCCGGTCAACATCGGGGTGTTCTTCGGCATCACCGGGCGCGTGATCACCACGTCCAGCGCCTGCACTTCCGGCAGCCAGGGCATCGGCTACGCTTATGAAGCGATCCGCAGCGGCCGCCAGGCCGTCATGGTCGCCGGCGGCGCCGAGGAACTGTGCGCCACCGAAGCGGCGGTATTCGATACCCTGTTCGCCACCAGCGTGCGCAACGACACGCCGGCCTTGACGCCGAGCCCGTTCGACAGCAGCCGCGACGGCCTGGTGATCGGCGAGGGCGCCGGCAGCCTGATCCTGGAAGATTTCGAGCATGCGCGCGCCAGGGGCGCCAAGATGTACGCCGAAGTCGTCGGCTTCGGCACCAACAGCGACGGCTGCCACGTCACCCATCCGAACGCCGACACCATGCAGGTGGCGATGACGCTGGCGCTGGCCGACGCCGGTTTGCCTGCAAGCGCGATCGGCTATATCAATGCCCACGGCACCGGCACCGAGCAGGGCGATATCGCCGAGTCGCATGCCACCGCCGCGGTATTCGGCCGGCAGGTGGCGGTCAGTTCGCTGAAGAGTTATACCGGCCACACCTTGGGGGCATGCGGCGCGCTGGAGGCTTGGATAGCTATCGAAATGATGCGCTCCGGCTGGTTTGCGCCGACCATCAACTTGAAGCAGCTGGATCCGCTGTGCGCAGAGCTGGACTACATCGTCGACCAGGGCCGCAGCTTGCAGTGCGAATATGTAATGTCGAACAATTTTGCGTTTGGCGGCATCAATACATCATTGATATTCAAGCGCCTGGACTAGCATCGCCGATGCCGTCCGCCGTCATCCTGCTGCACGACGCGAATCACCTGGCGGACGATCAGCGCGATCGCTTTCTTGCTTGCCTGAGCGAGGCGGAGCTGTTGCGTTACCGGCGTTTTGTGCGGCCTGTACGCCAGCGCGAATTTTTGCTGGGGCGGATATTGTTGCGCTTCGCCGCCGCGCACCTGGCTGGAGCCGCATTTGATGCCGTGCAGGTTACCGAGCGTAAAAGCCAGGCGCCCTTGATACGGCTGCCGGCGGCTGCGGCCCCCCATTTCAGCTTGTCGCACAGCCGCGGCTGGGTCGCTTGCGCGGCCAGCATCGATACGGCGCTCGGCCTCGACATAGAGACGCTGGATCCCGGACGCGACGTCGACGCCATCGGCCGCGCCGCTTTTTCCGCCGCGGAGAGCAACTGGCTATCCAGCCGCGCCGCGCAAGATAAAGTGGCGGATTTCTACGCCTTGTGGAGCAGCAAAGAGGCTCTGTTCAAACTCATGTCGACCCAGGGCAGCGAGGCGCCATTGCCTGAACAGGCGGCCGCCGGCGCGCGCTTGCGTTCAGGACCGGAATGGCACGCGCGCACCTGGGTGCAGCATGGCCTGGCGATCGCCCTGTGCAGCCGCGATCGTTTGTATCCGGTACGGCGGACCTGCCTGAGCGGGGCAACCCCGGCAGACTGGCTGCGGCAACTGAACGACCTCTAATTCCCTGGGCGGTTTCCTGCCCGACGGCGCGGCTCCTTGCCCGCGCATGGCCGTATTTGGCTACTCAAAAAAACAACACAGTGTTGATCATTGCAAAATCGCATTCTTTTTATGGACGAAGTTTTATAAGAGTGTTAAGTTTTGCGCCCTGATAACTTTCCGAGTTGAAATGTCAATTCGAAGATGGTCAGTAGGCGAGGTGGATTGCCGTTGAAAACATCAATCAGGCATTCAGCTATTTCATATTATCGATTGCCCCTAGGGGGAAGTTTGGAGAAGCAATTGAAACAAATCAGAGTGATTCCGGCATTGGCCGCTGCTGCATTGCTGTCAGCGCTGGCCGGCTGCGCAACCGAAACGTCCAATGCGCTGCCGGTGCAGAAGGTAGAGACAGCCAACAAGCCCTACAATGGCGCGCGCACCCAGATTGCGGTGGGCAAGTTTGACAACCGCTCCAGCTACATGCGCGGCATATTTTCCGATGGCGTCGACCGCCTTGGAGGACAGGCCAAGACCATTCTGATCACGCATCTCCAGCAGACCAATCGTTTTAGTGTCCTGGACCGGGACAACATGGAAGAGATCAAGCAAGAGGCCGCGCTGAAGAAGCAGGCCCAGGCCTTGAAGGGCGCCGATTTTGTCGTCACCGGCGACGTCACCGAATTCGGCCGCAAGGAAGTCGGCGACCAGCAGCTGTTCGGCATACTCGGCCGCGGCAAGACGCAGACTGCCTATGCCAAGGTGAACCTGAACATCGTCAACATCAAGACTTCCGAGGTGGTGTTCTCCACTCAGGGAGCGGGCGAATACAATCTGGCCGCGCGCGAGATCATCGGGTTTGGCGGCACCGCGAGCTACGATTCCACGCTGAAC
>Ga0182005_1000228_pt1 | contig 36744 bp, 29 predicted proteins | sample Sormic07211103_1_FD_123021 | JGI IMG/M metagenome (GOLD analysis project Ga0182005, IMG submission 123021) | Rhizosphere microbial communities from Sorghum bicolor, Mead, Nebraska, USA - 072115-103_1 MetaG | ecosystem: Host-associated > Plants > Roots > Rhizosphere | place: USA: Nebraska...
CGTATTGCCTCGGCTTTGACCGCTGCCGGAATTTTTCTATGAGCCATGATTCACCTCGCAGGAGATTTTGCTCCTACTTGGTGGTCCTGAAAAACCCGGCCATTACAGCCCTGCGCGCGATGCTCTTCACATCGCGCGCAGGGCGCTCCTGTAAGTCTTATTTCTCGACCGGCACCAGGCGCAGATCCTGGAAGTCGAAGCTGAAGTCGGTCAACGGTGAGACGGGCTCCATCCGCACTTCGCGGACCTTCCCGTCCGGATCCAGCGAGAAGTTGACGAATGCATCGCCGTTGAGCGACCGATCCGTCCAGTGAGCGATGAACGTATCGTGCTGCCACGGCTCCAGCGTGCCGCTGAGCTGAGCGGTCTTGCTGAAGGTCATGGACAGCTTGTCGCCCTGCTTCGACACCTTGACGTCGCCGTACCACGGATCGCGATACGTACCCACATAACCATCGAGCGGCAGCGACGGCTTCGCACCCTTCATGCGCGCCGCCTCATGCTTCTTCATGCTGTCGTCGGCGTTGCCTTCCGCTTTTTTGACGCCGGCGGCGTATGCGGCGATCCAGTCGGTCTTCGGCGCATCGGTGAAGGCGTCCAGCGCACGCATGGTCACCGCCTGGAACGCGGCACCGCTCTCCTGGTTGGTCAGCACCACGATACCCAGCTTGAGGTCGGGAACCATCGTGACGCGCGAGACCATGCCGGGCCAGCCGCCGGTGTGCCAGACCAGCTTGTGACCGCGATAGTCGGAGACGAACCAGCCTTCGCCGTAGCCGGAGAAGTTTGGTCTGGCCGATTTGAGTTCGGGCACGGTGGGCTCAGGGATACGGATCGGCGTGATCAACGACCACATCTCGGCCTGACGCTTCTCGCTGAAGAGACGTTGCTCCTTGCCGCTGCCGTCCTTGTAAGTGCCGCCATCGAGCTGCATGGTCAGCCACTTCGAGAGATCGTGCACGCTCGAATAGATGCCGCCCGCCGAAGGATTGTTGTTCCACGACATCGGCGCGACCGGCTTCAGGTCCTTGAAGTCGAATTTGGCGTGACCGGTAGCGATGTCGTCGTTCGGGCCGATGCTTTCCGGCGCATGCGTCTGCGACTCGGTCATGCCCAGCGGAACGAAGATGCGATCGCGCACGAAGTCGGCCCAGGGCTTGCCCGAGACCTGCTCGATCACCAGGCCCGCCACCGCGAAGAGAATGTTGTCGTACGCATACTCCGCACGGAAACTGTTGGTCAGAGGCACGTAACGAAGACGCTGCACCACTTCCTTCGTGGTGTACGTCGTCGCGGGCCAGTACAACAGGTCCCCCGCACCCAGGCTCAGGCCGCTGCGATGCGCAAGCAGATCGCGCACGCGCATCTCGCGGGTCACGTAGGGATCCGACATCTGGAACCAGGGCAGCCGGTCGACCACCCGGTCGTTCATGTCCAGCTTGTTCTCGTCGGAGAGGATGGCCAGCGACGCCGCGGTAAACGCCTTGGTGTTCGACGCGATGGCGAACTGCGTATGCGCGTCGACCTTCGCCGGCTCGCCTAGCTTGCGCACGCCCGAGCCCATCTCGAGGACGATCTTGCCGTCCTTGACGATCGCCACGGCGATACCTGGCACGTCGAACTGCTTGCGCGTCGCATCGACATAGGCGTCGAAGTCGGCCAGCGCCGCCGGACGGGATGCCGTGGCGGCGGAAGCGGGCGACGGCCCCACGTCCTGCCCCTGCGCGGCGAGTGCGAACGCGAAGCTGGTGACGCCGAAGGCGAGAAGATAACGAAGACGCGACATGGAAAGCCCCTGCAGGCAAAACGGTGTGGGGACTATTCCACGCATCGCCGTCCGGCGAAAGACTTCTCTCAGGCCTTGCTTTTCTGGCTGAAAAGCACGCTGCCGAGAATGATCGCGCCGGCGAGCGCCATGGTCGGGGTCAGCGCCTCGCCGAGGAACATCCAGGCCCAGGCCACGCCGAACAGGGGCACCAGATAGGTCGCCGTGGCGGCGCGCGGCGCACCGATACGCTGGATGAGGCGAAAGTAGAACGCGTAGGCCAGACCGGTGGAAAGCACACCCAGCGCAGTGACGGCGACCCACGACTTCACGGGAATGGGCGCGTCGGGCCATGTCAGCACGGCCAGCGGCGCGGTCAGAAGGGTCGCACCGAGCAGGCACCCGGCCGCTACTGCCGTGGGCGCGATATCGGACAGGTAGCGCTTGATCAGATTGCCGGCAAGTCCGTAGCAGAACGACGCCGCGGCGCCCGCCAGGGCGGCCGGTGCCACGTTGTCACCCGCGGTGCGGCCGCTGGCGAGAATCACCACGCCGATAAAGCCGGCGACCAGGGCGATGGCCTTGCGCGTGCCGATCTTCTCACCGAAGCCGACGAAGGCGACGAGGGCCGCGAAGAGGACCGTCATGCTGTTGGCGATGGCGCCAATGCCAGCCGGTGCGCGCTCCGCACCCCAGGCGAACAGGGTGAACGGGACGGCCGCGCTCAACGCGCCGAGTACCAGCATCTTCCACAGATGCGAAAAGCGCAGGGTGCCGCGGGCGCGCCACAACAGCGGCAGCAGGATCACCGAACCGAACAGCAGGCGCGTCGCCACCATTGGGAACGGGCCGAAGTCTTTCGCGGCCACGCGCATGAAGAGAAACGAGCCGCCCCAGATGGCGCCCAGGGCCACCAGCTCGACCGGTGTACGCCAGTCCCGCGTGGCGGTCGGCGTGATCGAATCGACGGGGGCATCGGTGGCAGCGGACATACGAACCTCACTTGTGTCTGGCCCTCATTGTCGCCGGAACCACGGGGCCGACAAGCGCGTTCTTTGCAACGCTGCCTATCGCCCGATTCATGCCTGCCATGCGCCCCTCCCCTTCCCTTGCGTTCACTGAGCGGGCGGAGCGGGAAACCCTGGAGCCTGGGAGGCCGCCCTACTCCACCCCGACGAAGCCACCGGTCTGATGCGCCCACAAGCGCGCATAAAGGCCGCCACGCGCAATCAGCTCCGAATGCGTGCCGGTCTCCACGATGGCCCCGTGCTCCATCACGACGAGACGATCCATCTTCGCGATGGTCGACAGGCGGTGGGCGATCGCGATAACGGTCTTGCCGCGCATCAGCGTCTCGAGGCTCTCCTGGATCGCTGCCTCCGCTTCGGAATCCAGCGCCGAGGTGGCTTCGTCCAGAACCAGAATGGGCGCATCTTTCAGCAGGACGCGCGCAATGGCGATACGCTGCCGCTGGCCACCCGATAGCTTCACGCCACGCTCGCCGGCGTGGGCGTCGTAACCCGTGCGACCTTCGCCATCCGACAGCAGCGGGATGAACTCATCCGCACGAGCTTGCCGGACGGCCTCGGCCATCTCCGCGTCGGTCGCATCCGGACGCCCGTAAAGCAGGTTGTCCCGGATCGATCGATGCAGCAGCGAAGTATCCTGCGTCACCACGCCGATCTTCGAGCGCAGCGATTCCTGGGTGACCTTCGCGACATCCTGCCCATCGATGTAAATGTGCCCGTCCTCGAGGTCGTAGAGACGCAGCAGCACGTTCACCATCGTGGACTTGCCGGCACCCGACGGGCCGACCAGCCCGATCTTCTCACCCGCACGCACGACCAGATCGAGGCCGCCGATGATGCCGCCGGCCTTGCCGTAATGGAAATGAATATCGTCGAAGCGGACCTCGCCCTTCGACACCACCAGCGGCACGGCGTCGGCCCGATCGACCACCGTACGTTCCTGCGAGAGCGTGGTGATGCCATCCTGGACGGTACCGACATCCTCGAAGATGCCGTTGACCACCCACATGATCCAGCCGGACATGTTGTTGATACGGATGACCAGGCCCACGGCGAGCGCCACCTGACCCGTCGTCACCGTGCCACGCGACCAAAGCCACAACGCCAGTGCGCTGGTGAAGCCGATCAGCAGGCCGTTGAGCGTCGTGATGGAGACATCCATCGTCGTGACCATGCGGCTCGACGACCGCACCTTCTCGGTCTGCTCGACGATGGCTTCACGCGCATAGGCTTCCTCGCGATTCGTATGGGCGAAGAGTTTCAGCGTCATCACGTTGCTGTAGCCGTCGACGATGCGCCCCATCAGCTTCGAGCGGGCCTCCGACGCCTTCCACGAACGCTCCTTCACCCGCGGCACGAAGAACACGAGCATGCCGATATAGCCAGCGATCCAGCAGATCAGCGGAACGGCCAGCCAGATGTCCGCTTTGGCGAACAGGTAGATCGAGGTACCGGCATAGACGGTGACGTACCAGAGGGCGTCGACCACCTGCACGGCCGACTGCCGCAGCGAGGGCGCCGTCTGCATGATGCGGTTGGCGATGCGCCCGGCGAAGTCGTTCTGGAAAAAGGACAGGCTCTGTTTGAGCACATAGCGATGATGCTGCCAGCGCATCATGCTGGTCATGCCAGGGTTGAGTGTCTGATTGACCAGAAGATCGTGAATCCCGATCGAGAGGGGACGCAGGACGACCACGACGAACGCCATCCACGCGAGCGTGCCGGCGTGCGTCTGGAAGAAAGTCGCCGCCGGCGTCTTCTGCGCCATGTCGACCAGGCGCCCCAGAAAGTCGAACATGGCGACTTCGATCAGGGCGACGGCCAGCCCCACCACGAGGGCTGCGACGAAGATCTTCCATACCTGACGCAGGTAATGGGCATAGAAGCGGACGACACTCTTCGGCGGGGTCCGATCAGGAACCTCGCGGAAAATGTCGATCAGGGATTCGAACCATCGGAATATCATGCCGGCATTGTAGACCGGTATGGAGTCACGTCGATGTCGTAAGGCACCGGGGGATACGTGGTCCACGTATCCCCCGGCCAGGGCCCTGGTCAGGAGAGCGTTTCACGCTCCCAGTGCCGTCCCGCGGCCAGCGCCTGCACGAAGCCCTTCGCGAACCCATCGTTGGCCTTTCCGCCCGTGACGACCACGCCGTGCTCGCTGCGGACGTCCTTTTTTTCGCCGACGGCGACACCGCCGGGCAGACCGACGAGAAGCTCGGCGCCTTCACCGCTGGCAGCGATGGCCTTGCAATGGCGCCAGCTGTCCTTGATGAAGTCCGCGACATCCGGCACGCGCTTCAGCAGATCGACGCTACCCCGGCCGCCCGGCACGTAGATCGCATCGAACAGCACCGAATTGCTCGTGAGGAAGCTGAAGTCGGCCTCGACGGCATCGCCGTTCGAGCGAATCGAACCCAGCTGAGGTGCGACGAACTTGACCTGTACCCCACTCTGCTCGAGGGCCTTGCGTACCGCAGCGACGTCATCAGCCGCGAAGCCATCGGCCAGCAGCACCGCTACCTTGCGCGTCGCCAGGGTGTCGCCTGGCCGGTGGCGCATGCTGAGCGCCGGGGAGACCGGCACGTCACGCGCCGGCGTCGGTTGATAACTCTTCGGATCCGCGTCGGCTGGCACGCTTCGGTTGAGCGGCCCGTCGCTCTTCTTCGGGACGGGAATGCCGAGCGCCTGCGCCACGCTCGCCGCAAGGTCCGTGTCGACCTGAGCCAGCATGAACAGCATGCGTTGCCGTACCGTCGGCTCCTGTACCTTGCCCAGCTCGAAGCGCAGCGCGCTGACGATATGGTTGTACTCGGCCTCGGACTGGCTGTGCAGGAACATGCGCGCCTGCGTGAAGTGATCGAGGAACGTTTCACTACGCGCACGTACCTTCCGCGCGTCGATCCGCTCGTTCACCGACGTGAATCCGCCATCCTTCCAGGAGGCCTGGAACGGACACCCGCCGCCCAGCGAATTGGGCTCATACGCGACGCGCCCCTTGTCGATCGTGTGCCGCATGTGGGCATCGCGCTGGTGATTGCGGACCGGAACAATGGCACGATTGATCGGCAGCTCGTGGAAGTTAGGGCTGCCCAGGCGCGAAAGCTGAGTGTCCGTATACGAGAACAGGCGTCCCTGCAGCAGGGGGTCGTTGCTGAAATCGATACCCGGCACGACGTGTCCGGGATGGAACGCGACCTGTTCGGTCTCGGCAAAATAATTATCCGGATTGCGGTCCAGCACCATGCGGCCGATGAGGCGCACGGGCACTACCTCTTCCGGAATCAGCTTGGTCGGATCGAGCAGATCGAAATCGAACTTGTGCTCGTCTTCCTCGTCGACCAGCTGTACACCGAGCTCCCACTCCGGGAAATCGCCCGCCGTGATGGCATCGGCCAGATCGCGCCGATGGAAGTCGGGGTCGTTGCCGGAGATCTTCAGCGCTTCGTCCCAGGCCACGCTGTGCAGACCGAGCTTCGGCTTCCAGTGGAATTTGACGAAGGTCGACTTGCCCGCCGCATTGACGAAACGGAACGTGTGGACGCCGAACCCTTCCATCATCCGGTAGCTGCGCGGAATCGCACGGTCCGACATCGCCCACATGATCATGTGCATCGACTCGGGCATCAGGGAGATGAAATCCCAGAAGGTGTCGTGTGCGCTGGCGGCCTGCGGAATCTCGTTATGCGGCTCGGGTTTCACCGCATGAATCAGATCGGGAAACTTGATCGCGTCCTGAATGAAGAACACCGGGATGTTATTGCCGACGAGATCGTAATTGCCTTCCTCGGTATAGAACTTCACCGAAAAGCCGCGCACGTCGCGGGCGAGATCGGTGGACCCGCGGGAGCCCGCCACGGTGGAGAAACGGACGAAAACCGGCGTGCGCTTCCCTTTCTGTGAAAGGAAGGACGCGCGCGTGACCGGGGCCAGCGAGTCGTAGGCCTCGAAATAGCCATGCGCCGCGGCACCGCGCGCATGGACGATACGTTCCGGGATGCGCTCGTGATCGAAGTGGGTGATCTTTTCGCGGAGGATGAAATCCTCCAGCAGCGTCGCGCCGCGCTCGCCGGCCTTCAGCGAGTTCTGGTCGTCGGCGATGCGCGTTCCCTGATCCGTGGTCATCGTCGCGCCGGCGGCATCGACGGTGTCCCTCGCCAGATCGGCGCGCTTGGGATCGTCGTGGACGGCGGAGGAGTGCTTGCGTGAATCGTCGGCTGGGGCTTTGGGCGCCTTGCTCATGATGTACCTCGCGTGTTCTCAACGGGAGGTATATGGCAGCGGCCCCGTGAATCGCGGGTCAAGCCAGTGCAAAGGCCGCGCTTCTACGTAGGTATCAGGCGTGGCGCGCCAGCGCCTTGTCGAGGGCGACGAGCGCGAGGCCCAGACCGAGAAACAGAGCCCCCACGAGAAGGCTGTTGAGCAGCACCGCGACGTAACCCAGGTGAGCCACGTCCATGAACGGATAGGGATACTCATGCACCACGGCGCCCCGACCCAGCGTCCATACCAGGAAAGCCAGCGGAAACACCATCCAGCGCAACGCGTCACCCCAAACCAGTGCGCCATGCGGGAGCAACGCAAGCCACCACACGACGAACAGAAACGGCACGACGTAATGCAGCGAACGATCGGCGACCAGCTGCGGCCCCATCGGGTGCCAGAGCGACTGCAGGAGCAGCGCGTAAATCAGACAGGTCACCGAAATGGACAAGGCCGCCAGTCCGCGCACGCGCGGGCCACGCCATATCCGCAGGGGAGCCCATTCACCACCCGTCGCCGACGAGGTGGCGACCAGCGCGACCAGAAGGTTCGACAGGATGGTGAAGAAGCTGAAGAAACGCAGCGTCACTTCCAGTACCGGCCCCGACCAGAGCATCAGCCAGTACTGGAGCATCAGCGTCGGCCAGGCGACCGCTGCGACGATAATCGCGAAAAGATTTGAGACAGCGGCAACCCGGGGCGACATGGTCAGTGCGGCCAGACGTTGTTCGAGCGGTCGCGATCGGGAAGCGCGTGATCCGGATCGATCACGGCGCCCACGATCTTCTTCTGGCCCGGGACGGTCATGTCGAAGGCCGTGTGCTGCTGCCAGGTCTCCACCGGGATGCGGATATCGCGCGTGGTCTTGTCCTCGAAGGTCACCCGCAGGGTCGCAGGCATCACCAGCCGATCCAGATTGGCGATGGTCACCTTCGCACCATCCACCTTCGTCACCGCAAGGTCCAGCTGCCAGTTGTTGGCATACCAGCCGCGCCAGAACCAGCCGAGGTCCTCGCCGGTTTCGCTCTCCATCAGGCGAAAAAAGTCCGACGGTGTCGGATGCTTATAGGCCCAGGTGGCAATGTACTTACGGAACGCCGGATCGAAACGCTCGGGACCGACGATCTGCTCGCGCAACAGCACCAGGCCGAGGGCCGCCTTGAAGTACGTCGCCGGGTGCCGGTATTTCTCCTTCACCATGTCGGCACCGATCAGCAGGTTCGGCGCTTCCGGATCAGCCAGCAGCGGCAGGATTTCGTCGACCGGATTGCCACCTTTGGGCGAGTACTCACTGTCACGCTTCGGCGCGAATTCGCCCCGGTTGAAGGCGTCGGCCTCATATACGTCGATGAAGGTGTTGAATCCCTCGTCCATCCAGGCGTTACGACGCTCGTCGGAACCGACGATCATCGGGAACCAGGTGTGACCGATCTCGTGCGCGGTCACCATGTGGAGGTCCTTCGGCGACGCCTTCATCGGATCGAAGACGATGCCCGGGTATTCCATACCACTGGCCGCGTCGCCGGCTTCATTGATCGCGACGGGGTACGGGTACGGGTACCACCGGGTCGAGAAGTGCTCGACAGAAGCCTTCAGGTATTCCGTCGAGCGACCCCACTGGGCATCACCGACGCTCTCCACCGGGTACACCGACATGGCCAGGGCTTTCTTGCCTTCGGGCAGATTGATCCGCGCCGCGTCCCACACGTAGCTGGTCGACGCGCCGAACGCGACGTCACGCGTGTTCTTCATCTGGAATTTCCAGGTGAGCGTACCGCCCTTCTTCGGCCGGCTGGCCGGATCGGTCACTTCCGCGGGCGTGCGGATCATCACCGTCTTGTCGCTCTCGCGTGCTTTGGCCAGCCTGTCCCGCTGCGCGGCCGTGAGCACGTCGTCCGGGTTGACCAGTTCGCCGGAGCCGGCCACGATCATGTCCGATGGCACGGTGATCGCGTAGTTGAAGTCGCCGTACTCGAGATAGAACTCGCTGTTGAGATAGGGCGCGGTGTCCCAGCCACGTTGATCGTCGTACACGCACATGCGCGGGTACCACTGCGCCATCTCGTAGATATTGCCGTTCTTCGACGGTGCGAAGCCCGTACGGCCACCGAAATCACCCGGCAGATCGTAAGAATATTCGATCGTCACCGAGACCTTGCCGCCTTTCGCGGAAACCGCCTCTGGCAGGCGGATCTGCATCCGTGTATCGCTGACCACATACGTCGCCTGCGCGGTCCTGCCACCCTGCTCGACGCTCACACTCGCGATACGGTAACCATCCGTGTGCTGCTTGTCCGCCGGCTGCCGTCCGCCGGTGAAGTTGCCGCGGGCCTCGCGGGTGAAACGGTTCTCGTCCATCTGCAACCAGAGCACGTCGAGCGCGTCCGGACTGTTGTTGGTGTAGTGAATCGTGGCCTTACCGACCAGCGTGTTCCTGACCGGGTCTAGCGTGGCGGACAGATCGTAGTCCGCACTGTTCTGCCAGAACAGCGGACCCGGCATACCGCTGCCGGAGCGATAAGCCGTTGCCGGCTGGGGATAATCGAACGGAGCGAACGCTTCGCGCGGATCGAAGGTCACGGCCGCGGCGCCGAGCGAACCCGCAAGGGCGACACTGGCGAGCGACAGACGGGCAACGTTTTTCATCGGGAACACCCTGGGAACGACTCCTGAGCGTAACCGGCAAACGAAGCCCGCCTCTACCGTGCCAGAAGTCAGGTCAACGGACGTCGATCTTGCGATTCTCGCCAAGGTCGGGCGTCTTTCCCGAGAGGCGCGCCTTCAGATAGTCGAACGCGACGACCATCTTCGACGAGGGCGCATCCCAGTATTCGGCGGTATCGACGTCGACACGAATCAACGCGATGTCCGGGTCGTCCTTGCCATCGGGGAACCAGGTTTTGATCCACTCGTTCCAGTGGGCATCGATGGACGCGCGGTCGTCGACCACGACGGCGGCGCCCGACAGCGATACATAGCTGTTGTCGGAGGAACTGGCGTAGGCGACGTTGACCTGGCGATGCGCCTCCACCTCGGCCACCTTCGGCGAACTCTTGCGCGTGAAGAACCAGAGGCTGCCATCGAAGGCCTTCTGCGAGGCGACCATGGGGCGGCTGTAGAGCCGGCCGTCGCGCTCGCTGGTCAGCATGGCGACGCGGGCGTCCTTGATCAGCGACCAGATCTTCTCGTTGTCCTGCTGGCGTGCGTCGGTCATGAGAGGCTCCTTTGAAGGTAATGGAAAGCCGCACCCTCCCACTGAGCCACTGAAGAACCCGTCAAGCATCTTCCCCGAGGGACAGACACCGCCCTCACATGACGGAATTTTCTCTCACCCTGCGCTATCAAGGCGTTTTCCCACCGAGGATGACGCCCATGGGGCTGCTCGTCGAAGGCACCTGGACCACCGCGGGGTACGACACCGGCAAGAGTGGGGGCCGCTTCGAGCGCGAGCCGACGCGTTTCCGGAACTGGATTACCCCGGATGGCTCGGCGGGTCCGACCGGCGAAGGCGGCTTTGCCGCCGAAGCCGGGCGCTACCACCTGTACATCGCACGGGCGTGCCCATGGGCACACCGCACGGCGATTTTCCGGGCCATCAAAGGCCTCGACGAGATGATCGGCCTCTCCGTGACACATTGGCTCATGGGCGACGAGGGCTGGACCTTCGAGCCCGCCGAAGGCGTCGTGCCCGATGACGTCAACGGGGTACGCCGGGTCTTCGAGCTGTACAAACTGGCCGATCCAGCGGTCTCGGGCCGGGCCTCCGTCCCCGTGCTGTGGGACAAACAGAGGCGCACCATCGTCAGCAACGAGTCGGCCGACATCATCCGCATGTTCAACGACGCCTTCGATGGCGTCGGCGCCCGGCGCGGCGACTATTATCCGCAAGACCTGCGCGCGGAGATCGACGGGTACAATGCGCGGATCTACGACACATTGAATAATGGTGTGTACAAGGCCGGCTTTGCCGGCAGCCAGGACGCTTACGAGGAAGCCATCGTCCCGCTGTTCGACACACTGGACTGGCTGGAGATGCACCTCTCGGACCGTCGCTACCTGTGTGGCGACCGCCTGACCGAAGCCGACTGGCGACTGTTCACCACCCTGCTCCGCTTCGACCCGGTGTACCACGGACATTTCAAATGCAACCTGCGCCGCCTGATCGACTATCCCGCGCTTTGGGCGTATACGCGCGCGCTGTATCAGGAGCCGGGCATTCGCGAAACGGTCGACTTCGGGCACATCAAAAAGCACTATTACCTGAACCACCCCTGGCTGGACCCGACCGGGATCGTTCCCGCCGGACCGGATATCGACTTCGAGGCACCGCTTTGAGTGCCTGACACGTTGGTATGCCTTGCATCCTGACCGGGTAGCCACATATTCCCCCGATAAACACACGAGGACCCCACGCATGAAAATCGGTTTGATCGGTCTGGGCAAGATGGGCGGCAACATCGCCCGTCGCCTGATGAGGGACGGTCACCAGACCGTTGTCTATGACAACAACGCCGAAGCGCGTGCCACGCTGGCGAAGGACGGCGGCGAAGCCGTCGAGTCGCTCGAGGCCCTGGTCCAGGCCCTGCCCTCGCCCAAGGTCGTCTGGGTCATGCTGCCGGCGGGCGAGATCACCGAGACCACGATCGCCAAGATCAGTGGCCTGCTGGGCAAGGACGACATCATCATCGACGGTGGCAACACCTTCTACAAGGACGATGCCCGCCGTGCCGAAGAGCTCGCCGCCAAGGGTCAGCACTACGTCGACGTCGGTACCTCCGGCGGTGTGTGGGGCCTCGATCGCGGTTACTGCATGATGATCGGCGGCGACAAGCCCACCGTCGACTTCCTCGACCCGATCTTCAAGACCCTCGCGCCGGGCGCCGGCGACATCCCGCGCACCGAGAGCCGCGAAGGCCGTGACCCGCGCGTCGAGAACGGCTACATGCATGCCGGTCCCGCCGGTGCCGGCCACTTCGTCAAGATGATCCACAACGGCATCGAGTACGGCATGATGCAGGCCTTCGCGGAAGGCTTCGACATCCTGAAGAACCGTAACGGCACGCAGCTGCCCGAGCGCGAGCGCTACAACCTCGACATGGCCGACATCGCCGAAGTCTGGCGCCGCGGCAGCGTCGTGTCCTCGTGGCTGCTCGATCTCACGGCCAGCGCGCTGGCCAAGGGTCCGGAGCTGGACAACTACTCCGGCTACGTCGACGACTCCGGCGAAGGCCGCTGGACGGTGAACGCCGCGATCGAAGAAGCCGTCCCTGCCGAAGTACTCACCTCCGCCCTGTTCGCCCGTTTCCGCTCGCGTCAGGACCACACCTATGCGGAGCGCCTGCTGTCGGCGATGCGCATGGGCTTCGGTGGTCACATCGAAGGTCGCGGGAAGCCGCCGAAAGAAGGCGATCATTCCTGAAAGGCATGAAAAATCCCGCTTCGGCGGGATTTTTTTTGGTCGCGCGATCTGTGTCGGGTCGTGCGATTTTCTGTAGGAGCCCGCCCTGCGGGCGATGGGCGCCAGTAGCACCCTCCAAATCGCGCGCAAGGCGCGCTCCTACCTGCCGTCCAGCTCGTTCAGGCGTTCCCGCCACCGTTCGGGCGTCTGCGGCTTGATGAACAACGCCACGATCGGCAGCTTCGCCTCTTTCGTCCGCCGCTCGATCTCGCGCACGCATTCCTCGATCTGCACCGTCGTCAACGCATCGTCGAACGCCGCGGATAGCGCCACCAGCACGTGGTCGGGGCCGACCTGCACCGTCAGCACGCCATTGACCGCCTCGATGCCGGGTACCTCGCCCGCGATATTGCACACCTGCGCCAGAAGCTTCGGCTGCGCGGGCTCACCGATCAACAGCTCCTTGCTCTCGCGAGCCAGCGCGATCGCCGCCAGCGCCAGCACGACCGAAATACCCACCGAGGCCCAGCCATCGATGCGCGGATCGTTGAACGCGTGCGACAGATAGATACCGATGGCCGCGATGCCCAGACCGAGCAACGCCGCGGTGTCTTCGAACAGCACCGAGTAAGTGGTCGGGTCCTTGCTTCGACGGAACGCCTCGAAGTACCCGAGCCGGCCCTTCTTCCGCTGCACACTCTTGAGCGACAGCCACCACGATGAGCCTTCGAACAGCACGCTCACGGCGAGGACGATGTAAGCGGTCTTCGGATCCTCGAGCGGCTCCGGCGTCAGGATGTGGTTGACGCCCTCGTACAAGGAGAAGCCGGCACCGAGCGACAGCACCAGCAGCGCGACGATGAAACTCCAGAAGTAGAGTTCACGACCGAAACCCAGCGGGTGCTGGCGGTCCGGACGTCGCTGCGAGCGCTTGAGCCCATAGAGCAGCAGGATCTCGTTGATGCTGTCGACGAGGGAGTGCACGCCCTCGGACAGCATCGCGGAGCTGCCGGTGATCGCCGCGGCGACGAACTTGGCGACAGCGATCGCGACATTGGACGCGAGCGCGACGTATACGACGAGTTTTGAACCTTCGGCCATGGGGTCATCGTCGCGGACAGGGTGTGTTCCGCAAGTAAAGCATGAGCAAGCCTCGCCCGCAGGGCAGCTCACCCGTAGGAGCCCGCCCTGCGGGCGAAAAGCCAACGATGCGCGGACGCGGAAACTCCACCCATGCGACGAGGTAAAACATAAAAAAAGCCGCCCCAACCGGAGCGGCTCTTTCCCAAACGCAAAACTCGTCGCGAATTACTTCGCGAACAGATGCTCCACGCCAGCGCGCTCTTCGCGCAGTTCCTTTTCGGTCGCGTCGATACGCGCCTGCGAGAACGCGTTGATCTCCAGACCCTGGACGATGGCGTACTTGCCGTCCTTGACCGTCACCGGATAACCGAAGATCACGCCCGGCTCCACACCGTACGAGCCATCCGACGGGATACCCATCGAGACCCAGTCACCCTCGGCCGTACCGAGCGTCCAGTCACGCATATGATCGACGGCGGCCGAAGCGGCCGAGGCGGCCGACGATGCGCCACGCGCCTTGATGATCGCCGCGCCGCGCTGCTGCACGGTCGGGATGAACTCGCCCTCGTACCAGGCCTGGTCGACCTGATCGAGCGCCGGCTTGCCCTTGACGGTGGTCGTGTGCAGGTCCGGATACTGGGTCGAGCTGTGGTTGCCCCAGATCGTCAGCTTCTTGATGTCGGTGGAGTGCGTACCGGTCTTCTCGGCCAGCTGCGACAGCGCGCGGTTGTGGTCGAGACGAACCATCGCGGTGAAGCACTTCGGATCGAGATCCGGAGCGTTCTGCTGCGCGATCAGCGCATTGGTGTTGGCCGGATTGCCGACGACCAGCACGCGCACGTCGCGCTTGGCGTGGTCGTTCAGCGCCTTGCCCTGCGGGCCGAAGATGGCGCCGTTGGCTTCCAGAAGGTCCTTGCGCTCCATGCCGGGGCCACGCGGACGCGCGCCGACCAGCAGTGCGTAATCGACGTCCTTGAAGGCGACGTTGAGGTCATCGGTGGCGACAACGCCCGCGAGAGTCGGGAAGGCGCAATCGTTGAGCTCCATCACCACGCCCTGCAGCGTGGGCAGCGCCGGGGTGATTTCGAGCAGGTGCAGGATCACCGGCTGGTCGGGACCGAGCATGTCGCCGGCGGCGATACGGAACAGGAGGGCATAACCGATCTGGCCGGCTGCGCCGGTGACGGCAACGCGAACGGGTGCTTTCATCTTTCGACTCCTCAGGGATATCGCGGGGGACTGACGATCAGCTCAGCTCGGCGAAGAACTCGACGATGCGGGCCATGCCCTTGTCGAGTGCCTCGTCCGGGCACGAATAGGAAATACGCAGGGCGCGCGGCTCGCCGAAGGCCGAACCCGGCACGCAGGCCACGCCCTTGGCATCGAGCAGCACGGCGCAGAAGTCGACGTCGGAGGTGATCTCCACGCCGTTGTGCTTCTTGCCAAAGGCCACGGAGATGTCCGGGAACGCGTAGAACGCGCCCTGCGGACGTGGGCAGACCACGCCCGGAATGGACACCAGCGCGTTGTAGACGCGGTCGCGCTTCCCGGCGAACTCGACGCACTTCTGCGCGGGGACGTCCTGCGGACCGGCCAGCGCGGCGACGGCGGCGGCGGTGACCACTTCCGGCAGGCTGGTGATGTGATTGGAGTTGAGCGTGGTGACCGCCCTGGCGACGGTTTCCGGCGCGGCGATGAAGCCCACGCGCCAGCCGGGCATGCCGTAGGTCTTCGACAGCGAATCGACGAAGATCGTGCGGTCTTTCAGCTCCGGACGGACGTGCACGAAGTTGTGGTAACCCACGCCGTCGAACACCATCGTGTTGTAGATGTCGTCGGTGATGATCCAGGTATCCGGATACTTCGCGATGACGTCGGCCAGCGCGGCGATTTCATCGCGCGTATAGACCATGCCCGTCGGGTTGGAGGGGTTGTTGAACAGGAACACACGCGGCTTGCGCGCCAGCGCTTCGTCCAGTTGCGCGGGCGTGAGCTTGTAGTGCTGCTCGGGCGGGCACGGCAGGATGTTGATCTTTGCCCCGACGATCTCGGCGATGTCGAGGTAGCTGGTCCAGTACGGGGCCGGGAAAGCGATTTCGTCGCCTTCGTCCAGCAGCGCTTCGGCCAGGTTGTAGAGGATCTGTTTGGCACCGACGCCGGTGGAGACGTTTTCGCGCTTGTAGCCGGTGAGACCCAGAGCGTCGATGTGGGCCAGGAAGGCATCGACCAGCGCATCGGCGCCACGGTTGCTGCCGTACTGGCCGGAGTCCTTCGACAACGCCTCGCGGGCGGCGGCATAGACGTGCTCACCGGGAAGGAAGTTGGGGACACCGATCGAGAAGCTGACGATGTCGCGGCCTTCAGCCTTGAGGCGCTTGGCTTTCTCGGCAATGACCATGATCGCACTGGGTTTGGCGCGACCCATTCGCGTGGCGAGCTGCGGCATCGTTTCCTCGTCGGGGGTGGGGCAAAGTGCGGCATTTTAACACGCCCCAAAAAGAAAACGCCGCCCGGAGGCGGCGCTTCAAACGCTTTGACGCCGGACGGGCGCTCAGCGGTTGTCGAGCACTTCGTTCCACTTCGCGACCTGGGCGGCCTGCTTTTCGAGCAGCGCGTCCACGTCGCCTTCGACGGTCACCGTCTCGATGGTGTCGTCGCCGACGATCTTGTTGACCACGGCCTGGTCGTCCGGGCCGACCACTTCGCCGAAGACGCTGTGCTTGCCGTCGAGCCAGGGGGTGGCGCCGTGGGTGATGAAGAACTGCGAGCCATTGGTGCCCGGGCCGGCGTTGGCCATGGACAGGATGCCCGGCTTGTCGTGCTTGAGGCTGGCGTCGAACTCGTCACCGAACTTGTAGCCCGGACCGCCACGGCCCGAACCCTCGGGGCAACCGCCCTGGATCATGAAGTCGGGGATGACGCGGTGGAACGTCTTGCCATCGTAGTAGCCACGCTTGGCCAGATTGACGAAGTTGGCCACGGTAACCGGGGTCTTGTCATCGTGCAGGCGGAGGTGGATATCGCCCTTGTTGGTCTTCATGGTGACGGTAATGGTCATCGCAATTCCTGTAACTCGTTGAAAATAGGACTATCCACTGCGAGCGGCCGGTCCGGTGGGCTGCAAAGGCTAACGAAGATGGCGCCACCTGCCCAACAGTTCAAGCGGTAAGGCGTGATGGTGCGTTCAGGTCCGTGGCAGGGCCAGCGCTTCGGCGGTCAGGGGACCTGCCCCGCGAGGGCGGGTATCGCGCACGGCGGCGTCCTCCGGGAGCGCCCTGCCCTCCGTGATGTGCGCCCAGGCCCGGTCCAGCGCCGCGTAGCCGTAAGGCAGCAGCGGCACGTGGCCGTCTCCGAAGTCCGGGAAGGCCAGGAAGGAATCGAAGTGCTGGGCGTACGGCACCTTCCAGAACACGGGCGATCGGCCGGAAGCGCGCAGCCACTTTACGTAGGGCTCCGAGGTGAAGGCCACGGGGATCAGACCGTCCTGCGCCCCGTGCACGATGAGGATCGGGAGCGCGGCGCGTGGCAGCGTCGCCGCTGTAACCGCCACGCCAGCGCGCAGGCTGACGGCATCCTCGCCCTGCCCCGTCCACAGGTCACGCAGGCTCAGATGGCCCGGGAGAGTCGGATCCAGGGAGAAGTCGGTACCACCGGCAAGGATGACCCCGGCGCCCGGCGGGACGCCCGAACCCTCCGCCCACCAGGCGGCTCGGATGATCGCTTCGGCCGGCCCGGCCATGCCACTGGGATGCTGTGCGCGGTACGAAAACCCGCATGGCATCGCGCCCGCCGGGCGCCGCATATAAGCGGAGGCATACGCCGCCGTGACCGCCCGCCAGAGATCGAGCGAGGTCGAGGACGCGCCTACCTTGAGGGCGTCGTCGTCCCAGCCTGACGCCCGCAGCATGGCCAGCGCTTCGTCGGCCTGCGGGCCCGGCATGAAAGCCTTCAGCCGTCCATGCGCACGAAGCGCGGCACCTCGCAAAGCCCAGGCCGGGGGCGAGACCGCACCGACCCGCGCGAATGGCACGCGGTCGAACTCACGCGCCGCCAGGGCGGCAGGCAACAGCAGGGCCGCCTCGGTCGCATAGTCGTAGAACGGCCGCCCATGCCCTTCGACGTGGATATTGGGCTCGAGGGCGACGACCGCCGCCAGCATGCCGTCGGTGTCGTCGCCTGCGGCACGCAGGACGGCACCGCCGCCATTTGATAGACCGGTAGCGATGATGCGCGTGTTTTCCGGCGTGAACGGCGCCTCTTCCGGAAACGCGCGGTCGAGCATGGCGAGACCGAAACGCGCCGCCTGCAAGACGTGTCGACCCCAGTCCGCTTCCGGGTTGTCGCCCGAGTGCGCGTGCTTCACCGCGATACCCGCGTCGCGCGGCGCGTCCCGAGGTTCGAATTCGAGCGACGCCTCGCCCGCCTTTGCGCGGGTTCCGTCGAGCGCCACACCGGTCCGGTCGGTCGTATCGAAATACCCCGCGCCCGCACCTTTGTCCGTGTACGCCACCGCGAAGCCTCGCGGCAGACCCCAGCCTCCGGCGAGGGCGATCGCACCATAGATGCCACGCGATCCCGACGAGGCGGTGACGACCAGGCAGCGCTGCGCGTGATCGAAATCATCGGGGACCTGCGCCAGCACACGATGTGACGCACGTGCACCAGACAGCGTGGTGAACGCGGTGTACTCGCGCCCTGGTACATCCGGCACCTGTCCGTAAAGCGTGCCGAAGCCGCCGAGCGGACCCAGATCGGCTATGCCTTTCCAACTGCTCTGGATAGCCCGTCGGCGGAGCTCCGCAGGCGTCGGCGACGTTGGCTGCGCGAACGCCGTGGACGTGCCCGTCAGTCCGCGCAAGCCGAGACCGGCGCTCAGAAGATCGTCGCCATCACGATGGGTGGTGACGCGGACATCGCCGAAGGTGTCGGATGCTGACATGACGCGCTATCTCGTGGCGAACGCAGAGGCACCGAGCATACCGGTCAGCGGCGGGCGAGGTTTCCGCCGATACGTTCGACGCAAGTTCTCGCGAAATATCGCAGCGCGCCAAGGTATGCTCCGGATCCCGGCAGGAGCCGGAAGAACCCAAGGGGATACTGAGCAATGACTGCCCGTCGTAACGTCCTGCTGTCCGCCGCGATCGTCGCGGGTCTGGGACTGGCCGCCTGCCACAAGAAAGACGAAGCACCCGCCGCCGATCCGAAGGCCGTTGCCGCCGCGCAGGCCGCCATCGCTTCGCCCGCATGGTTACGTCAGCACCTGCCCGCCCAGACCGTCGCGTATCTGCGAATTCCTTCGCCGTGGGGCATGCTCGGCGCGGTCCCGGCAGGACGCCCGCTGGATGCCGCCCTGTCGACGAAGGCGCACCTGGATGCGATCGCGAAGATCCGCGAAAGCATCGGCAAGGACAAACTGCTCGCCGACCTGAAAATCGCGCCGGTTGCGAATCTCCTGCTCGGCGACCTGCGGTCGCCGATCGAGGGCATCATCGTCGATCCCCTCGGCATCCCCTCTTTCACGTCGCGCGTGGTCGTCACAGTCGTGCTCGACTTCCCGTCGGTCGATGCGTTTAACGCGCGCCTCAAGAGCCTCGGCGGCGAAACCCCGCTACTCAAGGCGCCGCTCGACGCGCAAGGTAACGGACAACTCGCGTCCGACGGCGGAGCGTTGCATTACGACGTCACCACGCGCCGCCTTTGGGTGACAGGACACATGAAGGGGCTGGCCGCCGAGCAGCCCGGCATCGACGGAACCGCCCTGACCACGCTCATCGCCGACGTCGACAAGGCCACGGCCGCTACGGTACCGGCCAGCCTCTCGGCGCTCGAGCCACGCATCGACACCTCGGGCGAGGGCTTCTTCGGCTGGATCAGCATGCGCGGCATCGGCGCCGTTGCCGCGGCACAGGCCGGCGATTCCTCGCTGGGCCGGTTGCCGGCCGACTTCGCTTCCAAGGCGGACGCCGTGGCCTTCGGCGCAGGCACCGTCAATGGTCGCGGGCAGCTTCAGCTACTGGTGCACGCGCCTCAGGCCCGCCTGCTGCAGTACCTGTCGCCGACGTCCTTTGCGCCGACGGTAAAGAGCGTCGGCGCGCCCCATTGGGCCGTCACCCTGAATACGCCGACCGCCGAGACGTGGAAAGCCTTCGAAGGCAATCTCAATCTCGACTTCGGAGCGGAAGGCGCGAAGGCATTCCACGAAAGCGTCGACCGCCTCTCGAAGCGCTACCACTTCGATCCTGAGCGATACACGGCCTGGTTCGGCCCGGAGACGGTCGTCTTCGCCGACGATGCTGGCCTTTACTACGCTACACGCGTCCGCGACTGGAAGGGCTGGCACGAGCTGATTGACCAGAACAAGGGCAACGGCTGGAAAACCGGCACGGCGAAGGTCGACGGCGCCGAGGTGCACTGGCTGTCGATCCCAGGACAGGCTGCCACGAACCTGCCGCCGGACAGCGACCCGTCCATGCGTGCGTTCATGCAGATGGTCGATCGCTTCGGCGGCCGTACATGGTGGACGGAAGAAGGCGACTGGGCTGTCTTTGCCAAAGTCCCTCAGGCCCTGTCCGATCGCGCGGCCGCCGGACCCGACACTTCGCTGGATGACTGGTTCAAGGCAAGGTCTTACCCGGGCCAGCGCACGGTGGCGGGCTTCACCGCGACCACCCATGGAGCCCAGCGCGACGCCTACTATCTGTATCTGTCGCTCCTGCAGTTCGTCGCGGGGGCCACCGGTTCCGATGCCGACATCAGCACCCTGCCATCGGCTCACACACTTGGCCTTCCGGACCAGGGCGTTCTGGGCGCGGCGCTCGAAGCCGACAAGGACACTCTGGGCTTCTCGCTCACCTACGAGCACTCCCCCGTCGAGCTCGTCGGTGAAGGTGGCGGCGTCACGGTCATCGCCGGCACCGCCATCCTCGCCGCCATCGCCGTCCCCCAGTACCAGGAGTACACGCTGCGCAGCCAGGTGGCCGGCGCCCTGTCCGCCGCCGACCCGGTCAAGACCGCCGTGGCCGAGCACCGCCTGACCACGGGGAAGTTTCCCGCCAGCAACAAGGCGGCCGGCCTGGGCGATGGGGAAGCCCTCGGTAACGACTACGTCAGCTCGGTCGAGGTCGGCCAGGGTGGCGAAATCACCGTCAACCTCGACGGCGAAGCCCCGCACAAGGCCGATGCCAAGCTCAACGGCGGCCAGCTGATCCTGCTGCCCAGGGTCGAAGGCGGCCAGGTCGGCTGGACATGCTCGGGCGAAGGCATCGACGAAAAATACCTGCCGGCAAGCTGCCGGGACGCGTTGCCGGGGCTCTGAAACCGGTCTGTCGGGCGGGGTTCCTGAACGGAGCCTCGCCCGTCATGCGAAAGTCGTCAATTTCCTTTATAATCGGCGGCTTCCCAAACCAAAGAGGCGATCCGGCTTTACGCCGGCGCATAACGCATGTCGATCGAATTCCTGCGCAACATCGCCATCGTCGCTCACGTCGACCATGGCAAGACCACCCTCGTCGACCAGCTTCTGAAGCAGTCGGGCACGCTCAACGAGCGTACCGTGCTCGCCGAGCGCGTCATGGATTCGAACGACCAGGAAAAGGAACGTGGCATCACGATCCTGGCCAAGAACACGGCCATCACCTGGGAAGACAAGAAGACGGGCGTCAAGAACCGCATCAACATCGTCGACACCCCGGGACACGCCGACTTCGGTGGCGAAGTCGAGCGCGTGCTGTCGATGGTCGACACCGTGCTGATCCTGGTAGACGCGATGGACGGCCCGATGCCGCAGACGCGCTTCGTCACCCAGAAGGCCTTCGCGATGGGCTTCAAGCCCATCGTCGTCGTCAACAAGGTCGACCGCCCCGCCGCCCGTACGGAATGGGTCGTCGAGCAGGTCTGGGACCTGTTCGCCAAGCTCGGCGCCACCGATGAGCAGATGGACTTCCCGATCGTTTACGCATCGGCGCTCAACGGTTATGCCTCGCTCGACGAGAACGCCCGCGAAGGTGACATGACCCCGCTGTACGAAGCGATCATGCAGCACGCGCCGCGGCCGGACGTCGATCCGGAAGGCCCTTTCCAGATGCGCATCAGCCAGCTGGACTACAACAACTTCGTCGGCGTGATCGGCATCGGTCGCGTGCAGCGCGGCACCCTGAAGAAGGGCATGCAGGTCGCCGTCATCGATCGCGAAGGCAAGAAGCGTCAGGGCAAGATCGTCCAGGTGCTGGGCTTCCTGGGCCTCGAGCGTATCGAGCAGGACAGTGCCGAAGCCGGCGACATCGTCGCCATCTCGGGCATTCCCGACCTGACCATTTCCGACACGCTGACCGCGCCGGATACGCCGGAAGCGCTGCCCGCGCTGAGCGTCGACGAGCCGATGATCAGCATGACCTTCCAGGTCAACAACTCGCCGTTCGTCGGCAACAAGGACCTGTCGGGCGGCAAGTTCCTGACCAGCCGTCAGCTGCGTGAGCGCCTGGATCGCGAGAAGGTGCACAACGTCGCCCTCCGCGTCGAAGACGGCTCCGACGCCGACAAGTTCCTGGTCTCGGGCCGCGGCGAACTGCACCTCTCGGTGCTGATCGAAAACATGCGTCGCGAAGGCTACGAGCTGGCCGTGTCGCGTCCGGAAGTCATCCTCAAGGAAATCGACGGCCAGAAGATGGAGCCGATCGAAGAACTGGTGATCGACATCGAAGAGATCCACCAGGGCGGCGTGATGGAGCGCCTGGGCATCCGCAAGGGTGAACTGAAGAACATGGTGTCGGACGGTAACGGTCGCGTGCGTCTCGAGTACGAGATTCCCGCCCGTGGCCTGATCGGCTTCCAGAACCAGTTCAAGACCCTGACCCAGGGCTCGGGCCTGCTGTTCCATGTGTTCAAGCACTACGGTCCGTACACCCCGGCTCCCATCGCCAAGCGCCAGAACGGTGTGATGATCGCCAATGCCGGCGGCAACACCCCGGCCTACTCGCTTGGGCCCCTCCAGGAGCGTGGCAAGCTGTTCGCCGCCGAAGGTGACGCGGTGTACGAAGGCCAGCTCATCGGTATCCATGCCAAGGACAACGACCTCACCGTTAACGCGATCAAGCCGAAGCCGCTGACCAACATGCGCGCCTCCGGTAAGGACGATGCGATTCAGCTGACCCCGGCGACCAAGTTCACGCTGGAGCAGGCCCTGGACTTCATCGACGACGACGAGCTGGTCGAAGTCACCCCGAAGGAAATCCGCATGCGGAAGAAGTTCCTGACGGAAGGCGATCGTAAGAAGGCGTCGCGCGGTTAATTGCGGCGACATCGCAATCTGAAAAAAAGGCCCGGCAATTTGCCGGGCCTTTTTTGTTGGCGGGTGCTGCTTCACTGCTTCGTTGGCTTTCGCCAGCAGGGCTGGCTCCTACCAGAGCGGGGCTCGACGGGGTGGCTTACTCGTCTCGCTCGCGGACCAGTTTGAGTAGCAGGTCGATCTGCTCCTGCTGTTTCATCAGCATGCGCTCGAGCTGATCGGTACGCATCTGGTCGATCTTCTCGTGCAGGCCCATGATCTCGATCTCGGCCTTGAGGTTGACCTTGTAATCGTTGGCGGCGTCGAGACGGTCTTTCTCGGCCTGGCGGTTCTGACTCATCATGATCACGGGCGCCTGGATGGCGGCGAGCATCGAGAGCAGCAGGTTGAGGAAAATGTACGGATAGGGATCGAACGGCGCGTGCAGGATCCACGAATTGAAGCCGGTCCAGGATGCCAGGATCACGGCGAACACGATGATGAAAGTCCACGAACCGCCGAACCGCGACACCTTGTCGGCGAGGCGCTCGCCGAAGGTCATGTCCGAGCCGAAGACGTCGTTGACGTTCTCGGCGACGAGCTTGCGCTGCATGAGTCGGTCGATCAGGCGGCGTTCGGCGTGGCCCAGGTCGTTCAGGCCCTTGGCGAACCAGTGCTGAGCGGCGTGTTCGTGAGGGTGTTCGTTAGCTGCCATCGGGGGCTCCTGGCGTGATGCGTTGACGGCACGGGGTTCTTGCCGGGAAAGCTATCACGGTGGGGGCTTGAGGCGATGAGGGTCGCGACCAGGGTCGCTCCTACACAACCGTCGATCGCTAGCGGCGTACGTTCGCCAGCTTGCTGGCGAAGGGGGGCGATGCGGCGTCGACACCGCGGAGCTCGCTCTCGAGTTCGCCGCGCAGGCGCGGCAGATACTCCGGGAATTCACGCCTGACGAAAGCGATCAGTCCCTCACGAACCTTGCAGCGCAGGTCGAACGACTTGCCCGAATTCGACGAACTGACCAATGCACGCAGTTGCATAGCTTTGTCACTGGCGTCGACCACCTGCAGGACGATGACACGACCGTCCCATTCGTTGGCGTCCTTGCAGATGCGCTGCAACTCGTCGCGAAGCGGGTCCAGCGGAATACCGTAATCGAACCAGAGCATGACCGAACCCAGGATCTGCGAGCTGGTCCTCGTCCAGTTCTGGAACGGGTTTTCGATGAAATACTGCAGCGGCACGATCATCCGCCGCTCGTCCCAGATGGCCACCACGACATACGTGCTCGTAATTTCTTCGATCCTTCCCCACTCCCCTTCGACGATCACTACATCGTCGATGCGGATCGGCTGGGTCAGCGCGATCTGAATGCCGGCGATCAGGTTGCCGAGCACCGGCTTGGCAGCGAGACCGACCGCCAGCCCGGCCAGACCCGCCGATGCCAGGAGGCTGGCCCCGAACTGGCGCACGACCGGGAACGTCATCAGGGCAACGCCGAGGCCGAGGACGATAACGACGACCATGCCGGTACGGGACAGCACGCGCACCTGCGTCTGCACGCGACGAGCGCGGAGGTTGTCCTCGAGATCGATAGGGTTGAAGCGCGATACGGTGGCTTCCAGCGCGCCGATGCAGCGGACCAGAAACCACGTGCAGGCCCCGATGAGCACGACCGCGATGACATGCTCCATGCCGTCGATCAGGCGCGCGGGCTCGTCGGGCGCGCCGCGGAAGGCCAGCAGCAGCATCGCCAGCGGAACGATCACATCCATAGGCGCCTTGGCGCGGGCGATGATGCTCGCCCCACGCGGATGGCGGAGGGCGAAGCGACGCAGCACCATGTCGACGGCGCGGCGAAGGAGACCCGCGACCGCCAGCGCGACCACGACGGTCAGCGCGAAACGTGTCCACGGATGCGAGAGATCGGGCATCCAGTCGGAGAAGTTCATGGGAGCCCAGCCTAAGCCCCCGGATGTCCACGTTTTGTTGTGACGCAGCAATGTAAAGGTAAAGTAACGAAATGACCGCGGCCGACAACCCTGCTTTCGTGCTCCCCGATGTCCTGGAACCGGGGCTCGCTCTGGTGTTCTGTGGCACCGCCGCGGGTACGCGGTCGGCACGGGAGCATGCCTATTACGCGCATCCGGGCAACATGTTCTGGCGCACGGTGCACGCGGTCGGTCTGACGCCGCGCCTGCTCGCACCGTCCGAATATCCGTCGATGCCGGGCTTCGGTATCGGCCTGACCGACCTGTCGAAATTTCACTTCGGCAACGACAACGAGCTGCCGCGGGAGGCTTTCGATATCGACGCGCTGCGTGCCAAGGTACTTCGCTTCGCTCCCCGCGTACTTGCCTTTACCAGCAAGCATGCCGGACGCCATGCACTCGGCAGGCAGGCGACCTACGGGCGACAGCCAACGAACCTCGGCGACACCATGGTGTTCGTCTTGCCTTCGCCCTCCGGACAGGCCCGCCGCTCCTGGGACGTCGGTCTGTGGCAGGAGCTGGCGGACGTCGTGCGTGCTCAGCCGCCCGGCGTCGACTTGTAAGCGCGCACGTCATTCGGCGACACCGACGCCGCTTTGTTCGACCAGGCCTGGCGGATATAGGTCACCACCGCGGCGGCGTCATCGTCGCTGAGCTTCTGCGAGAATGGTGGCATCGAATACGGGCGTGGATTGTCGCGCGTCGCCGGAGCGAATCCACCGCTCAGCACCATGCGGATCGCATTGATACCCGTAGGTTCGGTCACCGAAGCGTTAAGGTCGAGCGGCGGGTACGCATCGCCCTTGCCATGACCGTCGACGCCATGACAGTCCGCGCATTGTTCGACGTAGACCTTCTGACCGGTGCGTGCGAGATCGCGAGCGTTGGCGGCCGACTCGCGTTGCGCGGGAGGATCGCGTTCCGGCAATGACCTGAGGTACGTCGCCATCGCGGCGAGGTCGTCGTCGGTCAGGTGCTGCGTACTCTGCAAAACCACCTCCGCCATGGGCCCGAACGCCGTACCTTTCGCCGAGCGTCCGGTCTTCAGCAGCGCGACCACATCGGCTTCGCTCCATCCCGCCAGCCCGCCGTTGGGGCCCATCGACAGATCCGGCGCGTACCAGTTCTGTACCGGAATGATGCCTCCGGCAAGATACGGCTCCGACACCATCGCGCCGAACGCGTTGCGGTTCGCGTGACACTCGTTGCAATGGCCAAGGCCCTGCACCAGATAAGCGCCGCGGTTCCACGCGGCGGACCGCTTCGGGTCATGGACGAACTCGCCTTCGTCGAAATACAACAGCCGCCACGAAGCGATCAGCGACCGCATGCTGTAAGGCCAGCGCAATATCGGCTCGATGGAAGCGCGCTTCACCGGCGGCAGCGATTTCAGGTAAGCGAAGATGGCATCGGTGTCGGCACGCGTGACCTTCGTATACGACGTAAAGGGAAAGACGGGATACAACGAGCGGTCGTCGTGCCCTTTCCCGTTGTGCATCGCACGGTAGAAATCGTCCGCGCTCCACGCACCGAGGCCGGTGTCCCGGTCGGGCGTGAGGTTGGGTGCGGGGATCGCACCGAACGGCGTACCGATCACCCGTCCGCCTGAAAACGGCGCCCCGCCGCGCGTCGTGTGGCAAGAGGCGCAGTCACCGGCCAGGGTAAGGTAACGACCTCGTTCGACGAGGTCGCTGGCCGGGACGACACCTGTCGCGAAGGCCAGGGCAAGAAAAGCGATGAGTCGGATCGTCAGCGTCATCGACTCAGCCTCCGAGCACGCCGCAGCGCATGGGTGGGGTCACACTTCCCGCCACCTCGGCATGCGCGTCCGCAGGGACCGGTCGGGTCGCCAGCCATGCCGACACCGCGCTGATATCGGCATCGCTGAGGCGACTGACGATCGTCGCCATGCAGTCGGGCGCGATGGTGTTGCGGGTATTCGTACGCCAGGAACCCAGCTGCGCGCTGATGTAGTCGTACGGCAGATTTACCAGCCCGGGAATATCGGGTTGCACGCCCGTAAGGTTGGCGCCGTGACACGCCATGCAGGCAGGCACGCCGCGCGCCGGGTCACCGCGCGTCACCAGCTCCTCCCCGCGTGCGGTCGCCTGGGGCGACATCGCGGGGGCCGGCTGCTTCGTATAAGGCACCTGCTGCGCGGCGAAGTAGTCGGCGATCTCGCGCATGTATTCGTCGCTCAGCGGAGCGACGGTGTACTCCATGATCGGGTAGTGACGCAGACCCTTCTGAAAATCCTGCATCTGCCGGTGCAGATAGCCCGCCGGCTTGCCGGCGAGTCGTGGGTTGAAGCCGTTGTCGCCACCCTCCCCGTGCACTCCGTGGCAGCTCGTGCATGCCGCGATGCGTTGCAGCAGCGTGTCGGGTACGGTCGGCGCGTCCTCCGCCCCGACGGATATGGCGAAACAGGCGATAGCGGCAGCGGCGAACCGGCTGAGGAGACGACGCATGGGCACTCCCTGGCTGACGAGGCATCGGGCCAGTATAGCCACGCGCGACTTGGGGTAGATTGGCCTCAGCCATCACCGCGTCGCCAGGGGGAAAAGACATATGCAGCATGTAGGGATCAGGCCGGCCGCGCTCGCCGCGGCGCTCGTACTCAGTTCGAGCTGCGGTGCAGCCAAAGCGCGCGACGCCGGTGACGATGACGCCTTCGCCTCCATCGCGACCCTGCGGCAAGCCTATGCCACGGGTGCGTTGACGCCGGCGGACATGACCCGACTCTTCCTCCATCGCATCGAGACGCTCGACAAGGCCGGGCCGTCGATCAACGCCGTGCTCGAAGTCAATCCGGACGCACTGTCCATCGCCGGCAAGGCGCCGCGCAAAGGCTCGCTGGCGGGCATCCCGATCCTGCTGAAGGACAACATCGACACCGGCGACCGCATGCTCACCACGGCTGGCTCGCTGGCCCTGGCGACGAAGCCCGCGCCTCACGATTCCGCCGTGGCGGCGAAGCTGCGCAAGGCCGGTGCCGTGATCCTCGGCAAGACCAACCTCAGCGAATGGGCCAACATGCGCTCCAACCATGCGACCAGCGGATGGACCGGGCGCGGCGGCCTCACCCTCAACCCCTACGTCCTCGACCGCAACGCCTGCGGTTCCAGCGCGGGCTCAGGCGCCGCCGTCGCGGCAGGCCTCGCCACGGCGGCGATCGGCAGCGAGACCGACGGCTCGATCATCTGTCCTGCGTCGATGACGGGACTGGTCGGCATCAAGCCCACGGTAGGCCTCGTCAGCCGAACCGGCATCATCCCCATCTCCAGCAGCCAGGACACCGCGGGGCCGATGGCACGCAGCGTGGCCGACGCGGCGGCGGTGCTCGGCGCCATCGCCGGCAGTGACCCGCGCGACCCGGCCACGAAGGACGCGGACAAGCACGCCACCGACTACACGAAGTTCCTCGACCCGAACGCGCTGCGTGGCAAGCGCATCGGTGTGGCGCGTCAGCTGGCGGGTATCGAGCCGAACGCGGATCGCGCGCTGGAACACACCATCGCGCTACTCAAAGCACAAGGCGCGACGGTGGTCGACAACGTCGAGATCCCTCACCTGAAGGAACTGAGCGAACACGAGATCGACGTACTGCTTTATGAGTTCAAACACGGGATCGACGCATATCTCGCCAGCCGGCCCGATCAGCCGATGAAGAACCTCGCCGACCTCATCGCGTTCAACAATCGCGAAGCCGCGAAGGAGATGCCGTGGTTCGGGCAGGAACTGTTCCTGCAGGCGCAGGACAGGGGCGACATCACCGATCCGAAGTACATCGAGATGCGCGATCGCAACCAGCGTCTCGCGGGTCCGGAAGGCATCGATGCGGCATTGGCAAAAGACCACCTCGACGCCCTGCTCGCGCCGAGCTGGGGCCCGGCGTTCGTCAACGATCTGGTGCTTGGCGACCATGTGGTCAGCGGCGATCCTACCGTTGGCGGGGTTTCCGCTCCCGCGGCCATCGCCGGGTATCCGTCGATCACCCTGCCGGTGGAGTTCGCGCACGAGCTACCCGTGGGGGTTGTCTTCTTCGGCACCAAATGGAGCGAGCCGACGTTGATCGGCATCGCTTACGGCGTCGAGCAAAAAGCCCAGGCCTACCAGCGCCCGAAGTTCCTGCCGACGGTACCGATCAAGTAAGCCAGCAACCCTGCCGATGCCATGGCTCTGGAGGGAGCCAACCTTGTCGGCGATGGGCCCTGTCGCAAGCACCCATCGCCAGCAGGGCTGGATCCTGCCGGGAGCGGCAGACGTCCGTCGTCAGAGACGCATGCCCTCGAACGGGCTCCAGTTGTCCTGACCCTTCACCCGCTTCAGGTAGTAGGCGTAGTTGGCGACCAGCATGTAGAACACGTTGAAACCCGTGCCGACGCCGCGGTAGAAACCATCGGGTGCATTGAAGATCATCAGCGCGATGATGATGGCGACTTCGAGACCGAGGATCACCAGGGCCTTCTTCCAGAGACCCAGAATGAAGAAGTAGATCGGCCCGAAGAAGAACGCGAAGAAGTTACCGTTGACGATGAGCTTCTGTCTGAAGGGAAGCTTCTTCAGCTCCGCCTTGTACTGCGGAGAACTGGGACCGCCGAAACGCTCGAAGAAAGCGAAGCGCGTATTCCACTTCGCGTTGAGGCTCGGGTCGCTGACAAATTCGGCTTCCGCCATGATTTAACTCCTGATGGGATGCCGCGCGGGATGCGCGATCGCGGGATGTTACGCACGTAACGGCGTTACGTAACCATGCAATCGCGGTTCCGGTGCGCACAAAAAAGAAAGCCCGCACAGGAGTGCGGGCTTGTGTGCGGGTACCGACGTCGCCTTACGGCTTATTGGCAAACTCGCGGACGATCGGGGCGAGCTTCGGATCTTCCATCGCCATGGCCAGCGTCGCGCGCACGAGGCCCGCCTTGTTACCGCAGTCGTAGCGATCGCCGAAGAAACGATAGGCGAGCACCTTGCCTTCGTCCTTGAGGTAATTGGCGATGGCGTCGGTCAGCTGGACTTCGTTACCTGCGCCCGGGCGCGTGTTCTTCAGGTAATCGAAGATCTGCGGCGGCAGCACGTAACGGCCGACCACGCCCAGCGTCGACGGAGCGTCTTCCGGCTTCGGCTTTTCGACCATCGTCTTGATGATGGTGGTGCGGTCGTTGACCTTCTCCAGCGCATCCACGATGCCGTACTTGTCGGTGTCGGTGGCAGGAACGTCTTCCACCGCGATGACGCCGGCCTTGTGTTCGAAAGCCGCCTCGGCCATCTGGCGAAGCGCACCCTTGCCACGCGACCAGATCAGATCGTCCGGCAGCACCACGCCGAAGTACTCATCACCGACGACAGCCTGGGCACGCGCGACGGCGTCGCCCAGACCCAGAGCTTCGGGCTGGGTCACGAAGACGCAGCGCACGTGACGCGGAAGAATGCCGCGAAGGATTTCCAGCAGCTCATCCTTGTGCTTTTCGGCCAGCTTCTCTTCCAGCTCGTAAGCCTTGTCGAAGTAGTCCGCGATGGCGTGCTTGTAACGGTTGGTGACGAACACCAGCGTGTCGGCACCGGCGTCCACGGCCTCGTCCACGGCGTACTGGATCAACGGCCGATCGAGCACCGGCAGCATTTCCTTCGCCACCACCTTGGTCGCCGGGAGGAAGCGCGTACCGAGGCCAGCGACGGGAAATACGACCTTGCGCAGGGGTTGGGTCATGCGATGTCTCCACTTTCGTTGCGGCGTAGCGGCAGCACGTTGTCGCTCTGCGGCTCGCTCCAGCGGAACGAAGGCAACAGCTGCGACACGCACCGACGCAGGGTTTCTTCATCGAACGCCGCCACGGCCTCTTCGGCCCTGGCCAGCTGAACCTGAAGCATTTCCCACGAGACCTGGCGATGCTGCGCCTGAAAAATCTTCGCGTGGGTCGTGCTCGTATAATTCTCCAACGGGTGAAACAATTCTTCGAACAGCTTCTCACCCGAGCGAAGACCCGTATAAACAATCTGTATGTCAGAGCCGGGACGCTTGCCTGCCAGACGGATCATCTGTTCAGCCAGGTCGCGAATCTTCACCGGGTCACCCATGTCGAGCGCGAAGATCTCGCCACCCTTGCCGAGGGTCGCCGCCTGAAGAATCAGCTGGCAGGCCTCGGGAATGGTCATGAAGTAACGCGAGATCTCCGGGTGGGTGATCGTCACCGGACCGCCCTGGCGAATCTGCCGGCGGAACAGGGGGACCACCGAACCGGCGGAGTCCAGAACATTACCGAAGCGAACCGTAATGAAACGTGTAGACGTATGCGCGGCGAGGTTCTGGCACCAGATTTCCGCCATGCGTTTGCAGGCGCCCATCACCGACGTCGGATTGACCGCCTTGTCGGTGGAGATGAGCACGAACGACGCGGCACCACAGCGCACGGCGGCGTCGGCCACCACACGGGTGCCGAGCACGTTGTTGCGGAACGCCTCGCGCAACTGACCCTGCAACATGGGCACGTGCTTGTAGGCGGACGCGTGGAAGACGATCTGCGGCTGGGTCTCCTGGAACAGGCGATTGATCGCCGTGGCATCGCGGGCATCGGCCAGCACGCCGTTGAAGATCAGTTCCGGGTAGGCCGAGGTCAGCTCCTGACCGATCCGATAAAGATTGTATTCGGACATCTCGACCACGGTCAGTGAGGCGGCGCCCAGGCGCGCGACCTGACGGCAAAGCTCCGAACCGATCGATCCGCCACCGCCGGTGACCAGCACACGACCGCCGCTGATGTTCTCGCGGATGGCCGTCCAGTCGAGTTCCACGGCGTCGCGGCCGAGAAGATCCTCGATGGCGACTTCCTTGATTTCGTTGAACTGGGCACGACCGGCGACGACGTCCTCGAGGCGGGGCACCGTACGGAATGGCAGGCCCGTGCTTTCGCAGAAGGCGACGATGCGACGCATCTGCGCGGTCGTGGCGCCCGGTACCGCGATCAGCAGCATCTGGACCGCGACGGCCTTCGACAATTCGGCCAGCTGGTCGACGGTGCCCAGCACGGGGATGCCGCCGATCTGCGCGCCGCGCAGGGCCAGGTTGTCGTCGACGAAGCCGATGACGCTGTAGCGGCTGTCGCGGCGCAGGTCGCGAGACAGCGCCTCACCCGCACGATCGGCACCGACGATAAGCACACGCTTGGTCGGCGCCGACTGGAACAGGTCGATACGGCTATCCTTCCAGAAGCGGTAGCTGAGGCGTGGGACGCCAAGCAGCACCACCAGCACGACCGGATAGACGAGCAGGACCGAGCGTGGCACGCCGTCGAGGCGCGCGTACATGACCATGGCCAGGCCGATAATCAGGGCGCCGATGACGGTCGCGCGGATGATGTTCCAGAGATCGGGCAGACTGGCGAAGCGCCAGACACCTTTATAAAGGCCTGTCCAGTTGAACACCGCACCCTGTACCAGCAACACGATGGGGAATTCCATCGGCAGGTACGAGACCGGTGCCAGATCCGGCATCAGCGCATAGCGCAGCGTTTTTGCAATCCACCAGGCGAGCGCCGCCATGGCCAGGTCGTGCGCGACGACCGCCGTACGTGGATGAATGATGCCGATGAACTTACGCAGAAACATGTCGCTCCCTTCGACGCAAGCCATAACGCTTGCCAGTACGCCAGACCGCTGCCCCCAACACGTATGTCGCCCCGAAACACACGGGCGCCACCGCCGGGTAGCGGAACGCGATCCATGCGACGGGAACGCAGACGAGAACGTTCCATGCGAGGTAGCCCAGGGCTACCCTTCGATGTGACGAACCCCGCCTCACGAGCCACTGGTAAAGGTGTTCGCGGTGCGGAGTGTACCAGCGCGCACCGCGCAGCATTCGCACGAGCAGCGTCAAAGTCGCGTCGATGACGAAGGCCGACGAGAAGATCAGCGCCGGCCAGAGTAGGTTCGTGCGCCAGGCCCAGAGCATGGCCGACAGGGCAAAGACCATGAGGCCGAGGGTGGCGCTGCCGACGTCCCCCATGAAAATACGGGCCGGCGACCGGTTGAACCACCAGAAACCCAGCGATGCCGCGGCCATGGCCAACCCCGCACCGGCAATGGCCGGGCTACCGGCCGACCAGGCAAGGGCGGCGGAGGCGGCACCGAAGAAGACGGCCTGCTGCGCGGCCAGACCGTCGATGCCGTCCATGAAATTGTGCAGGTTGACGCACCAGACGCCCGCCAGCAGCAGGGGAAGCGCCCACCACAGGCTTGCCGTGGACGATGCCACGGCCACGCACAGCAGCAGGGTCGCCGCCAGCTGAATCAACAGGCGCGGCTTGATCGGCAGTGAACCGTGATCGTCCAGCCAGCCAATGCCGGCGATGGCGATCGTCGCCACGGAAAAGGCGCCAACCGTCGCAGCCCCTGGCGAGACAGGCAACAAAAGCAGTCCTGCCGGCATGCCCGCCAGAGCGCCGAGCACGATGCCGATGCCGCCCCCGCGAGGGGTCGGGATGCTGTGCGAGCGCCGGCGCCCCGGCTCGTCGAGCATGCCGCGTCGATGGGCATAGGCAATCGTGGCGCGGACCGAAGCGAAGGAGACGACGAACGCGGCCAGGACACAGGCGACGAGAGTCGGACCGATACTGAGGACGGGCGTCATTCGTTGGCGACGCCATGGATGGGCCGGACCGTACCCCAGCTCTTGCAGCTCGGGCACTGCCAGTGATGGGCCTTGGCGCCGAAGCCGCAGCGGCTGCAGCGATACATCGCCTGCCCCTCGAGCAGCTTGCGGGTGAGGTCGCGCAGGATAAGATAGTTCTCGCGGGCCTCGCCGGAGACCTTGTCCATGGTCGCGTCGATCAGCGCCATCAGGCCACGCACCGACGGACGCTTGCGCAGCTGCCCGGTCAGGAAGTCGATGGCCGTCCGTTCGCCGTCCCTTCCCTCGTACAAACGGGTGAGAGCCAGCACCGGCGAGATACCGTGATAGCGCTCCATGATCTCGCGCAGAAAGGTCTCGGCGCGGTCCATCTGCTGGGAGCGCGCGTAGCAGTTGAGCAGCGGCGGCAGAATCTCGGGAACGAACGCGATGTCGGCGGCGATGGCGGCCTCGTAGGAGCCGATGGCACCCGGAAGATCGTCGTCTTCCGACGAAAGACGACCCGCGATCATGTGTGCCCGTACGCAGTCTTGCTGGCAGGCGAACGCTTCGCGGATGTACTCGCGGGCTTCGGTACGGGCGCCATGCTGTCGCGACTGTTCGGCCAGCTCGCAGTAGAACTGCGCGATCATCGCCGACTCATCTTCGCTCGTCATGGTTTCGAGCCGACGCGCGTGGTCGATGGCCTTATGCCATTCGCGCTCGTGCTGATAGATCGCGATCAGATGCCGGAGGGCCGAGGGTGCCAGCGCATCCATCGCGACCAGATCGGAAAACAGGGTCTCAGCGCGATCCAGCAAGCCCGCCCGCATGTAGTCCTCACCCAGCTCGAGCAAGGCCACCGTCTTCATTTCGTCCGAAAGACCCTGCCGGGATACCAGGTGCTGGTGGAGACGAATCGCCCGATCCACCTCGCCGCGCTTGCGGAACAGGTTACCCAGCGCGAGGTGGGTCTCGACCGTGTCCCGGTTGTACTCCGCCAGACGCAGGAACACTTCCAGCGCCTTGTCCTGCTCCTCGTTGAGAAGGTAGTTCAGGCCCCGGAAGTAATCGGAGGAAAGCTCATTGACTCGCTCGCCGGAGCGTCGCGTATGAGTACGCCGGGCAAACCACCAGCCGCTGGCGAAGGCCAGGGGCGGAACGAGCGCCAGCAACCAGATCGGATTCATGCGGTCGTCGCGCTGCCTACCTTGCGTTCCTTGCGCTCGCGACGGCGCAGGCGCCGATGGGCGAACGACGTGCCGAGCCAGGCGGTAAGTCCGCCCAGAATCCAGCCCACGAGCACGGCGGCGAGGATCGTGCCGCCCTTGGGCAGGGAGGCTCTGGCGAAGCCGAAATCGAAGGTCACGAGATCGGCGTTCAGCGCACCGAACACGACGCCCACGGCGACGAAAAGCAATAGGAAAAGTATGACAAGAAGGCGCATTCCCGGACTGTACCCGAATCGTGAACGCGATGGTGCGGCGCAGTTGGCCTTTCATACAGGTTGGCCGGACGGGAATGTCGTCCCCGATGGATGCCACGCGGCACGACGAAGGCCGCCCTTCCCCGCGACCAAAAAAAACGCCGCGTCAGAGCGCGGCGTTGGTTTCCTCGACGAGGTTTACGCGTTCGCGCAATTCCTTGCCAGGCTTGAAATGTGGCACGTGCTTACCCGGTAGGGCAACCGCTTCGCCGGTCTTGGGGTTACGCCCCATGCGCGGCGGACGGAAGTGCAGCGCGAAGCTGCCGAAGCCGCGGATCTCGATGCGCTCACCCGTGGACAGGGCATGGCTCATCTGTTCGAGCACGCTCTTGACGGCGAGTTCCACGTCGCTGAACGCAAGGTGGGTCTGGCGCCGCGCCAGCGCCTCGATCAGTTCCGACTTTGTCATGGGTCCCCTGGTTCCTGTCAAGCAAACAGCGAGGGGCGGCGAACCGCCCCTCGCCCGACGGTTAGTCGGCCTTGTTCATCTGCTCTTTGAGGAGAGCGCCGAGCTTGGTCGTACCACCGGCAGCCGAAGCGTAATCGGCCATGGCGTCAGCCACGTCCTCTTCGTCCTTCGCGCGGATCGACAGCTGGAGCTGACGGCCCTTGCGATCCATACCGGTGAACTTCGCCTCGACGGCATCGCCGACCTTCAGGTGCGTCGTGGCATCTTCCACGCGCTCCTTGGCGATGTCGTTGGCGCGGATGTAGCCTTCGACGCCTTCACCGAGGTCGATGACCGCACCCTTCGCGTCCACTTCCTTCACGGTGCCATTCAGAATGGTGCCGCGCGGATTCGTGGCCATGAACTGACCGAACGGATCCTGCTCCATCTGCTTGATGCCGAGGGAGATGCGCTCACGTTCCGGATCGACCGCCAGAACCACGGCTTCGACTTCGTCGCCCTTCTTGAAGTTGCGAACGAGGTCTTCACCCGAAGCCTGCCACGAGATGTCGGACAGGTGGACGAGACCGTCGATGCCGCCTTCCAGACCGATGAAGATACCGAAATCGGTGATCGACTTGATCTGACCGGAAACCTTGTCGCCCTTCTTGTGCATGGCGGCGAAGGCTTCCCACGGGTTCGAGCGGGTCTGCTTGATACCGAGGGAGATACGACGACGCTCTTCATCCACGTCGAGGACCATGACTTCCGTCTCGTCACCGACCTGCACGACCTTGGCCGGGTTGACGTTCTTGTTGGTCCAGTCCATTTCGGAGACGTGCACCAGGCCTTCGACGCCCGGCTCGATCTCGACGAAGCAGCCGTAATCGGTGACGTTGGAGACCTTGCCGAACAGACGGCTGCCGACCGGGTAACGGCGGGCGATGGCGACCCACGGATCGTCGCCGAGCTGCTTGAGGCCGAGCGAAACGCGGTTGCGCTCGCGGTCGTACTTGAGGACGCGGACGTCCAGCTCGTCACCGACGTTGACCACTTCCGACGGGTGACGCACGCGCTTCCACGCCATATCGGTGATGTGGAGCAGGCCATCGATGCCGCCGAGGTCGACGAATGCGCCGTAATCGGTGAGGTTCTTGACCACACCCTTGACGACAGCACCTTCGGTCAGGCGCTCGAGGAGCTTCTCGCGCTCTTCCGAGAACTCGGTCTCGACAACCGCGCGGCGGCTGACGACGACGTTGTTACGCTTGCGGTCGAGCTTGATGATCTTGAACTCGAGGTCCTTGCCCTCGAGGTAAACCGGGTCACGGACCGGACGCACATCGACCAGCGAGCCCGGCAGGAATGCGCGGACGTCCTTGATGTCGACCGTGAAGCCGCCCTTGACCTTGCCGGAGATCTTGCCGGTGATGGTCTCTTCCTTGTCGAACGCCTGCTCGAGGTCGTCCCACACC